>Ga0315285_10006278_pt1 | contig 12247 bp, 8 predicted proteins | sample YL17G09_36_MG_FD_203698 | JGI IMG/M metagenome (GOLD analysis project Ga0315285, IMG submission 203698) | Sediment microbial communities from Yellowstone Lake, YNP, Wyoming, USA - YL17G09_36 | ecosystem: Environmental > Aquatic > Freshwater > Lake > Sediment | place: USA: Wyoming | collected... | reverse complement strand
AGTGCAATTCGGGGTGGGGTGGGGTGGGGCGGGCTTCCGTTGTCTTTCCTTTCCAAGTTTCAGTTCTCGTTTCGTTCTCTCTCTTACACGAGTTCTCTCTCTCTCTTTCTCTCTCCCTCTTCGTCAATTATCCCTCCCGCGCTCATTCCGCCTTGCTCGGAGCCGAGGAAGAAGAGGAGGGAGAGGGCGGCACCTGCTTTGGAGGTGCGGCGTCCGCGCCCGGAAGAGGCTTGCCCGCTTCCCCCGCGCCGCCCCCGTTCTTCTTTGCGCCGGCCTCCGCTTCCTCGATCCAGCTCTTGATGGTCTTCGCGTTCCGCCGGAGCTGCGCCGCGCCCTGTCGGACGTCGCGGCGCATCAGGTAGTAGATGGAGCCGACGCCGACTGTTTTTTCGGTGCGGTTGGAGGTGGGGGTTGGTGGGGTTGCAGGGCGGTGAGAGAGAAGAGGTTCGAGGTCGAGGCGACGGTGATGGCGGCGGCAAACGGAAGAGGCTTGATGCGTCAAGTCGCCCCGCGTTTTGCTTTCGTTGATCGGCTTCACTATATTTTAAAAACCGCACGCACCTATTGTGATAGCAAAGTTGGTCCACGCCATTGAGGAATCAAAGGCTCAAAAAGCTATTGGAGGTAGAAAACGAGGTGCAAATGCGCCCTGAACGAATGCCCCGTCGAGAATTCGCTTGATCTTCTTCCTGGCTGTCGCTCCCTCGCTCGCTCTCTTCGCTAGAGTGCAGAGAGCAGGGATTAGACGGCTTCAAGCAGCAGCAACAGCAGCAGCAGCAGCCGCGAACCGCAGAGAACGCTCGAAGAGAGCGAGCGGGTACGGAAGGGGAGAAAGAGAAGGAGGTGGAGAAATAGTATTTTTTCTTTCACTTCAGTCTGAAAGAAAACATTGTTTTCTTTCATTTACAAAAAAGGGGAAACGAACCAGCGCAGGCGGGGATGCGTTTTCGAACCGGTGGAATCAAACAGCTGATATTGTACGTGGAGTGTTGGCTCGGGTTCAGAGAACGTACGACGAAAGAAATGAAAAGGCAAACGCAAGCACGAGAGCTTCTTCTCTCACTGTCCTTCCTCTTCCTCCGCTTCCTCTCCCTCCGCTTCCACTTCCTGCTGCTGCTGCTGCCGCTGCTGAAGGGCCAGCGCGGCATTCGCCGCGCCCAAAAGGTCCACGTTGGTGAAGGCAAAGCCCTGCCCGAGAGCCTCGGAGGCAGCCAGGGCAGCCGCGGCGGCAGAGGGCCCGGCGGAGGCCAGAGGGGTCATCACCGAGCAAGCCGTCTCGGTCGCCGTCGCCGTCGCTGCCGGAGGCGATAGCGAAGCGTTTGCACTGCTGCTGCTGCTCCCGGCTTGTTGCTTCAGCAGTGCCCGCGCCGCCGCGGCCGCGACCCCACCTCCCGCTCCTCCAAAGGAGCAGCAGGAAGCCGCGTCGATCGCCATCGAGGCCCTCGAGACAGGCCTCCGGTCGCGGGCCGCGGGCTCGAAGTACGCAGTGTCCTCGGCCGAGGCGAGCGCCGGAACGAACGCCGGCGGCAGGTGGGCCCTTCCTGGCAGGCGTCGAGGCCGAGCTGCTGCTGCTGTTCCTGCTCCTGATGCTTCAGATGATGATGCTGATGATTCTGATGATGATGCCGCAACCGTGGGAGAAGGAGAGGCAGAGGCGGTGGCAGAGGCAGAGTACCGCGCCGGAGAGCAAGGGGCGGAGTGAGGGGGAGGGGACGCGGCCACGCCGGCACCGCCCTTGCCCGCCTCTGCGCAGCCGCCGACGCTCTCCCTCCTCTCTCCTCCGCCATCGCCTCCGCCTCCGCCTCCACCGGCGAGCCCCTCCCAGTCCACGCAGGAGAACCACGGGTGCTCTTTCACCTCGAACGCTCCCTTGGAGCCCAGCCTCGTCCTGGGGTCGGGGTCGAGGAGGCGCTCGATGAGGTCGCGGGCGTCGGCGCTCAGCGGCGGCGGCGCGTCGTCGTCGTCGTCGTCGTCGTCGTCAGAGTCGTCAAAGCCGTCGCAGTCAGAGCCGAAACCGACGCCGCCGTTCCCTCCCTCCCCTCTCCTCTCCTCGGCGGGCCACGACACCCTCCTCGAGAGGACGTTGTCGAAGATCTCCTCGGGCGTCGCCGCGTTGAAGGGGGGCGCCCCGGTCAGCAGCTCGAACAGGGTCGCGCCGAGGGACCACCAGTCAACCGCGGGGCCGTGCGGGGCGCCGAGGAGCAGCTCGGGCGCGAGGTAGTCGGGCGTGCCCACGACGCGGCCCTGCTGCTGCTGATGATGATGATGATGCTGCTGGTGGTTCTGCAACGGAGGAGCGTTAGAAGCAGCAGCAGCAGCAGCAGGAGGAGAAGAAGAAGCGGAACAAGGAGCGTTTCGGCTCTCTTTCCCCGCCTCTGCTTCCTGCCCCTTCCCTTCTCCTCCCCCCCCGCTGCTGCTTCCACCGCCGCCCCCGCCAAGCGCTGCCGCCCTGTCGACCACCCCCGCCACCGACAGCCCGAAGTCGGCCAACTTTACGTGCCCGTCTGCCCCCACGAGCAGGTTGTCGGGCTTGACGTCGCGGTGCACGATGCCGCAGCGGTGGTGGAGATGCTCGAGCGCGAGCACGGCGCCGGCGGCGACCGCGCGTGCCGCGGGCTCCGGGAGCCTGCCCACCGCCCTGAGGAGGCAGGCGACGTCCCCTCCCGGGGCGTACTCCATCACGATGTAGGCGCAGTCGGCCGAGGCGAAGGCGTAGTAGGCCGCGATGACAAAGGGGCAGTAGTGAGGACAGGCGGAATCTTGGCTGTTGAAGCCGGCGGAGCACGCGGCGGCCAGCGCGTCGCGCTCGGCCCGCGCGCTCGAGACCGCGTTCCTCCTCGCGAGGTCCACGAGGCGCATCGCCTTGACGGCGTAGAGGTCCCCCGTGGCCTTTTTCCGCGCAAGATAGACGCGGCCGTAGGCCCCGCGCGAGATGGGCTTGAGGACCTCGAAGTCGTCGATCGTGGGCTGCTGGGGGAGGTGGGTAGGCGCGAGGGGCGACAGCGGCGACGGCGACGAAGGAAGCGAAGGTGACGACGGAGAAGCCTCGCGTGAGGAGCGGAGGGGCTGCTCTGGCCCCTCTCCTTCTCCTTGGCACGCAGCAGCGGGGGGAGCTGCCGCGAAGGGAGAGTCGGGAGCTCTCTGCTGCTGCTGCTGCTGCTGCTGCTGCTGCTGCTGCTGCTCCCGGAGAGCGGGCTGCGGAGCGACGGGAGAGGAGGCCGCCGAAGAGGCGAGCGAAGAAGCTCGCGCCGCGGCAGCAGCGGCGGCCCGAGCCGCCGCGGCGCAGCCCACCGTGTGCGCCGCCAGGGCGGCGGGCGCGACCGGGCCCTCGCAGATCCTGCAGACGATCACGGTCGCGGTCGCGGCGCCCGGCGAGGGCGAGCGGGAGGGGGAGCGGGAGACGGAGGGAGAGCGGGAGGACGGGAAGCCCGCTCCCGCCGCCGCCCTCGCCGTGGCGGCCGCCCGGAGCGACGGCGAGGGGGAGATGCTGCTGCTGCCGCCGCCGTTCCCGCCGCCGCCGTTCCCGCCGCCGCCTGCTCCTCCTCGCGGGGAGGGCCCCAAGGGCGAGCGCGCAAACGTCGGAGAATGAAGATGGCGGCCGGGAAGGGCAGCCAGCGGGGGGACGAAGGGCCTCGAGGAGGGCCTCGAGGAAGAGGCGTGCGCCGCCGGCAAAAGCGGCGGCGGCGGCGACTGCGGGAGAAGAGGGGCCCCAACTCCAACGGCGGAGGCGGAGGCGGAGGCGGCGGAGGCTGAGGAAGACGCGAGCCTGTGCGGGGCCCTGATTCCGCTCCCTCCTCCCGCAGCAGCCTGCGAGGGAGGAACGACCGAGGACCTCGGCTGGGAGGGAGGGCTCGAGGCGGCGTCCGGGGTCGAGGGCGAGGCCGGCGAAGAGGGCGCCGTCGAGGGCGCCGGCGAAGGAGTGGCGGCCTCGTTCTTCTGTGCAGCTGCTGCCCCCGCTTCTTCTTCTTCTTCTTCTTCTTCTTCTTCTTTTTCCTCGCCTCTGCAGCCACTGCTGCTGCTGCTGATGCTGCCTCCGCCACCACTTCCGATGACTCCTGCTCCTCCGAAGCCCAGCGCGGCGCGGAGGCGGGAGGCCAGGCTCTCTATCTGGCCGCGGGCGCCTCCACCTTGCTGTTGTAGGCGCTTTTCCGTCGCTGGAGCAGCAGCAGCAGCAGCAGCAGCTTCTTGCCCTTGTCCTTCTCTCTTCTTCTGTTCTTCGACAGGGGTAGAGGCGGCGGCAACAGCGTCGAGGGCCGCCTCAAGGGCAGTCGCGATAACTTTTTCCGAAGCGGCGGAGGCGGAGGTGATAGCATAGGAAGGGGATCCGGCGGCGGCGGCAAGAGCGTCGGCGGCGGCCGCGGCGGCCGCGGCGGCCGACACGCCCCTCCACGGCCGCGGCGCCTCCTTCTTCGTCGGCCCCCCCTCGCCCCGCGCTGCCGCCCCGTCCCTTCTCCCGACGGAGTGGGGAGTGGGCCACGGGGTCGTCTTCGTCGCGTCGTCGCCCTCCTTCCCCTCGCCGGAACCGCCCTCGGGGCAGCCCCTCAGGAGGGGGCGGCGAGAACGAGAAGGGGGCGGCAGCATCAGCGCCCGGGCGGCCGTCGCCGGCGACCGCGGCGAGGAGTGCTGCTGGGATGAAGGGAGGGAGGGACGCGGCGGCGCTGCTGACGCTTCTGCTGCCGCCGCGAGGGTCAGCGGCGGGACTTGTCGGTGCTGGAGGAGGCTCCGCTGCGCCGTCATTGCCGGCGGGGGGAGCGGCGGCAGCGTCACCGCCGCCGCCTTTGATGCCGTCGGCGTCGGCGTCGTCAGCTCCCCCGAAACAGACCAGACTGCCCCTCCTCCTCCTCCTCCTCCGCCTCCCTCCTCCTCCTGCGCGACGAGCCGAGAGCAGCGCGTGAGAGCGAACAGCAACCGCGTGGCGGCGCTGCGAGCTCTTTTCGCAGCTGCCGCTGCAGAAGGAGCAGACGACGGAGGAGGGGGAGCGGAAGCAGAAGCAGCGGCGGCGGCGGCGGCAGCGGCACGAATCGCCTCGACCTCATCGACGAGCCGCCGCACGCACCGGCGCATCGCCTCGTCGTCCTCTTGCCCCACCGCCTCCCTCGCGATCTCCACGAGGCGGGAGAGGTCGCGGCCGTCTTCGCCGCCGCCGCCGCCGTCGGGCCTTCTTGAGTAGCTCTCGACGAAGGCGGCGAGCTCCGCCGAGGCCTCGCGCCGCGCCGCGGCGAAGGCCCGCGCGCCGAAGCGCCAGGAGGGTCTCCTGCCGCCGCCTGCGAGCGGGGAGGAGGCAGAGAGCTGCTGCGGCGCGGGGGCGGCCGTCGCGGGCGCGGGGCGCCTCTGCTGTTGGCCGAGCGGCGAGCCAGCCGCGGGCGGCGTCATGAGCAGCAGCGAAGAACGAGCAGGGAGGAGGTGGCTGCTTTTTTCGCTATTATTTTCATCGCCCCGTGTGAGGCGATCGTCTTCATCGTCGATCGCGCGCGTGCGCGGCGTCCTCGGGGTGCCCGGGGCGGGGGACTGAAGAGAGGTTTTGGGAAAAGAGCAGAGAGGTTTTTTGAGAGGTCAAGAGAAATGAAAAAAAAGCAACTCAAACAAGATTGCTTGAACACGCATCTCAGCAAACCGGGCCCGGGTCCTCCCGAACCGAGAGCCCTCTCGGTTCCACCCGCTCTCAAATAGCAGAACGCACCTCTATCGTCGACTCCGACGGAGATTCGGAGGGTCTGGGTGCAGCGGGACTCGAAGAGGACGTTGCGATTGAAGCGTCGGCATCGGCGGCGATCGCCGGTGCCGAAGCAGCAGCAGCAGCAGCAGCTTCCCCTCGGCCGCCGCCGCCTCCCTCGTCGCCACCAGATGTTTCTGATGTTGATGTAGAGGAGACAGCTACATTGTCTCCGCCGCGGCTGCAGCCTCCTCCTCGAGCCGCGGCGCCGTCCATTCCTCTCACGGAAAGAGAGAGAGAGAGGGGGGAGAGCGAAAAGAAAAGAAAAGAAGTGTTCGCCACTCTCGCACAAAAAGAAGAAAAAAAGATGTCCTCTTCAAAAGACAGCGACAACGGCCCGCCGCCCGTGCCGACAGGCGCAGTCACCGTTTCCGTCTCCACGGCGTCGAAGGCGTCCTCTCCCTTCGTCGAGCAGGTTCTGAGGATCGAGCGAAAGAGATGACGGAACGGAAGGAGAAAGAGGAGGAAAAAGGAAAAAAGGCATTCATATCTCGCCGACGCTCACCCCTCGACCTCGACCTCTTCTTCTCTCTCTCGTCGTCAAAACAGGCCCCACAGCCGCCCACCGACCCGGAGGCCGTCCTCCGCTCCCGCTACGGCGGCCTCCTGGCCAACAAAAAGAGGGGCCCCAGCCTCCATCACAAGGGAGGCCACCTCCACCAGCACTTCGACAGCGCCGACTGGAGCATGGCCAAGGCGAGAACAATGGCGACCGGAAACGGCGAGCCTCCCTCCTCCTCGTCCCTCTCGGCGGCCGAGCTGCCTCTTCTCCCTCTCGAAGAGGTCGCGCCTCCCAGGCTCGCGCCGGAGCCCCCGGCTCCCAGGAGGGCCTCGCACCTCGGGGAGGCGAGCAAGTGAGGAGGGCAGTGGCAGCAGCAGCAGCAGCAGCGGTGGCTGCGGCGGAAGAAGAGCGGAGGCTGGTCAGTCAACGCTCCTCTGTGATCTTTTTTATTTTATTTTCTTTCCTTAGCTGTCCCCTTTTATTGTCGTTATCTGCCCCGGCTTCTTTTTTTTCCTTTCGATGCACGCGTTCCTCCCTGTAGCAATACTAAAGAGCATCCCTCGAGGGAACAACAAAAAGGAGGAACGATGGGGGAAAGAGAGCATGTTACATTTTGGAGGGAAAAGAAGAAAGAAGGAAGAAAACCGGAAAAAAGAAAAAAAGGTCGGCAGGCCGGTGTGCCGCGATCGGCAGGGGGTATTTCAACTTTCAAACCCCGGATGACGCGCTTCCGAGGCCCCCTCCGGCGCCGGCAGCTGCTGCGCACGCCTGTTTTTGAAGTGTTCATTATGTTTTGTGAAATAGAGTGAGTTTTATTCAAGTTTTCGTTCCGGAGACACGCCTCGAAAGGGGAAAAAAAAGGAAGCTCGAAAAGGAGAGAAAAAGAAACGAACGTCTCTCTCACCATCGACGCCCTCTGGATCGCAGCCGCCACCGTGCTGCCCCCGTCCTCCGCCGACGCGGCCCCTTCAACGACAGAAGAATCGCTTTTCCTCTTGCTCGAGCCGGGCTCCCCGTCAAACCACAGCACCGCGGCGGTGATGTCGTCGGTGCGCGTCTCGTTGCGCAGCCAGCGCCTGTACGCCTCGACGCACAGCAGCACGCAGGCCCGCTGCGGGTCCCCCCTGGCCTCCTCCGAGGCCACCAGGTCGACGGCGTCCTGGTTGGACATAAACTCCCAGACGCCGTCGGAGGCCAGGATCAGGAACCTGTCGCTGGGCGTCAGCGCGCGCGGGCGCACCTCCGGGTCCGGGATGACGCCGATGCGCTCGGCCGCGGCGTCGCCGAGCGAGCGGGTGAAGGCCGTGCCGGGGTAGAGCGCGTCGGGCATCCACAGCCGCGGCGGGTCGGCCGAGTCCGCGGCCTCCGAGGTCCAGCACGGCTTCGAGGCGTCCTTGATCCCCTCCATCTGGTCGAGGGTCAGCACGCGCGCGCCGGCGCGCAGCACGCGCTCGTACTCGTCGCGGCGGAACGGCGTGTGGTCCCACGACAGCGCGACCGCCGCGACCCCGCCGCTGCCGCTCGGGGGGGGCGGGCGCGCGACGCCCACGACGGCGCGCGAGTCTCCGACGTTGGCCACGAGGAGCCTGTCCCTCACAAGGAGGGCGACGAGCGCGGTCGTGCCCGACAGCGAGTCGTCGATCGGGCTCGCGTGCAGCGCCCTGTTGGCCGTCGCGGCCGCGTCGCGCAGGGCCAGCTCCGGCGCGTCCCTGCACAGCGAGTCCGCGAGCAGCGCGGCCGGCAGCGCGTCCATGGCGAACTGCGAGCAGGCGGCGCCGTGGTTGCCGTGCCCGTCGAACACCGCGAGCAGCAGGGCCTCTGGGTCCCCCCCGAAGCGCTCGTGGGCGCAGACGGCGTCCTGATTCCTCTTGTCCGGCGTCTCCGGGTAGAAGCCCCGCAGGGAGCAGAAGGCGTGGCGGGCCGCGAAGCCCGCCGAGGGCAGCGCGAGCGCGCGGGCGCCGCCCGAGGTGGTGATCCTCTCGCGGAGCTGCTCGTCGGTCAGGGCCTCTTCCCGGGCGGCCCCGTCGTCCTCCTCCTCCGCCGCCGCCTCCGCCGCCGCCGCCCTCGCCGCCGCCGCCGTCCCCGGGCGCGACCCGGAGAGGGAGGCGGCGGGGGAGGAGAGGGCCCCGGCGAGCGCGTCGCGGGCCTGGGAGAGCAGGGAGCCACGAGGGGGCGCCGCCGCCGCGGCCGCCGCCGCCGCCGCCGCCGCAACGGAGCCGCCCTTGCGCGCCGCGGCCGCCGTGGAGGAGGCGAAGGGGACCGGGGAGGCGGCTTCCGAGGGCGGCGCCGGCACCGTCGTCGCCCCTGCGCCCGCTACCGCCTCGGAGGCGGCGGCGGCGGCCTCGGCGGCGGCCCGGGCCCGCCGCGCCCCGGGGAGGCAGTCCCACAGCTCCTCGGCGAGCCCGAAGCTCCCGCCGCCGACGCCCGGCTCGAGGCTCCTCGAAAAAAAGGCCCCCACGCCCTCTGCGTCGTCGTCCGCGCCGGACCCGCCGACCACGCGGGACTTGCGGGACAGTAGGCGCGCGACGGCCCGCGCCGGCGACGGCTGCTTGCGGAGCGGGCGCGAGTTGGAGCGCTGGAGCGAAGAAGAGGTCGAGGTCGAGAGCGCTGCTTTTGTTGTTTCCGCTGCCGCTTTCCCTCCGAGCGCATCATGCGGGGTCTCTCTCAAGGTCGATGGGGCGCAGCCCACTGTTTATTTTGGTGGGACGGTTTTTTATCGGAGGGGGGGGAGAGAGAGTGAGTTTGATTCCCGAAGTGTGAGAGGAGAGAGGGAGGTAGAGGTCGAGAGATGCCGATCTCATCGTCGTAGAGAAAAAGCTCGAAAGGGAAGGCTTTATGAGCTCCGTTTGCGGCCCTGCCCGAGCTCGAACTGGCATTTCCCTTTGATAAAGAGAGCCACAAAGTGCAGTCTCAGGCCAGGCCTGACCAGAAAGCGACGACAACGTGCTCAAGCGCGAGAAGAAAGAGGGAGAGAGCGGGAGAGATGGCGAGAGCCAGCGTCGTCAAAGAGTCTCTCGATCATTCGACTGTTGCTCGAATCGTTTTGTCCACAAAAACAACGCACTCTTTGCACGCCGGTTGGCTCCTCTCCGATGGGTCCGGAGAGCGCTTTGAGTAGAGTGGTAGGGGTGCGAAATGGGCACGATGCAGAGAGCTCTGGAAGCGAGCGAACGCGAGGCGAATAAGTGATCGCGATAGAGAACTTTTCGCTTGGTCGCCCTTAAAATTGTGACGAAAGGAAATCGACCTCACCTCAAAAACTCGTCCACCCCGCCATGTTTTCTTTTTCTTTTTTTTTCTTAGGGGAAGTTAACACATTTGGGGAAACTGACAAACTGGTAAAAGGAAGAAAATAACCGAAAGGGCAGCAAAAAAGAGGGAAAAGAAGAAGAAGAAGAAGAAGAAGAAGAAAACTCCCTCTTCTCTCTCGCACCCCCCCCCCTCTCTCCCTGTTTCCAATCCTCTCTTTCTCTCTTCTAGTACGCCGCGCCCTTGGTCTTCTTCTCGCCGCCGATCTCAAAGTGCTTGCACCGCTTGATCGGGTGCATGTGCACGGCCTTGCACACCTGGCACTGCAGCCTGAGCACGATCTTCTTGGTCGTCTTGGCCTTTTTGTGGAAGACGGGCTTGGTCTGGCCACCGAACCCGGACTGCTTGCGGTCGTAGCGCCTCTTGCCCTGCGCGTAGAGCGAGGCCTTGCCCGTCTTGTACTGGGTGACCTTGTGCATCTGGTGCTTGCCGCAGGCCTTGCCCTTGCAGAAGGCGCGCTTGGCCTTGGGGACGTTGACCTACGGAGTTTTTTTGTGTGTCGAGTTGGAAAGAGAGAGGGAGAGAGTTGGGTGAGTGGAACGAAACGGAAAGAGGTCGACTCTGATCGCCCCCCCGTCGGCGACGATGGGAGACAGAGACGAAAGCAGAGCGGGAATCAGAGCTGGCCGCGTGCTATGATGATCACGCGACGCCCGCCAGAGAAACGCGACGCCAGTGCGCTGCCGACTGGCGTGCAAAAGAGGCAGCACAAGCTCGCCAGAGAGCGCAACTGGGGCCTTTGATTGAAGTCGAACTCTTTGCGCGGCGGCCGCCGCCGGCGGCAGCGTCGGCTGGGTGAATCATCTCGGGGCCGCTTCCGTCCCTCTGTGCTGCTCGAGTCGCCCTTCCGTTCACTCCCCAGCAACGAGCACACCGCCGATGTGACAGAGAGAAGAGTAGACACATCGCAGAGCGCGTGCAGAGCCGGGAGAGAGGCCGGAAACGACGAAGCGGCGACGCCGATCGCGCGCGGCGAGGGAAAGGGAAGGAAGCTCTTTGCTCTCTCTTTCGCAGGCCTGGTTCCCTCTGCTGCTCTCGGCCGAAGAGAGAGAGAAAGAGAGCTTCAGGAGAAGAAGCGTGTGCGCGTACCATCTTGGAGTCGCTGCCTTTTTTTGTACGCGATTAAGCGGGGGGTGGCCGATGAGGGAAAGAAAAGAAAGTGGGAGGACGATCGAGTTTTTTTTTCTTCGATTCGCTCGCTCGGGCTTGGCCTCACTCATTCTTCGAATCTCGTTCGACGACACAGCGGCAAGAAAAAAAGAAGAGCGAACACCTGTCCTTGTCGGAGAGTGTGGACACTCTCGATCCCTTGATCCAACACTGCTCCCAACACAGCAGACACCGTCCCTGTTCCCCTTCGTCGTTAGCGCACCGCATTCGCGCAGACAAGGCTCGAGGAGCCGAGAAATCGGGACCCTGCAATCCTTCGACGTTCGTCGACGAGTGCTCAAACAAAAACACACGCACGCATGACCTCCGCCCTGGCCCCGGCGCGGGACGCCACCAGGCTCCGCTTCGAGCAGGCGTGCAACGACTGCGGTGGCTCCAACTTTGTGGAGGACGCGGCAGCAGGCGACCTGATATGCCAGGTCAGTCGTTAGAAAGGAAAAGACGGATTCGTTTTTTGTTTTCCCTCAACAGCAACGTTGTCGTCGGCCTCGACCTCGACCCCTCTCTCTTTTCGTCCTCTCTCTCTTTTCCTCCTCTCTCTCTCTCTTTTCCTCCTCCCTCTCTTATCCTCCTCTCTCTCTTTTCCCCTCAACGCCTTCTCTCTCTCTCTCTTTTCCCCTCAACACCAACTCCGACTCGGTCCCAAACTCAGGACTGCGGCCTCGTCGCCGAGGCTCACGCCATCGACGAGCGCATGGAGTGGCGCACATTCGCCAACGAGGGCGACACGAGGGGCAACGCCGCCGACCCCAACCGCGTCGGCGGGCCGACCAATCCCCTCCTGAAGGACGGGCTCACGACGTCGATCCAGGAGGGCGCGAAGGGGGGCGGCGCGCTGGCCTCGGCGCTGCAGCGCACCGCGGCGCGGGCCGCCGCAGGCGCCCCGGGCCACGAGAGCGACCGCGCGCTCCTCGACGGGATGCGCCGCATCGGCCGCCTCTCGGACGACCTCCAGCTGGTCAGGGGCGCGAGGGACCGCGCCTGCCAGCTGTACGCGCAGGTGCTCGAGCGCGCCAGGGGCGTGAGGTCTCGCGGGGCCGCCAACGTCGCCGCCGCGGTGGTGTACATCGCGTGCAGGCAGGAGGGGGCGCCGCGGACGTTCAAGGAGATCGTCGCCGCCTCGGCCGCCTCGGCCGCCAGCGCGAACGCGAGCGCGAGCAGCTCGTCCTCCCCGTCGGCGGAGAGGCTCGACAAGCGCGACATCGCGCGGGCCTACAAGGCCATCGTGCGCGACCTTGAGGCCGTGATGGGCATCGTGCACGCGGGCGACCTGACGCGGCGCTTCTGCTCGCAGCTGGGCGTGCCGAGGGCGGCGACGAGGGCGGCCGCGGCCGCCGCCGAGGCGGCCTGCCCGCGCGACGGCAGCAGGCCCTCGGGGCTGTCCAAGCCCTGGGACGGCAAGTCGCCGCTGTCGCAGGCGGCGGCTATCATCTTCCTGGTGACGAGGTGCCCCGGGGCGATGAGCACCGAGGAGGAGGAGGGGAAGAAGGGTCATGCTGGAGGAGGAGGAGGAGGAGGAGGAGGCGGAGGAGGCGGCGGAGGGGGGGGGGGGA
>Ga0315285_10006275_pt1 | contig 12250 bp, 10 predicted proteins | sample YL17G09_36_MG_FD_203698 | JGI IMG/M metagenome (GOLD analysis project Ga0315285, IMG submission 203698) | Sediment microbial communities from Yellowstone Lake, YNP, Wyoming, USA - YL17G09_36 | ecosystem: Environmental > Aquatic > Freshwater > Lake > Sediment | place: USA: Wyoming | collected... | reverse complement strand
TCCAAAGTACGCTATGGATACATTTTCGAGATCAGTTTTTATGTGCGTGTCGAATTGTTTGAAAGCAACATAAGGGAAATGGAGCGCCCCAACAACCTTCGAATATCCTGCAGTTGCAATAATTGAATTTTCAGGACTGCTTCTCAATTCTTCTGAGGTGAGCGAGTGTGAAAATTTGAAGGCGACCCCTTCCTCTAAAGCTGTTTTGTAGAGAAAATAATCCAGGGATGATTTTCGTGGCCCTCGTTCAACAACATAAATATTTTTTGTAGAAAATACACATTTTTTTTGACCAATATAACCTCTAAAATCATTTAATTTTGAAAAACATGATTTTAATTCTATTCCGACATACCTTTCCATTTGTTGAATATGCATAGGCGTCATCTGAGCTGACGGATGACAGTGTGAATTCCCCCCGATTTTCTTTTCTTTTTCATATATTGTAACATCGTATCCTTTCCTCGCTAGATGTATAGCTGAAACGAGACCCGATAAACCTGCGCCATAAATCTGGACATCTTTTAATGTCATTAGTAAAACTAAGTAAGTTGGATATTAATATCTCTTGTTATAGTGATTAATATTAAATATCAACTTTGAATCATTAAAAGGAGTGCGAATGGAAAAGACCATAGGAGTTCTAGGCGCATCTGGATTAGTTGGAAAAAACCTTATCAAAGAATTAATTGAAAACACAAAAAATAACATAATAGTTGCCAGCAGAAAACAAAAGAAACTTCAGGAAATGTATAACCAACTTGACAGAATAAAAGATATTTTTGCGGTAGACGCAAAGAACAAAAAGAGCTTGAAAAAATTTTATTCAGAAATAGATATGATTATCAATTGTTCGGGCCCCGCACCTCTTCTTAAAACCATTCCCGCAGAAATGGCTGTTGAGGAATCCATCCCCTATGTAGAATCAGGCGTATCGCTCTTAAATGAATGCGAAAAAAGCATCCGAGAAATTGATCAAAACGCAAAAGAAAAAAACATTTTGATGGTTACAGGAGCAGGAGTTTTTCCCGGGCTTTCCAGAGTTTTACTTCAATTCGCAGCTACTACATTTGATAGCGTTGACAATATCAAAATTTCAGTACTATTTAACAATCCTCTCTCAATGGGATCCGCTGTTGACATGTTGTTAGAATCACAAAAACGTGTTGCTGTTTTTGAAAACGGAAAGTGGATCAGCCCAAGGTTGGGTTCACTGAGGGAAACAATTTGTTTTCATTCACCATTTAATACCCAGCATGTGTATGCATCACCTCCAGTAGATACGCAACTTCACTTCCCAAAAAACATCCAAAATTTTTCTCTTAAAACAGGGACATGTAGCATTTTATCAGACGCGATACTTTTAACGCATTCTATCAACGCTGACAGTTATACGTTGACAAAAATAATGGGCAGATATCTGAAATATGCCAGTGAAATAAATCAGTATATCGCTCCCTGTGGCTGTGCAATGAGAATGGATGCCTCCGGGAAAAAGAAAGAATGTACTAAAAACATGAACGTTAGTCTTTATCATCCTGATACATTTACCGCAACAGCATCTGTTATCGCCCAGGGGGTTGACTTCTTATTAAAAAATAAGGTCAAGGAAACAGGTGTTTTTACTTTTGGCGAAGTTATGAATCCGACCGAGTTGTTAAATCAACTTCGTTTGAAAAAATTTTTAATTGAAGGTACTTAATTTTTAATCCAGCAGCTATCGCCTTCAAGATAGTCATCTGTTTTCCAGAATGCCTGTGCTCTGCAACCACCACACACATCTCGATAGGTGCATTTCCCACAGGTTCCTTTTAATAATCTTCTGTCTCGTAGTTCTTTTAGAACAGGGTTATTTTTGTCAAACCAGATATCTTCGAAGGTTTCATGTATTAGGTTTCCAAGGATATGCGGTAAAAGATGACAAGGATGTACGTCTCCATTACTTGAAATATGACATACCCATCGTGCTGATAAACAACCCTTGAAAAACTCGGTTAGTCGCCCATATTTTTTATAAAAATATGTCTCTGTTTCACTTGCGGAGTTGATGGTTATTAAATAAGGATAGGGTTTCAGCGTTATCTTGCTTGAAGGTGCGATGTCTTGGAGATATTCAAAGAGACGTTTGCGTTGTTCTGGGGTAAGAACCTCCTGTTGTAGTTCTTTTCCTCGTCCAGCGGGAGCGAAATCATAAATGTACCATCCAGTGACATGAAGCGACTCTAAGAGCGTGTAAATGTCTCTTAATTCGTTGATGTTGCTGTTCATAAAAACCGTTGATATCTGTGTAGTAATACCAGCGTTGACACAGTTTTTTATACCACTGATTGCTTTTTCGTACGTTCCTTTTTTATCGCGGATATGGTCATGTGTTTCTGGTTTTGCGCCGTCAAGGCTTATGCACACGTGATCTATGTTTAGTGTTTTTAAGTGCTTCACACAGTTTTCATCGAGCAGTGTCCCATTGGTTGAAATCGATGTATAGAGTTCTAATTGTTTTGAATACGTCAAAATATCAAAAATATCTGTTCTTAGTAGCGGCTCTCCTCCCCCAAAATCGATCATTCCTATCCCGGCTGTAGAGAGCTTGTCTAATACATGATACACCTCAGTTGTTGTTAATTCTTCTCGTTGTTCTGAGGAATAACAATGAAGACAGCTTAGGTTACATCTGTGTGTAATATCAAATACCGCGTAAATTGGTATACCAATTTCGATTGCCCTCTGTCCTTGTTTTCCTATGCTGCGGAAAAATGCATTGATTGATGTCATCGCCTCTATATCAGAAGATAAATTACTCAGTTCGCTCCTATCTATTTTCATATACACCATGAATGTTTTGAACAAAATGCTTCCAAAAGCAAGGTGCTTTCTGCACTCTGGACAGGATATTTTCTCGTTAAAATTGTGTAATACCGCTTCAATGCGAGTCATGCCGCACACAGAACATTGTTTGGAGTACCACAGAGCTATTGGTTTAACAAGTGGATTACGCATTGTTAACCTCTTTTATTTAACCCCGGTTAAGAACTCAGATGGGACGAACTTTTTGCGTACCGCATCATATCGGCTTGCTGTATCTACAAGGTCATAAAAAATGTCAAAGCAAAGAAATCCTATAAAATGAATAGGCTGAGCGAAACCGAGTATCACACCGAAAAAGGCAAACGTTTTCAAGAAGAATCTGTGTTTAAATATGAAGGTGATACTTTTTTTGTTGCTTTTCCATCGTTCATGCCCAAATTCATCCAGGAAAGACCCTGCTGCAGCTACGGGTATGATGTAATACGTTGTGACTTCTATATTTATTATATGCAAAACATAGGCGATAGAAACTAGTGTGATAAATAAAATGACGCTTATTACGTACGCTGGATGATCTAATTTGCCTGCTATCAGTATTCCAATAACCGTGCCAAGGACCATACCAATTACTGGTTCTTCTGTTAATGCTAGATATGCCATGGAAGTCGGTATAAAGATTGCAAGCGGTACAATCCATAGTCTATACGATTTGACTTTTATTTCGTCTATCAGTTGATCCATGGTTTTTACTGCTACTCCTAAGATTACACAGATTCCCACGATTGTAAATCCATGAAAAACAATGTTTTTCGGATAAGAAAAACCAAGAGTGATACAACCTATACCCATAATTAAAGATATTATTATAATAAATACCGATATTTTATATTTCACATTTATAAATAGATAAGATTATTATATAAACGTTTCTTTATGGTTATACAATAGATACTAAAACCTACGATATCGACGGTATAAACATGGAACCATTTATTCTAATAAATTTATTAAAAATGCTGCGAAATAAACAGATTAAAAAAATACCAAAAAAAACGTTATTCGACCTCACCACTATTTTCAAATACGAAAAATTCATCAAATTTGAAAATAAAATACTCATTTCCATACATGCCCCCCCATATCCAAGTAAGGCATTCAATAGATTTCTTGAAGCCGGAATCAAAGCAAAAGAAGGAATTAATATCCCAGTAATTGTAAACTTCGCAGTAACACATCAATGCAGATACCACTGTTGGCATTGCAGTGCCTCTCCAAAAAAAGGAAAAGATTTACCACTTAAAACAATAGTTGATACAATACAAAAATTTCAAGAAATAGGAACATGCACGTTTTCAATCACCGGAGGAGAACCACTTCTTCGAGAAGATCTCGTAGAAATTATTGCTCGTATAGATGATCGTTCCTCAGTGTTTATGTTCACCTCAGGCGATGGTTTAACTGAAGAAAAAGCTAAGGAGTTGAAAGATGCAGGTCTTCTTGGAGTAATGATGAGTTTAGATCATTATAAACCTGAAATTCATGACAACCTTAGAGGGTATAATGGAGCATATGACATATTAATAAAAGGATTAAAAAATGCTCAAAATGCTAACCTCTATGTTGGTTTGTCATGTGTCATTACCAAAGATATTTTAAAAAACAACGAAGTTTTGAAGCTGCTCGAGATCGCAAAGAACCTTTCCGTTCAAGAGATAATGATGTTTGAGCCAACCCCTGTAGGTGAACTCTTCAATACTGATAACTGTGTATTATCTATCGATGAAAGAAAGCAACTAATTGAATTCCACAAGCAAATAAACAAAAATAGAAAATACAAAAATTATCCAAAAGTTTCAGTATTTCCATATTTTGAAAGCAAAGAAGTCCTAGGATGTAATGCAGGATATAACCTCGTTTATATTGATGCTGATGGAAACATACGACCATGTGATTTTACACCATTAATTTTTGGAAACATCCAAGAAGAACCTATTGAAAATCTTTGGCAAAAAATGAATTGCTTGTTTAACAAACCACGAGATTTTTGTTTCATGCTGGAAAACCACAAACTTGTGAGGCAAATAGGAAATGGAGAGTATCCTTTATCATATGAAAAATCACTTGAGGTATGTAAAAAATGCCCCCCAAGTGAAATTCCTATGCTTTATAAAAAATTGGGAATTAAATAGCAATGTTAGAAAAAACAAGGCTTCAATATCAGGCATTTAAAATTTTACGAACAAAAAATATAACACTATTTCCAAAGAAATTCCTATTTTATTTGTTAATAAAGTCCCAATATGAGAAGTTGAGCTTACATGATGGGAAGTTTGTTATTTCTTCTGATTTACCACCATTTCCAAGTGGAGCATTTGACAGATTAATAGAAGCATTACATTCAACTAGAGAACAAGAGGTAATCCCAATTTATGCTTCATTTTCAATAACTAATAAATGCATGTATAACTGCTGGCATTGTTATATTAACAGTTTAAAAGAAGAAGATATGCCTACTGAGGATGCCATAAAAATTTTATATAAGCTCCAAGAGTTAGGCATCTCTGTTATCGCATTTACTGGTGGAGAACCACTTTTAAGAAAAGATATATGTGAGATTATCTCCAAAATAGATGCTGATAAATCCTCAGTTATTTTATTTACTACAGGTTATGGATTGACTAAAGAGAAAGCAGAGGATCTAAAACAAGCAGGTCTTTTTGGGGTTATTATAAGTTTAGAGCATACCAATAAAAAGATGCAAGATAAACTGAGAAATTACAATGATTCATATGAACGAGCATTAGAAGGTATAAAAAACGCTAAAAATTCAGGGTTGTACGTTGGCATTTCTACGGTTGTCACAAAAGAAAGAATTAAAACAGGGGAGATCTGGGATTTTATCAAATTCGCTGGAAAAAAAGGTGCAGATGAGGTGCTTATTCTTGAGCCAATACCTGTTGGAAAAATTATGAATAAAGATAAAGTCATTCTCACAAATAAAGAGAGAAAGCATCTGGTAAACATACAAAAAAAAGTAAATAAAAAGAAAAGATATCTGAGAGTACTTTCGTATCCCTATCGAGAAAGTAAGCAGTTAATAGGGTGTTGTGGAGGTTATCAATACATACACGTCACCGCAAGTGGCAATATCTGTCCTTGTTCTTTTACTCCTCTTTCATTTGGTAATGTAAAAAAAGAAGAAATGAGTGTTATCTGGAAACGGATGAATACCGTTTTCAATACACCCGAGGCAGATTGTTTTATGGTAAAAAATTATAAACATATATCAAAACACTTAGATTATGGTTTTATAAATCCTGAAAAATCTATTGAGTTATGTAGTAGCTGCAGAAATCATAATGTTCCTCTGTTCTATAAAAAATTAGGTGTGAAATAAAATGATACATGTGATCGAATGCAAAAGATGAATTCTAACATAATAATGATAATTTTACTTGTTGTAATAGGAGTTTATTTTGTTCTAGGTAACATGCTCAACATTCCACGTTCAGAAACGTTCTTTATCATAGGGTGTATTCTCCTTTTTTTCGGTATTGTTCTCATTCATGGATGGAAAACATTGGGGCCACGCGATGTACTCGTCTTTTTTTTGATTGCCTATAGCATACCTCTCCTCTATGAATATGCCAATGGATTAGGATTTGGTGAATTAGTAGGGTGTACATGCATTTATAGTGATCTATTGGGGCCGAAATTCTTAGGTAAAGTCCCGTATGTCATACCGCTTGCCTGGGCAATCTCTCTTTACTGTACTTTCACGATGACAAATATCATTTTCAACAGGGTCAGGACAAATCACAAGTCCGAAGAGATGGTCTCCCTACACTGGTTTTTAAAAATTGTTGGAATGGGGATTGTAGCAGGTTTAATCATGGCGTCCTGGGATTTGATTGTCGATCCTGTAATGGTTGCAATGGATGCTTGGAGTTGGCCAAATGGAGGATCATACTATGGCATCCCTCTATGGAATTATGAAGTATGGATAGAAATCCCTGCAGTAACCTTTGTATTATACAGCGTTTATCTTTATATGATAAAGAAAAACCAGATTTACATAGGGGGAGAGAAACGATCGAGTTACACCCCTTTGGTGGTCGTCCTCTACCTAACTGCATTAATTGTCTATGGGATTTATGCGGTGTATGAACAGGTGATGTATGTAATTCCATGGGCGGTGATGACGATGGGATCATTTGCAGTTATTGTAGTAATTCAGTTCTATCGATCGTATTCAAAAGATGGAAAAGAGGTTTCTTCTTCTATAGAGTGAAACGGACCTGGCGGGATTCGAACCCGCGATCTGCAGCTTAGGAGACTGCCGCCCAATCCAGGCTAGGCTACAGGTCCAATGAAGAAATGATGATAGAAGCATACTTGGCTGATTTTTAAAAGTTGGCAACCGAATCGGTATGTAGCGATGGGGATGACGTGCCTAGAAATGAAGAATGAGATTGAAAAAAACTAATATCCGTTCTTCTTGGGTTGTCGTATCAATCGTAACCATTGTTACATATTTAATCATAGTAAACATTTAAATCTAGTATGTGTCTGTAGTAAATTAAGGGAGAAATTATGAAGGACATTATTGTGAGAAAAGGAGTTACCGGATTCATTCTATGTGTACTTGTGGGAGTTGCCGCGATTCCATCGACAAATACCATTGATAGTGGAAGTCCTCTCAGATACGAACAAGGGGGTATGACTGAGTGTATGAGCTACAAGTTTTCGTTCATTCCACCGAGTGTAGGCACGACAGAAACAGCTGATGCTACTTTTTTAGAGATTGATATGCCTGGTTGTATTGGATTGGGTAGACAGCCGGGTGATCCAATACTACCAGTGAAATTCATTCAACTCCTCCTTCCACCACAGGAGGCGGTCGATTCAGTAACGGTCACCGGCTCGCCCGTGGAACTCAGATCTTCAGGGAAGGATTTAACAAAGGAACGCGTGTATCCTTCCCAAGAGGAGGTTCCTGTGGGCAGTGCCACTCCATCGGAGTTCGTGATGAACGAGGAGGTGTACTCCTCTCACGAACTTTACCCCGCGGTCTCCTACGGTGAGTATCATATCGGGTACTCTCATGGGTACGCAATCCTCGATATGGCTCTGCAGCCTGTACAGCTCATTCCAGCGGAGGGGCGACTCTTCTATTACCCTGAAATGACGATCACGATCAGCCTTCAAAAAACTGGATCTGTGAATCCATTCTTCCGCGGAACCCCTGAGGATGAGACGTGGGTGAAAAGCCTCGTGAGCAATCCTGAGGTTGCTGTGCGGTTCGTGGACCTACCTACGCTCGAGTACCCCGGGGGACTGTGCGATCCAGCGGATAATTACGATTATGTGATCATTACCACCACCCAAAATGGGCTTGACTATTGGGATACCAGCGGTTCTACGCCCTATAACTGGGAGAGTCTAATGCAGCGGCATATGAGCGATGGGTTACTATGCACGTTAGTGACCGTGCAGGACATCAACGCGTGTTCTGATTATTGGAACACGTCAAGCTCCTTGTTTAATGACTCCCAGGCGCACATTCGGGAGTTTTGCAGGGACGCGTATGAGGACTGGGAAACACAGTACGTCCTTGTCGCGGGCGACTCTAATACCATCCCAGCCCGGCAATTGTACTACGAATACGAGGGGAATGTCGACTCTGATCTCTACTGGAGTAACCTGGATAATACGTTCAATGCTGATCACGATAATCAATGGGGAGAGGAAGGCGACAATGGGTTCGACGCGTACTCGGAGCTGTTCCTAGGAAGAGTACCATGCGATGTCCCTCAGGATGTGTCGAACTGGTTAACGAAGAGTTTCTACTACGTGAATTCCAGCGACGCGGATTACCTGGAGAACTGCGGGTTCTACGCCTACGGCATGGGATTTCCGGGGTATACTGAATCTGATGACATGATCGATTTCGCTGCCATCAAGGGAACCGACAATTGGCTTGGTCCTGATCCAGAGCAATATCCAGGGTGGCTTGGCTTCCTGTTCGGGTTTGAAACATGGAACGACAACAACCCAGATAATGGGTTTAACCTATCCGTACGGTGGACGAACTGCGATCCGAACCCAGGATGGCAATACGGGGAACCCATAGCGGAGTTCCGCGACGCCATAAACGATGATACCGTCACACTCGTGGCAGGGATCGGTCACGCAGACTCAGAGATGGTCCTTGATGTCTTTAAGTCCGATTGGGAAAGTATGTATCATAATACGAAGCCGTTTTTCATGATCGACCTCGGATGCCATAGCGGTGATTTTGATTCAAGCGATGATGGTGTCCTGGATTCAATGCTTTTCCATTCCGACACAACCCTTGCCTTTGGCTGCCTGTTCGCCACGGGGTACTCTTGGGGCAGTGCGTACGACACGAACTCAAGCGATGCCCTGCAGACGAAGCTGTTCTGGGATTACTTCCTTGACCTTGCGAATAACTCTCAAAATATCTTCCATTGGCAGCTCGGGAAAGGTCTGGCCTGGTCCAAGGATATCATGGCGCCAACCCTTAACTGGACCTACAGCAGTTCACCCGGTAGCTGGCGAGGAACCATTGAGGGCCGCCTCTTGTTCGCAGACCCTGCACAACGGTTACGATCACCGAGGGATGTGAACCTACCACCTTATTTCACTACGATGAAATGGTCCCCGGATACCGGGTTGACTCTTAGTGCAACGGATCCCGAGGGGGAAGACGTCCTCTATATGATCGATTGGGGTGACGGAACTATAACACAATGGCTTGGTCCCTACCCTTCCGGGATGGAAGAGACCTTTACTCATACGTGGTCCGCACCAGGCGACTATTCGATACGGGCCAGGGCGAAGGATATCTGGAACGCGGTTTCTGAATGGTCGGATCCCCTGCTCGTACACATCCCCAACGCTTCACTAAATATCACGATCCATGGAGGCCTTGGTATAACCGTCAAAATTAAAAATATCGGTGACGAAAACCTAACCAATGTCACATGTAACATCGGATTGAGCGGTTTCATCCTCGTGGGAAAATCGACGACCAGCGGCACCGATATCCTCCCTGCGATGAAGACGATGACCATATTCTCTCTCATCGTGGGTTTCGGTAGAACAACGATTAGTGTGAACGCCACCTGTGCAGAAGGGGCGACCGCGGAGAAAACCGCGAAAGGTTTCGTTCTCGGTATCTTTGTCCTCGGACTGAAATAACTTTTTAACTCTTTCTGTCTCTTTTGAACAGCTTAAGCAGGAAAACAGAGGGTGTTGTCTACCGTCTGTTTGGAGAAAGAGTCGGACCTAGCGGGATTCGAACCCGCGATCTTCAGCTTAGGAGACTGCCGCCCAATCCAGGCTAGGCTACAGGTTCCTGGAAGAAATACTTGTGAGAGAAGTATGCTTGGGTTATTCTTAAAAGTTGACTCCCATATTTTTTAGAGAGGTTTGTAGTTGATGGAAAAATGAGCAGACGATCCATCCGTCTCTTTTATTTGCGGCTTCTGCAGTTCCTGTAACCGGATGGTCTCAAAAGGAATCTGTTTCTCCAGCAGAAGTGCGGAAATCCCAGGCACGTGCCCATCGCCGACACAGGCGACGATCTTCTGATGTTTCTCATGCAATGCGATGAGCTTGAGTGCCATATGCTCGTTTCGCTCATCGATCAACGTGCGTTTGATCGTGGGGAATTTCTTGCCGATCTCCTGGATGTAAGAATCGAAGTTCTGTTGGTAGTTTTTCAGTTCCTGTTCGACCCGTTTCTTGCTGACAAAGAATCCAGCAAAACCTGAGAACAGAAGTTTGAATTTTTCAGAAAACGGCATCGTGTTCCACATGCGGATGAAGAGCTGTTGTGCGTTCGTATCAATGAACGCGACCGGCAGCTGATGTGATTGCGCATAGTGTATCGCGGTCAGCATCTCGTCTCCCGCGTTCACGCCGTATTCCTCTGCCATGCTCTCCTGGAATTGCGCGAGCATCTTATAGACGATCGGCAGGTTCTTTTTTGCTGCATGATAGGCGGTAGGATCAGTGTTCCGCAGCATGATTGCCTGGTACCGTTGCGGGTCGAGTTCGACGCCGATGATTTCCGGTTCTTTTTCCTCAAAGATGTTCAGTAGTGCTGCGGAAAGGTCGAAGACGTGTCCGGTGCCGATGAGGGTGATCATGGGTTGCGGCAAATACGATGGTATTTGATTAAGGTATGCGTTCGTACAACCCCAGTATTCGACAATCGTCGATATAACAATCGACAATATTAAATACTATGAAAGACATAATAATACGCATGTGTAACGTCATCGACGATTATCGGGAAGATGAATTATCCGACGCATGGATAAGAATCGAAAGAAGGAAAATGCTGTATTCATAATTTCCCCCTCTTTTCCTCTCTTTCACCCTTTATTTTTTTTTTGTTATTTCTCCGAGAGAAAACCAGATCGCTAGTACCGATAATGTTCAGACTTGTACGGACCATTCACCTTCACGCCGATATAATCAGCCTGCTCTTTAGAAAGTTTTGTCAACCGGACGCCAAGCTTCCCCAGATGCAACCGCGCGACCTCCTCATCAAGGATCTTCGGCAGCATGTACACCCCGATCTTGTGCTTTTCTTTCCACAATGCGATCTGCGCAAGCACCTGATTCGTAAACGAATTGCTCATCACGAAACTCGGATGCCCCATCGCACACCCCAGGTTCACCAGACGTCCTTCCGCCAGCACAAAAATCTCATGACCATCAGGGAACACATACTTGTCCACCTGCGGTTTGATATTCACTTTTTTCACACCTTTCAAGGCATCCAGCTTCCCGACCTCAATCTCATGGTCGAAATGACCGATGTTGCACACGATCGCCTGATCCTTCATTTTTTTCATATGATCAGTCGTGATAACATCCTTGCACCCGGTCGCAGTCACATAGATATTCCCTTCAGCTAGACTGTCTTCCACGGTCTTGACCTCGTAGCCTTCCATGACCGCCTGAAGAGCACAGATAGGGTCAATTTCGTTGACAATCACCCGAGCGCCAAACCCACGCATCGACTGACAACAGCCTTTGCCGACATCCCCGTACCCGCAGACCACCACGGTCTTGCCTGCGATCATCACATCGGTCGCCCGTTTGATCCCATCAGCAAGGCTCTCCCGGCACCCGTAATGATTATCGAACTTTGACTTGGTCACGGAATCATTCACGTTAAACGCGGGGAACAACAACGTTTTTGCCTCCAGCATCTGATACAACCGATGCACACCGGTCGTCGTTTCCTCAGACACCCCTTTGATGTCCTTGACAAGACATGACCAGTACGTCGGATTCTTCGCATAGATTTGTTTCAGAAGCTTCATCAGCTCCTCGAAATCCTTGCCGTCCTTGGAATAATCCTTCTTCAAAAGCGACGGGTTCTGCTCCACCTCAAAACCTTTGT
>Ga0315285_10006274_pt1 | contig 12251 bp, 11 predicted proteins | sample YL17G09_36_MG_FD_203698 | JGI IMG/M metagenome (GOLD analysis project Ga0315285, IMG submission 203698) | Sediment microbial communities from Yellowstone Lake, YNP, Wyoming, USA - YL17G09_36 | ecosystem: Environmental > Aquatic > Freshwater > Lake > Sediment | place: USA: Wyoming | collected... | reverse complement strand
GGCCCTGGCAGAAAGTGCCGGGGCGGTTGTCGTAGATAGATTTCAGCAGAAAATCCGGAAAATCAATCCGACTACATACATAGGTAAAGGCAAAGCCGATCAGCTTGCCGAGCGAGTCAGGCGGTTCAAAGCTGATGTTGTTATATTTGATAATGACCTGTCGCCACACCAGATTCGTGAGCTTGAAGAGATTATCCAGGCCAAGGTCCTCGACCGCAGCGAGCTGATTCTGGATATATTTGCCACCAGAGCACAAACCAAACAGGCCCAGCTTCAGGTCGAGCTGGCCCAGCTTGAATATACCTATCCGAGATTGACCGGAATGTGGTCGCACCTCGACAGCGTAGCAGGTGCGGGCGGAGCAACTGCTGCTGGTGCTGTCGGCGCCATAGGAACCAGAGGGCCGGGTGAGCAGCAGTTGGAAATCGACCGGCGCCTGGTTTCTAAACGAATCATAGACCTTAGGCGAGAGCTTGCAAATATCGATAATCGCAGGATTCGTGAGATTGACGCTCGAAAGGGAATGTTCAAAATCTGCATCGTTGGCTATACCAATGCAGGCAAAAGCACACTTCTAAACGCGCTTACCAACGCAGGTGTCCTTGTCGAAGACCGGCTCTTTGCGACCCTCGATACGCGAACAAGAAAATGGACGCCTGCCAAAGGTGTAGAAGTTCTTATAAGCGATACGGTCGGTTTTGTGAAAAATTTGCCTCATCAATTAGTCGCGTCATTCAAGGCAACGCTCGAAGAGGCTGTCAATGCCGACCTGCTTGTTCACATCATCGATGCGGCAAATCCCGATGTATTCAAGCAGATGGAATCTGTGAACAAGGTTTTAGGCGAAATCGGCTGCGGCGAAAAGCCGATTTTGAAGGTCCTCAATAAAGTCGATGTCGTCAGAAAAATCGGTGACCTTGAAATGCTGCAGACGCTCTTTCCTGATGCGGTTTGCATATCAGCTAAGACAGGTTTTGGCCTGGAACACTTAAGCGCAGCCGTCTCAGCAAAATATAGAGGCGGAGAAATTCTGCTGCGGGTCTGCAGCAGCCAATCAAACGGCAAAGTCCAGAGTTTTCTGCGGGCATACGGGACAATCATTAAAGAGCAATATTGCGATGGTTCTGTTCTGATTGATGCCAGGCTGGGCCAAAACCAGTTGGTCGGCTTGCAAAGACTCCACCCGGAAACCATCGAAATTGTCTCCTGATAAGTCGGGACTGAAAAACCTCGATTATATCCGCCGGTGGCGGATATAATTGGCTTTGTTTGGCTTTGTTTTTCCATTTTCAAAAGTCGTAAATTATCTCCATAATCCTTTATATTACAATGGTTTAAGTCTATTTTTGGCTTTTGGGAAATTGGCTTTGTTTTGCATAATCGTTCAATTTTGATTGAACCGTATTGCGTGATGCGTATGTCGTATTGCGCAAAATAAGGAAATTAGCCACAGAGTTCACAGAGCACACAGAAAAGTAAATTATAAACAGTGTTAATTGGTTATTGACTTGGCCTGCTGGCCTGAAGGCTTGCCCTGCCCGCCATCATAAAGATGGCGAGGTAAACTGGGCGGTTTGTCGTCCCTAAGGGACTGGCGAGTATTATACCAAATTTCGGGCAAAAGTCAAGGGAAATGATGGATAAATCGCCTTGCCCGTTTGTTTCCCATCGTTTACAATACCTTCATCTTTATTATTTACAGAATTCTCGAGGATTTATACCAATGGCGGAGAAATTGCTTTGGTCGATGTCTACAACAGTACGGAACCCCGAACGGCTTGTCCCCTTTTTAAGGGTTTTAAAGGGGTTGGAAGATGTTGATTTTACCAAAGATACTCAGATGAAGTATCAGATATTGCTGGTTAAGAAAAGGGGACAGTAACTAGCGATGGCAATTCAAATCTTATCAAATTTAAATTATCCAATTGGCAATATTATTAACCATGAGTTGCAGAATGCTAATTCTACAAGAATCGCCGTTGCTTTTCTGAAGCACTCAGGTCTAAAAGTTATCGAAGATTCGCTAATATATTGCCTGAATAACAATGCAAGTGTTGAAATTATCGCAGGATTGGATTTTAAGAGCACCGATCCACAATCGATTCATTACTTAATCAAACTTCAGAAGAAGGTAAAAGGAATCAAGTTCTATTGCTACGGAGATAGCGTGGAGCATAAGACTCGTGTTGTTTTCCATCCAAAAATATATCTGTTTTCAAAAGGTCATGAAACAACCGGAATTATTGGAAGTACTAACCTGACAAGGGGAGGGCTGCTGACAAATTTAGAAGTTAATGTGGTCATCAAAGAAACTAAACCTCTTTACTTTTCCCAACTTGAGGCAATTTATAATTCTGTAAAGTTTACCGATTCTGTTTTTTCACCAGATGAAGAATATTTAGCAGCTTATTCAGATGTTTATAACGCGTTTCTACGAAACGAAGAAAAAGCAGCAAAAGACAAAAGTATCCAGAAAATAGTGACAGAAACTATAAAACGCGAAGAGATTTTGCCTGGTCCTGTTCCTTCTATTAAAGGTGTAATTATTGATGTGATAAAGCAAAAAAGAAAAGAAGCGATAGAATTTGTACCGCTGCAAACTATTTACGAAGAGGCTGAAAGAATTGTGGAAATAAAAAGATTAAAATACAAAATGGATACATTTCGAAATTCTATTCGTGGTGAGTTAAATAAACACGAAGTGAACAGCCAACATCCTGATAAAATGTCTTTGTTTATTCGCTCATCTGAACGAAAAGGATATTATTCCCTGACAGATAAGGGCAAAAGATATGAAGGCAGATAAAAGATATAAAGAAGCTGAAAAATTATTTTACGCGAGATTGCCTTTAGTTAACCGTCCTCGCTGCCATACATTTAGCCTTGATGGAGGCTGTTTGTATTGTGGGAATAAAACTTTTCGGTATCATTCCTCCATTTTTGGAAAGAAATACTATCAATGCGAAAACTGTAGAGGAATTAACCACTAACTTTCAAAGTGGAGTAAATAAATGGCGAAGGGGATAAAAAAATAAGAAGAGTGAGAAAAGTGTGAAAAGTAAGAAAAGTGAGAAAGATAAGAAAGGCAAGAATGTATGAAAGGTAAGGCGGCAGAGTCTTTTGAAGATTTGCATATCTATCAGCGTGCCAGAGAATTGGCCAACGCTATCTATGTAGCCACTAAGGGCAACGAATTCGGACGTGATTTCGGATTGATTGACCAGATTCGCAGGGCAGTTGTTTCTATTCTTTCCAATATCGCCGAAGGATTCGAACGAGGAAGTAAAACAGAATTTATCCAATTCCTATATATCGCCAAAGCTTCCTGCGGCGAAGTGCGGGCACAGCTTCAAATCGCGCGAGATCAAAATTATATCGCAGAAGCAGAATATGGTCGGCTCTACGACCTTTGTAAGCAAATTAGCGGAATGATATCGAATTTTATCGCACACCTGCAAACATCAAATTATCAGGGCGAGAAAAACGAACGCCCCAAACGGCTGATACCTCAAAACGACAAAAAGCGGATGGAGAAATTTTTTGCCTCTCAGGGAATCAAGCTGCCTAATTATGACCAGCCAGAAGAAGTTTGAAAAGTAAGAAAGGGAAAACCGTCTTTTCACACCCTTCACACTTTTCACACCTTTTACACAACTAAACCAGCTAAAAGGATTAACCGTGTATTATGAAACTCTAATTTGACGTAAATCAGGAATATCGGGCAATAACGGCAAAACTTCCCGTGCAATCAGCGCAATCCGTGGTTAAAAAATTAGAAGAACAAATTGACTAAATGGTTTACAATCTTTACGGCCTGACCCCCTCCGAAATCGCCATCATCGAAAACAAAAAACAAAGCCAAACAAAGCCAATTTCAAAAGGGATACGAGGAATGGCAAACACATTGCAATTCCGGGGTTTGGCACTATAATCTCCTCTATGTTCAAGAATATTTCCATAATCGGCGATGGTGCAATGGGCACCGTTTTGGCTATGCTGCTTTGCGAGAAAAGAGATTCCTCGGCTTCGCTCGGAATGACGGTGCGGATGTGGGGTTATGACCGTGAGCAGTTAAAACAGATAGAGTTAGGCCGTGAAAACAAAAAATTCCTGCCTGGTTATAAACTGCCTGAAACCCTGGTGTTTGAGAGCGATGATAATCGCATAATGGCCGGTGCTGATTTAATTGTATCGGCTGTGCCGTGTCAATTTATGCGGAGGATTTGGAGGAGGCTCCAAAGTTATGTCCCTAAAGGGGTTCCTATTGTCTCGGTAACCAAGGGCATTGAGAATGATACATTGCTGTGCCCGAGTCAGATTCTCGCTGATGTGCTGGGTGATGAGGTCAAGTGTGTTGTGCTGAGCGGCCCTACCATTTCCGATGAATTAGCCAGAAGACTTCCAGCAACGGCTGCGGTTGCCTGCAGCGATGAGGAATTAGCCAGAGAAGTTCAATGCATCTTTTCAACTCAGTGGCTGCGTGTTTATACTAACACCGACGTTGTCGGCGTTGAGTTAGCTGGTGCAATGAAGAACATTATCGCTATCGCCGCAGGTGTCATAGACGGGATGGGTGCCGGTGATAACGCAAAGGCAGCCCTGTTGAGCAGGGGACTTGCCGAGATAACCCGTTTGGGAATTGTTTGCGGGGCAAGGCCGCAGACATTTGCGGGATTAACAGGCCTGGGTGATTTGGTGACAACCTGCATTTCTCCCAAGGGCAGAAACCGCTCGTTCGGTGAAAGAATAGGTAAAGGCCAAACCGTAGAGCAAGCCCAAAAAGCTACTGAATCAGTTATTGAGGGTATTGCTACCTGTAAATCTGTTGTTACTCTTGGACAGCAATATAATGTTGAGATGCCGATTACCCGCGCTGTTTATGAGGTGCTGTTTGAGAACAAACCGGTGCAAACAGCAATTGCTGATTTAATGAAACGTCAGCTCAAGGCCGAATAAGCCCTTTTAAAAAACTGAAAACAGGCGTAGAAACTCGTCCTATAAAGTTTGTTTTTCCCTTCCTTTAAAAGCCCGACAAAAATTTTATGACCCGGCCACGATACTGCTTTTGAAGAGAACCCCCTTTTTATTTTTGAAAGTAATAGAAAATACTAAAAATTTGTTTTTAAAGAGTTTTTCGGCACGAGCAAGCTTCAAAGCAGTCCGTTTCATTCATAAACTAAAGCTATTTATGAATTTACCCCAAGTCAGCGGTTGAAATCGCACATTTTATAGGAAGTAAAATTAACTTTTGCTGCCGTTTGGCTGACTGAGGTCTGTTTTATATATTTTAGTTGGCGCTATCTCGGCAAAAATCGGGGTTAATAACCCTTAGGGCGGGTTCCTGTTTTGCAATACGTTGCGAAATGGGGTTCCGGTTAACTTTTGTGGGTGAGGTTTGTATGTTTTGGTTTCTGAAAAACCGCGCATATTCAGGGGTCCCTGTTCTGCGACGTACCGCAGGACTGCCAGGTGCTGTTTTTCGCATTTGGAGCTCCGCAAAATGGTCCCCAATTGGTGTGGATATGGGAGATGATGCCCTGACTGTGGTCCAGCTTGAAAATAACAAAAGAGGTATAAGTTTGATTGCGGGTGGCAGTAAGAATCGGCCGGAGGATGTAGAACCCGGCAGCAGCAATTGGCAAAGATGGGCTATCGAAGCTATGCGTGAGTTGACAGCGAACGGCAAATTTCAGGGCAGAGATGTAATAGCGGCAATACCGGCAAGCGAGGTGTTTATTGACCATATAAAAATGCCGAAGATAGAAAAAGACAAACTGCAGGATGCTGTCTTTTCAAAGATAAAACAGAAACTGCCGTTTGAAGCTGATGATGCGATGATAAAGTACCTCCCGGCTGAGGATGATAATGTTATGGTGGTAGCGGTTGAGCGGAAAAAAATTGATAGACATCTGGCGATATACGAAAAGGCCAATCTGCAAATTAAGTCTATTGCTGTTTGGCCCACAGCGCTGACAAACAGCTACGCCAAGTTTTTTGGCAGACGTAAATCTGATGTCGAAGCGATTGTGATGCTGCTCGATATAGATACGAATTATACGAATGTTGTAATTTGCCGCTATAAGAATCCGCTTTTTGCTTGTTCGATACCCGTAGGGGCAAAGCAGCTTGGGAGGGCTCCCAATCGCGGTGAAAGACATTTGGGGGCCCCTGCCGATGAAATGATAGCAAAATTGGTGTTGGAATTGACTGTCTGCAGGCGGCGTTTTGGCTCGATGCACGAAGAAGCTCAAATAGAACGTTTGATTTTCCTTTCGAGTCATACTGTCGATAGAGATATATGTACAACAATAGCAAAGCAGCTGGGAATGCCGGCACAGATGGGAGATTGTTTGGCAGCGGTGGAAACAGCAAATCTCCATGGCTTAGTGATAGACAGGAGGCAATGTAAAGTTAATTGGGCTACTGCCTTTGGGCTTAGCTTATCATAGGAACGGGACCGGGATCTCATTTTGCAGATTGCCAAACGCGAAAAAGTGTGTTCCGGGTCTCAGCGACAAGTTGCGGGGTGGGGACCCGTTGGAGAGCTTGACAAGAGGAGGTAGGTGTAAAAAATGCTTAACATAAATTTTGTGCCTGATGATTACATTCAAAGTGGTGAATGTCGGAGAACAAACTTGATGTATCTTGTGTTGTTTGCGGTGGTGATGGCAGCATTGGGTGGTGTGTTTATGACTATCAAGGTACGGCAGGGGGCCCTCAGTGCCAAGGAAAAACTTGTAAATGCTAAAATGGCCCGGGCAAAAGAGGCCATAAAACAATTTGAAGAGCTTCAAACAAAGCGCAAAGTAATGATAAAGACGGCTCTTACTACGGCGGAACTGCTTGAGCCGGTACCGCGAAGTGTTCTGTTAGCGTCGTTGACGAATAACTTGCCGATGGGGGTATCGCTCTTGCGACTGAACGTTGTTCAAAAAGGGCCGAAGGCAGCAAATCGTGTTGCAGTAACTAATAAATACGAGCAAGCACAAGCTAAAAAGGCAATAGCAGCTCAGCCGGAAGTATCACAAGAGAGATTGTTGGAGACATGCATAGATATTGAGGGCATTGCTCCCAGTGACCTTCAGGTCGCGGCCTATATTGAGCAACTGTCCGCCTCCGACGGATTGCTGGACAATGTAGCGCTGGTGGAATCGAAAGAACACGAAATCGAAGGTACCATATTCAGAAAATTTAAACTGACGGCGATGCTTAGAAAAGACATCCATCTTACCAAAGAAGATATCGGAGGGATTAGGGCTAAATGTGAGAGGGCGTTTTATTGATTATTGAATTGGGTTCCTGTTTTGCGCGGACCCCTTATCAATAACAGTTTCGAAAAGGCAAAATTATGACAAGTGGTTTAAGAAAAGCTGTGTTTTTCGTTTTGTTGTTGGGGGTGGCTTACGCTGCGTACCAATATATGATTAAGCCGGCTAACAAACATTTGGCTGAGCAGAAAGCTCGACTTCAGACGAAATTGGCTAATTTGGCCGAATTTGAAAAGGCCACTGTAGCGGCAGAGGACTTAAGTTATCAGCTTGAACAATTACGAGAGGCGATAGAATTTTTTGAAAGCAAGCTGCCACCTACAATTGAAATCGACAAGGTCCTTCAGGATATAACTGTAATTGGAGAAAAGCAGGGGATAAAGTGCAAGACAATCCGAAGGCTGGAGAAAAAAGATAATAGTGGGTACATCGAACAGCTCTTAGAAATGAAATTAGAGGGGGATTTTAATTCGTTTTATTCGTTCCTTTTAGAACTTGAGAAACTTCCTCGCATAATGAAAATACGCAGGCTTGAGTTAGAGAAACAAGCGAAAAGCGAGGGTCAAATAGCAGTTGATTTTATAGTGAGCATATTTTTCCAGAATAAAACCAGTTAAAAAGTAGCGTATTCTCCTGAAGTGTTCACCCTATTTTGAAAGAGACGGGAGATACGAAGTTAATGGAGTTTGCTATGTTGTCTTTCATACGAGAAAAGGGGCACGGGGAACCATCAGGGCAAGAACCGCCCCGCCCGCGGCGGGTTGGCAGGACACCCACTAATGGTGCTGGGGACCTCAATCGCAATGAGGTGCAGGGACCTCGTTTGGAAACCCACGAAGAGACACAAGGGCAGGGGTGTCCTCAAACGCAAGAAAATGCGTTAGGGACGCAGCAGGAATATCTTACCGTAGCGGCTCGGGATAAAAAAAATGTTCGCAGGAGCACGATATTGCTTGGGGGCCTGTTTATCTTAGGTCTGTTGTGCCTTTGGTTCATGATAAAAAAGAGCTCGCCCCAAACAGCGGCAGCCTGCTTGGGGCAGGTTAGCACTGAAGAGGCACAGATTGAGATGGCAATTGCACAACTTACCGGCGTTAGGTCAGAAATGTTTAACCGGATGGGTGAGATAGTTAAGAAATTTTATGAGTTTTCGGACGTGCAACAGGTAAAGGTCGATGAACTGGTGAAAAATCCATTTAAGCATGAGATATTTTTGGGCAACTTAAAGGAAAAGTCCGATACTGAAAAAGGAAGTTTCGGTATTAACGCCGAAATCATGAGGCAGGAGCAGCTGAGACAACAAACAAAGGATATGCAGCTTTTGAGCATTGTGGCGACTGATACAGGAAAGTGCTGTGTGATTGACGATAGACGCCTTTATGAGGGAGATTCAATAAGAGGTTTCAATGTTCGCCAAATTGGCGATAGTACGGTTTTGCTTGAATCAGATGGTGTGGAAATAATATTGAAGTTATCGGAATGAAACTACCTTTTACATTTGAAAGAAAACGAAATTCATCAGAGCCGGAAACCAATTTACAATCCGCCACCGGCGGATTGGATATGGAAACCGTAGGTGGCCAGACCTGCTCTGAGAGCGGAGCCAAATTTTGCAATAAGTCGCAAAACGGGAATCCGGACCAGTCGATACGCGGGCTAAGTAACCTTTATTGCCCCGAAGAGACTGGCGAATCGCACGTGTGTGATATCGCTGATGTGTTGCTGGATATGGGCAAGCTTACGCCCGAGGCGCACAGCCGCCTGCAGCAGGAGTTCGCCTATAGCGGAATAAAATCGGCTTCTGATGCCACAACGTTACTGCTGAAGACGGGGCTAATTAATGCTAATGACATCTTAGAGGCAAAGGCTTCGCTGTACGGTCTGGAGTTTCGACATATAAAACCGGAAGATGTGGAGAAAGAAGCTTTTGAGAAGCTCAACATCGATTTTATAAAGGATAGTTCTTTTTGCCCGATTGCGATAGAAAAAGGCCCCCAACGCAATGAAGGGCATTTTGGAACCCAGGGAGAGACTTTGGTTGTTGCAACTTCTGAGCCTGCGAATGTCTTTGCGATAGAAGAGGTGAAAAGACAAACCCGGATGGAGCTGAAGGTCGTAGTGTGCAGTGCCGAAGCTATTGAGGCAGTGTGCGATTCGTTCAATGAGGAAAAAATCGATTACAATTTTGACGATATCATTAGTGACATGACGGATGTGGAGGTCGTTCAGGACCAGGAGAGAGATTTTGAAGACCTCGAAAAAATGGCGGGCCAATCACCTGTCATTAAGTTCGTTAATTATCTGATTAGCAGTGCAGTAAATGATGGTGCCAGTGACATTCATATTGAGCCGAAGGGCAAGTTTACGAAAATAAGATACCGTATAGACGGAATACTTTTCGAAATAATGCAGTCACCGTTAAAGATGCATCCCGCGATTGTTTCACGCATTAAAATTATGTCTAATCTTGATATTTCTGAAAGACGGCTGCCTCAGGATGGGAAAATTTCAGTTATTGTCAGTGGCAGAGGGATTGATTTGCGAGTTTCGATACTGCCGACAAATCGTGGAGAAAAAGTGGTTATCCGCGTGCTGGATAGTAAATCGATTATACGAGGTCTTGAGCAGTTAGGTATGGAGCCCGGAGTAATGGCCATTTTTAGTAAGCAAATATTGCTGCCCAATGGGATTTTGCTTGTTACAGGCCCTACAGGTTCGGGTAAGAGTACTACGCTGTACTCAGCTCTGTGCCAAATGGACGGTGATAAATTGAACATCTCAACGGTTGAAGACCCGGTAGAATATGAACTTGGTTTTTGCAACCAGGTGCAGGTCAACGAGAAAATTGGTCTCGATTTTGCCTCGACACTGAGGAGTTTGCTGCGTCAGGACCCGGATATCATAATGATAGGCGAAATTAGAGATAACCAGACAGCTCAAATAGCTGTGCGAGCGGCCTTGACGGGGCATTTGGTACTTTCGACGTTGCACACAAATGATGCGGCCAGCAGTGTTACAAGATTGGTCGATATCGGCATTGATGCCTACCTGATAGCAGCATCGTTGAATGCAGTGCTGGCTCAGCGGCTGGTCAGAAAGATTTGTCCGAAGTGCAAACAGATTTACCACGTCCCGGAAAATATGCGCAAATATGTGGAGAGCTCAGGGGTTAGTCCGGACCAGCTTTTTCACGGTGCCGGTTGTGATTATTGCAGGGACTCAGGCTACGTAGGCCGAGTGGGTATTTACGAACTGTTAGTTATTGATGAAGAATTCAGAGATATAATTAACAAAGACCCCTCCATAGGTAACATGCGCCGGGTATTTTACGAAAGCAAGCAGCCATGTTTGTTTGATGATGGGATAACAAAAGTAAAACAGGGTTTGACGACAATAGAAGAAGTGCTGCGAGTGACCAAAATGTATGGCCAAAGTGGAGAAGAGGTTTTCTTCAAAAATATCGGGTAATAAAAGAGAGAGGTAATTAATGGGCCCCAAACGGAATAAAGTGCGTTTAGGAACCTCGAAATACAGCAAATGGGAATCCAAACCCGATTTACTTTTACTTGGAATGAAACGGTGTCTGTCCGTTAAAAGGTGATTGTGATATGGCAGATATAAAAACTATACTGGCAGAAGCAATAGAGAAAAAAGCAAGCGATGTGCACATCAACGTTGGGATGCCGCCTATATTTCGGAAGAATACAGAACTGGGCGAGATGGATTTCCCTGTTGTCAGCAGCGAAAAGGCAAAGGAAATGGTTCTTGATATGATTGGTCTGGACAGGTTCAAAAAATTTGAAGAAAAGATGGACCTCGATTTCTCGACAACCATCGAGGATGGCCATCGGTTCCGCGTTAACGCTCATTATCAGCGAGAGACGATCGCAATTGCGTTTAGAGTGATTCCAAATCAGATTCTTTCAATAGACGATTTGAATCTGCCGCCGATAGTCAAAGGGTTAACTGACTTGCCGAGAGGATTAGTGTTAGTGACAGGTCATACGGGTGCCGGTAAAAGCACAACGCTGGCTGGAATGATAGGATTGATAAACAGAAAATATAAAAAACGTATAATCACGTTGGAAGACCCTATCGAATATTTGTTAGAAAACGAAATGAGCATGATAGAACAGCGTGAAATCGGTTTTGACTGTCCGGATTTTGCATCGGGCCTGAAGCACGTGTTACGGCAGGACCCCAATATTATTATGGTTGGTGAAATGCGGGACCTCGAAACTACGAGTTCAACAATTACCGCCGCTGAAACCGGACATCTCGTCTTTAGTACGCTGCATACGATAAATGCTCCTCAGACCATTGAGCGTATTATAGATATTTATCCTGCAAATCAGCAGGATCAGATTCGAGCAATGTTGGCCAATACACTGCAGGCCGTTGTCTCACAGACACTATTTAAGCGAATAGATGTGCCGGGGATGGTGCCGTGCACGGAAATTTTGTTGTGTACCATAGCGGTAAGAAACTGTATTCGTGAAAACAGAATCTACGAAATACCCAATATCATTGAGACTTCCCGCTGCCTTGGTATGCAGAATATGGATAACAGTATTACTGATATGTATTCCAAAGGTCTCATAGACAGAAATGAAGCAATTACGAAATCGACTAATCCCGGGAAAATGGAGAAGTTGCTTGTGCCTATGGAGCAGTTCGAAGTTATCCAGCCGCTTGAGGTTTCTAATTTGCGATAAGTCGCAGATTGAGGCCTATGTAATGCACAGTAAATGGAGGGACGCCGTTTTACGAGGGGGCTTCTGTAGATTACAAAATGAGGGCTTGAAAAGGTTGGAGGAATATGTTCGGAAATTTCTCGCAAAATTATGAAGGTGCAGCTGTGGTTGCGGAAAATCCGCGGCCTACTCAGACACTTCACAAACAAAAGCAGAGCGGGAAAACCGGAAGTCGGCAGGAGAACATACTGAAAAGAATCCAGAGCTTCAGGATTGAGTTCGGACCGAG
>Ga0315285_10006272_pt1 | contig 12253 bp, 14 predicted proteins | sample YL17G09_36_MG_FD_203698 | JGI IMG/M metagenome (GOLD analysis project Ga0315285, IMG submission 203698) | Sediment microbial communities from Yellowstone Lake, YNP, Wyoming, USA - YL17G09_36 | ecosystem: Environmental > Aquatic > Freshwater > Lake > Sediment | place: USA: Wyoming | collected... | reverse complement strand
GCGACGCAGGCGTGGGTGCGCGGGGAGGGCCGAGGACTTGCGGCGTGCCCTGCAAGTCCGAGGGCCTTCCCCGCGAACGAAGCGGCGCGAGCGAACGTGTAGCCTAAGTTTCGCGCCGCTGAGTATCATTGAGGAGCGAGCCGTGACCAAGAAGCTGCTGGACCCCATTCCACCAGGGGAGATCCTGCTCGAGGAATTCATGAAGCCCCTGGGCATCAGCATCAACGAGCTGGCCCGAGATATTGACGTTCCGCCGAACCGTATCAGCGAGATCGTCAGCGGCAAGCGGACGATTACGGCGGATACCGCACTCCGGCTCGGTAAGTACTTCGGTGTTTCGCCCGAGGTCTGGCTTGACTTGCAGTCGGACTACGACCTCCGCGTGATGCAGCGTACCACCTGGCCCAAGATCGAGCCGAAGATTCGCGTGCGTGCTGCTTAACCCGCTTCATTAGCGAAGCATCGACTCTCGTGAATAGTGCGGGCTCGGGGCGGACAAGTTCTCTGCGCAAGAACAGGGCGCGAGGCTCGTTCTTGACAGTCATCAAGGGGCGGCGTAGAGTCCCGTGCCGAGGGCTCCGGCTCCCCCACCGTTTCGCCGGAACGCCTGCCATCCACCGCGAATGGGAATCCGGGACGTGGGAATCCGGGACGTTGTTGACGGAGTGGACTTATTTCGAGTTCGCCCGCTCGATGGCGGCTACCTTTGCGCTGGATTCTCCAGGCCTACTTCTTACCCAGAAGGGCATTCACCTTCCGCATGACCTCGAACGCGTCCGCCACGTCCAGCACGCCGCTCATTCCGGCAGCCAATCCACACAATTGGCAAACCCTCGGCGTTCCACGCCAGGCGTGAGGGGCACCACTCCATCCGCCTGCGTGATCAGGAAACCACGCCGCGCATCGGCATCCGTCATAGCGCTCCGGAGCCGTTGTCCCGCGCGAACCGGCTCACCCTCGCCGGTCTTGATTTCAAAGACCACCCGTTCGGACCCACGATCGAAGAGCAGATCGGCCTCGAGCCCCGCTGCGGTTCGCCAGAAGTAGAACTGTGTGTGAGGATTTCGTAGTTTCTCCCTCCGCACAAGATCCTCCAGCACGAACGTCTCCCAACTGGCCCCGCGCACCGGATGCGAGTCGAGCTCCCCTAGGGAGGAGATGTTCAAGACATGGTGGAGCAAGCCAGTGTCTCGCAGAAAGACCTTGGGTGACTTGGTGAGCCGCTTGCCGACGTTCCGGAAATAGGGCCGCAGGAGGCGCACGAGGTACGTTTGCTCCAGGAGGTCAATGTAGCGCCGAATAGTATGGTGAGATACACCGAGCGCGCTGCCCAGCACCGAGGCGTTGAGCAAACCGCCCTGTTGATGGGCCAGCATGATAATGAGCCGCCGCAGCAGTAAAGGCTCCGGACTTATCCCAAGCTGCGGCAGATCACGCTCGACATAGGTGCGCAGATAGGCCTCCCACCAGATGCGGAAGTCCCCCTGCAGCGCATCCGGGAAGCCCCCTTTCAGCCAGACTGCTTCGATCTCCACCGACGGCTGGCCGTGGGTCACCTCCAGCGCGACGAGCGGGTCCAGATCCAGGATGCCCACCCGACCCGCAAGCGACTCGGAGATCTGCCGGACCAATCTCGGGTTCGCGGATCCCAGAAGCAGAAAGCGCCCATTCACCTTGCGTTGGCGGTCGATGATGCCACGCAAAGCGGAAAACAGCGGTGGGACCACCTGCGCCTCGTCTAGAATCAACACCCTGCCAGCACGCCGCTGAATTTGAAATGCGGGTTCGGCAGTGAACAGTTGGCGCAGTTCCGGCGCCTGCAGGTCGCAGTAATCCCCATCAGGAAAAGTCATCCTGGCAAGCGTCGTTTTGCCGACCTGACGGGCGCCCAGGATCAGGACTGCCGGGAACTGACCCCACATAGTTCGAACACGGTCTTGAGCTATTCGAGGCCACATGCCTTGCATATTGGAATATCGCCTTCCAATATGCAAGGCAATTCTCGTAATCCCGAAATCCCCTTCGTTCGCGCCACGCCTCCCTCGGATTCAGCGGACGCCGGTGGAGTCCTTCGCAGGGTCCAACATAGCCAGGATGTTCGCGACCGGGGTGTTGCGCGGCATGCAGTGCACCGCATTGGTTTCAGAGCCAGAAGCGGTGGAGGTCGAAGGAAAGCTGGCGGTGATGCTTGAGGGAGAGGAAGATTACTTGGTTTCGGCGAACGAGGTAGAGGAGGAAATACAGGAAATCGCGGATAGCGTCAAGGTTCTCGGCGAGATTCTCGGTGAAGATCGAACTGACTCGCCTACCGGCCATATCGAGCGCGCAATTGACGCGCGGTCAGGGTGCGGCCGGCAGCAGCGTCCTCCAGCCCCTTTTCCGCCTCCTCCAGCAGGGTGAGGTGGATTCGCTCCCGTTCCAGCCGGTGGTAGTACTCCAGCCTGTCCGCGCCGATCAGGGCGGCGCAGCTCTCGCCGCTCTTGGTGATCAGCTTCGGAACGTCGGAGGGGACGTTGCCAGGTAGATCAGGTAGCGCTCCCCAGGAGACGCTCCCACTCTCTGCTCGCGCGGGCTGGCCCCGTGCTGCCGCCCGGTAGACGGCCTGGGGCCGCACCCTGTCTTCCTCGGTTTCAGCGCGCGCAGTTGAACTCCTTCACGGCGTCCAGCGTGGCGAGGATGTTCGGCACCAGCGATTCCAATAATGGGGGACGTTGTTGACGAAGTGGACTTATTTCGAGTTCACCCTCGCGATCGCGGCAACCCTTGCGCTGGGTTCTCCGGGCCTGCTTCGCGCCCAGCAGCGCGTTCACCTTCCGCATGACCTCGAACGCATCCGCCACGTAGGGCACGTCGGCCTTCCCGCACGCTCGAGCGAGGTCCTGCTAGTCAGGACCTGCCGGGTGAAGCCGGATACAGATGCGCTCCCGGGTGGACCTGTGTCCCGACTGGCTTGTACTGGATGAACTGCTCCAGCGCCGCGACGATGCCTCTCACGGCGGCCGCGAAGAGCTTCTCCCCCTTTTCCTTTCTGGCAGCCCGCGCATCATCCGTGTGGCCGTTCGGGCTGTACTCGTCCTGATACCATGCCCTGAAGAAGGGGGGCGCGAGCCTCGTCCGCGGATCGGGCGGCACCACCAGGTCCATCCTGACCGCATGGGGGGCCACCGCCAGGAGGATGCTCGTCTCTGCCTCACCTCCGTGGCCGATCCTTCCCTTTGGATTGATCTCCAGGACCCCGCTCCACACCTCAGGCGGTATCACCTCCCAGTAGGAGAGAGTGCCGACCTCCAGATCCACCCCGTGCTTGTAGTGGAGTTGCTCCCTGATCTCCCGGCAGGCGGTCACGTTGGGCGCTTCGTTCCCCCCGTGGCCATTGATGAAGACGACCCGTCTCACCCCGTGTTTCAGCAGGCTCTCGACGACTTCTTGCAGGACGAGCATGTAGGTCTGGGCCGTGAGCGTGATCGTTCCAGGGAACTGCGCCGTCATGTTGTGGGGGGCCACGCCGAGCCAGAGGGCGTTTGCCACGATGGCCTTAGGGTACAGGACCCTGGCTACTTCCTCGGCCACCCTGGTACAACTCAAGATGTCGTTACCGACACCCAGGTGGGGACCATGGATCTCGGTCGAGCCTGTCGGGACCAGGGCGACTTCGATCTGGGGGAGGATGCTCTGCAGCTCCGACTGTGTGTGTTCATGCCAGTAGACCTTGGTGGGGTTGCTCATTCCTGTCCCTCCCTGATTCGATGGACAATTGAAGGAGGTCGCAATTCAAATCAGCGACCGACTCACGATGGCACACCCCCCGGGGGCTGGAGGGCCACGCCGGGGGAACACCCCAACCCGCTTGTGGCTTCCACGACCGGCGTCCGCTTTCCTCCCTCCCGGAAGGACGAAGTGAGGTCGGCCAGGCGAGGGATTGGGCGGGCCAGCTGCGGGTCCGCTGGGAAGAGCTGCTCCAAGGCGAGCGCTTCGCCCAGGATGTACCGGTCGACCCCGGCTGTCACAGAGTGGAGCCAGACTACCGCTGACCGTCGAAGAATTTGGGTATCCCGGTCTTTGTTTCCCGCCACGTAGGTCTCAAATGGTGTCCGGTATCTTTTTCACCATACCGCTACTGATTTCATGGCATCGGCTCCAGAGACACGATCTCACTGTGGGAACCGAGACGCATCGGCGGACCCCAGATGCCGGTGCCGGTCGAGACATTCAGAAAGGTGCCCGCGTTTACATGCAGGCCTTTGAGATACGGATAAAACAATCCCACGACGTAGTTGAACGGCCAGATCTGGCCGTTGTGCACATGGCCGGAGAGCGTCAGGCCGATGCGGCGTTGGGCGGCGATGTCGAATCCTCTCGGCTGATGGTTCATGAGGATCGTAAACGCCGGCGAAGCGGGCGTGCGGTCGAGGACGGACTGCATCAGTTCCGTGCTGTAGCTGTTATCGACGCCGATGATCCGGATGCCATTGAACTCCACCGTTTCATTGCGCAACCAGCGGATGTGTGTTGCCGCCAGCATCTGCCGCACGTTGTCATACCCGGTATAGGCCTCGTGATTACCGGAGGTGAACAGGACAGGGGCAGCAAAGGCGTTTAGTTGTGCGGCAATGGCACGGGTCTTGGGGTTGGCGTTATCGAACAGATCGCCGGTGATGAGAATGACATCGGGCTTGAGGGCATTGGTTGTTGCGATGATGTCGGCGAGTGTCGCCGGTCCTATTGACCCGATGTGGATATCGGAGAGTTGCGCGATCGTGAACGGCAGATGGGGGATCTGTTCCCGGCGGACGGTGATCGTGCGGGCGTTCACGAAGGCATACAGCGCGAGGCCGCAGGCGAGTCCACAGACCCCGATCGCCCACACCCGCTGCGGGGCAGGGATCACCAGCGCCAGGATCTGCTGGGCGAGCAGGATCCACAGCAGCAGCCCGCAGATTCCCAGCCACAGCGTCGCCAGCGTGTAAAGGACGCCGGTCAGGCGGCTGCCAATCGTCGATTCGAGGGCGAGGGCGGCGATGAAGGACAGGGTCAGCGTGACGAGCGCGAGGTAGAACCAGCTACCCTGTCTGAGCGCGAACAGGCGGAACAGTCGCGCCAGGACATACCAATTCATCCCCAGATACACGCTGCATACAACCAGAACAAATAGCACGCGGCCACCCATGTCTGCCGGCTTCTCCAGCCGAGTCCCATCTTGACGGCGCGAGTCTTCTCCTTGCAGGAAACCATCCTGCGAGTTGGACGCTCGCTCGTTTCTCCCGTGATGGGGTACTACGTTGCCAGGTAGATCAGGTAGCGCTCCCCAGGAGACGCTCCCACTCTCTGCTCGCGCCGGCTGGCCCCGTGCTGCCGCCCGGTAGACGGCCTGGGGCCGCACCCTGTCTTCCTCGGTTTCAGCGCGCGCAGTTGAACTCCTTCACGGCGTCCAGCGTGGCGAGGATATTCGGCACCAGCGATTCCAATCTCAAAGGGGCCATGCATTCCGAGGAGAAAAGGGTCACCGATTCTCGCGTGCGGGATCATTGGTACTGGGTCCACATGGGGAGGACCTTGACGGTCTTGATGTCGTCGCCCAGCACTTGATAGACATGCCGGTGCTGGATGTTGATCCGGCGGAAACAGGCCCCTGCCAGGTCGCCAAGGAGTCTCTCGTAGGGAGGGGGAGTCTGATAGGGGTCCTTCGCCAGAATCTCGAGAAGGCGCTCGGCGTGCGGTTTCAAGCCGGAGCGGGCCAACTTCTTTGCATCGCGTCGTGCCTGGCTCGTGTAGACGAGTCTCCAGCTCACCAGCCGGGCTCCGCGTGGCACTTCTCCACCGGGGCCTTCAGCCCGCGGCGGATCGAGGCGCGCATTCCCGGAATGGAAGCAAGATAGAGTGTTTCCTGGATGGCGCGCCAATCGGACTCCGACACGAGCACGACCGAGTGGCGCTTGCCTGCGATCTGAATCGGTTCGTGAGAGTCGGCGACCGCATCCAGCAGCGCGTAGAGCCGCTTGCGGGCCTCGCTCGCTGTCATGCTGGTCATGTGGCCTCCTGTGTGCAACCCGCGAGTACGCAATAGCGTACGCCATTGGCCTGTACTCTTCAAGAGCTCTTTCGGCGAGCGGAGTCGGCTCAACCGGCGCGCAATTGCAATGGGGGTACGGTGTTGCCTACATTGACTTTCGATCCGCTACAAGAGGAGCCCAGGCTGGCAGTCTGTGCTCGATACGTTCAATGGCCTCCAAGATGTCGAGCAGTCGCTCGCGATCGTCTTTCACAGGGGGATCGCTTCAGCCATGACGCGTTCACGAATTCGCGGTCGGAGGCCCCGCGAAGTGACGACATCCACCTCGCGCCCAAGAAGCTCCTTCAATTCCAGCAGCAGGGCGGCATGATCGGGCAGGCTGCGGCCCTCTTCCAGATCGGCCAGCAAGTCGAGGTCGCTCGACTCGGATGCGTCCCCCCGGGCAACGGAGCCGAACACCCGGACGTTCCTTGCCCCGCGAGTTGCGGCAATGCGGAGGATGTTCTCTCTCTCTTGGCCAACAGCACTTCGCGGATGGTCATAGCCCCCCGTTTCCGACCTCCCACCGCCGCTCACCTGATGCACCTCTGAGCACCCGGACACAGCCGGGTGGCGTACCACTTCAATAGTAGAGACTCCCCGGAAATGCAAGACCAGGCCGCGTGGATTGCGGATCGCGAATCCAAAGTGTGTCTGAGCAAATAGCAGCAAGCGCAGCCGGGCCCAGAGTAGCAGAGTGCACTTTGAGATGTAATGCAGCACCCTTTGACTTACCCTAACGGATTGATTGACCTACAACACAAATGCAGGTTCCCGGTTGATCGCGGGTCGGTCCATGTTAGAATGCCTGCCAACACGTGCCCGAGGGGCATCGAGAAAGGCGGACGCTATGGACGGATATGCAGGACGGTTGCTCAGGGTGGATCTCAGCAGCGGTAAGACCTGGGTCGAATCCCTCGACGAGGCCAGGGCACGCCGGTATCTGGGGGGTCGGGGTCTGGGGGCCCGGATCCTGATGGACGAGGTCCCCGAGGGGTGCGACCCGCTAGGGCCGGAGAACCGGCTCGTGTTCGCGATGGGGCCGTTGGCGGGGACGTTCGCGCCCGGCTCGGGACGCTACACAATCGTCGCGAAATCTCCCGCCACCGGAGGCTTCGGCGAGGCCTACACCGGCGGCTTCGTGGCGCACGAGCTGAAGTATGCCGGCTATGACGGCATCGTCGTGCAGGGTAAGGCGCCAGAGAAAGTCTACCTCGCCGTCACCAACGATCGTGTCGAAATCCGGCCGGCCTCCCACCTCGCGGGTCGGGGGACCCTCGAGACCGAGGAGAAGATCAAGGAGGAGATGGGCGACCTCGAGACCCGGATCGTAAGCGTCGGCCTCGCCGGGGAAAACGCGGTCCGCTTCGCCTGCGTCATGAATGACACCGACCGCGCGGCGGGGCGCACGGGGATGGGCGCGGTGATGGGCGCGAAGAACCTCAAGGCCATCGCCATCCGCGGGACCGGCCGGGTCGCGCTGGCCGACCCGAAGGCGTTCCGGGAGCACGCCCTGGCCGACCTCGCCAAAATCCGGAAGCATCCATGGCTGGGGGACCGGCCTGGCAGCGCGGGGAACCTCGGCACCGCGGGCGGCGTCGAGGACCTGTCCAGCCTGGGCATCCTGCCGACCCGGAACTGGGAGACCGGCGCCTGGGAGTACGCCGACCGGATCAGCGGCACGGCCATGAAGAACACGATCCTCATCGGGCGCCGCGCCTGTCAGGCCTGCCCGGTCGGCTGCACACGCGTGGTGCGCGTCGCCGACGGGCCGTTCGGCGGCGTCAGGCCGGAGTACGGGGGGCCGGAGTACGAAACGGTGGCGGCCTTCGGCTCGCTCTGCCAGAACCGCAACCTCCAGGCCATTGCCCTGCTCAACCAGAAGTGCAACGTCTATGGCCTGGACACGATCAGCGCAGGCTCCGCGATCGCCTTCGCGATGGAATGCTTCGAGAAAGGACTGCTCACCGAAAAGGAGATCGGCTTCCGGCTGGACTGGGGCGACCCGGCGGCCATGCTCCGGCTGCTCGACCTGATCGCCCGGCGCGAAGGCATCGGCGATCTCCTCGCGGATGGCACCGGACGCGCGGCCGCAAAGATCGGGCGCGGGGCCTCCGAGCTCGCCGTGGAGGTCAAGGGCCTCGAGCTCGGCATGCACGAGGCCCGCGGCAAGAAAGGGCTCGCCCTCTCGTACGCCACGGCGCCCCGCGGCGCGGATCACATGGAGGGCTTCCACGACCCGATGATCGCCGCGCCGAATGCCTGGCCCGAGATCGGGGTCGTGCAGGCCATGGACCGCTTCACCCTGGAGGGGAAACCCCGGGTGGTGCGCCTGGCGGAGGACTACACGTCGTTCATCAATTCCCTGCCGATCTGCTCGTTCATGAGCCTCACCGTCGCGGGGGTGCGGAATACCGAGGAGCTCTCCGGCATGCTCGCCGCGGCCACGGGGTGGCGAGACATCACGATCGAAGAAGAGATGGCGATCGGCGAGCGGGCCTACAACCTGGCGCGGGCGTTCACGGTGAGGGAGAGCGGCGGCAAGGCCGACGACCGGCTCCCGGTGAAGCTCTCCCGGAGCCTGCGCGGCGGCGCGTCGAAGGGTCAGGTCATCACCGACGCGGACCTCCAGGCCGCGCTCCAGGAGTACTACCGGGTGAGAGGATGGAGCGAGAACGGCACGCCCACCGAGGCGAAGCTCAGGGAGCTGGGGCTGGAGGACGTGGCGCAGCAGCTCGCCACAAAAGGAGGCGGCCGATGAGCCGTATGATCGTCGCCGACATGACCAAGTGCACCAACTGCCGCATGTGCGAGATGGCCTGCTCGCTCGCGACGACCGGGGCCTTCGCCCCGACCCGCAGCCGCATCCGCGTCCATGTCTTCGCCGAGCACTTCAAGCACGTCCCCGTCACCTGCTTCCAGTGCGCGGACGCCCCGTGCGTCAAGGTCTGCCCGGCCGGCGCCCTCCTCCAGGGCGAGGGGCTAGTCCGCTTCGTGAAGGAGGCCTGCATCGGCTGCCGCATGTGCATGCTCGCCTGCCCGTTCGGCGTCATCTCATTCGAGAGCGAGGCGCGCGTGATCGCCAAGTGCGACACCTGCAGCGGGGATCCGGAGTGCGTGCGGTTCTGCGCCTATGGCGCCCTCGAGTTCCGGGAGTCGGAGCTGGCGGCCGCGCCCAAGGGGAGGGATTTCGCGCGCCGGGTGGCCGAGGCGGCCAAGGGATAGGCGCCCGGTCGACCCGCGGGGGATCTCCGGGGCAAGGAGCAGGGGTGTCGCAGCGGAGAATCGTCATCGTCGGCAACAGCGCCGCCAGCCTCGCCGCGTTGGAGAGCATCCGGCGCCTGGATGGGAAGTGCCCCGTCACGCTGGTCTCGGACGAACCGATCCCCGCCTACTCGCGCGTGCTGCTACCCTATCTCCTGAGCGGGGAGCGCCACGACCTGTCGCTCCGATCGCCCGATTACTACCACCGGATGGGCGCGCGGATGCTCCTGGGCCGCCGGGCCGTGCGCATCGAAGCCGATGCGGTCGTGCTCGACGACGGCACCACCCTGCCCCTTGATCGGCTCCTGGTGGCGACCGGATCTCATGCCGCCATCCCGGACATCGAGGGGATCAGCACTCCTGGGGTCTTTCCGCTCAAAAACATGGCCGATGCCCTGCGGATCCGCGGGCACCTCAAAGGCGCGCGCCACGCGGTCATCCTCGGCGGCGGGCTCATCTGCCTTCTCGTGGTCCGCGCGTTCCTCAAGCTGGACCTCGCGGTCTCGATCGTGGTCTCGTCGGACCGGCTGCTCTCGCGCATGCTGGACGCGGAAGGCTCGGCGCTCGTCCAGCAGCGCCTCGCGGAAGCCGGGGTGCGCGTCCTCACGCACGCCGACGCCACGCGCATCGTTGCCAGGAACGGGAGGGTCCGCTCCGTGATGACCGCAGCGGGAGACGAGCTTCCGGCGGACATCGTGATCCTGGCCAAGGGGATCCGGTCGAACATCGAGCTGGCCCGGGCGGGCGGGTTGGCGACCGGCCGCGGCATCCTCGTCGACCCGTACATGCGCACGAGCCGGCCAGGCGTCTTCGCGGCAGGCGATTGCGCCGAGGCGCCCGACATGCTCGTGCGCGGGAAGAAGACGATCTCCGCGACGTGGTTCGAAGCCGTTGCTCAGGGCGAGACTGCGGGCGCCAACATGCTGGATCTGGCACGTCCATCCTTAGGGTCCCTCAAGATGAACGTGATGGAGACTCTCGGCATCGCGGTGGCCGCGATCGGGATGACCGAGGCGCCGGATGCCGAGGCGCGGGTCCTGGTGCGCTCGCGGGACGGCGTCTACCGCAAGCTCGTCATCTCACATGACCGGCTCGTCGGGGCCGTCCTCGTGGGCGACGTGTCCGAGGCGGGCCCGATCGCGACGCTGATCCGCCGGGGGCTCAGGCTCTCCGAGCTCAAGCGCTTCGATCCCTCCCGACCCATCCGCTATGCGGAGCTGGCGGTGCAGTGGGGATCGAGCGTCGACGACTCGGCGACTGCACTCGTCCGATGGGACAGGCCGCGTCCGGATAGCGCAACCTGTTGAAACACACCGTTTTAGTGTCATGATGTAATGGGGGACGTTGTTGACGAGGTGGACTTACTTCGAATCTGCCTCTCAGCCGGGGCACCGTTTGCGCCGGGTTCTTTGAGCCTACTTCTGGCCCAGGAGGGCGTTCACCTTTCGCATGACCGCGAACGCATCCGCCACGTAGAGGACGTCGGTTTTCCCCCGCGCCCATCCGCAATTGGGATCGAGATTGACGGCCCGGCGTTCATTGACGAACCGCCACCCGACGACGTGCGGCTCTTCCCCGTGGCAGCACGTGGACAGTCCCTTGGGATGGCGGGGCGTGGATCCTGTCTGCCCGATCTGGTTGAGGTGGGTCATGAAGGGAAGGATGGCCTGCCCTTCCCCCTTGAGATCCACCAGCGACTTGCTCCCGCCCAATGACGCCTGGCTCCTGCGCAGGAATTCCAGGATCAGGTCGGCAGCTTCCGGCGCGTGCACCTTGCCGTCAGATTGGGTCTTCGTCCACCCGGCTCCTGCCACGAAGAGGAGGTCGGCGTCGGGCCGGATCGTCTGCTGGTCGGCTGGTGGGGCTTGAACGCCTGTCACCGTCGTCCGCCTGCACGCCTCGGGCAGGTCCACAGCTACGGCGTCCACCGTGGCCGTCCCGGTCTCCCCCGTCCACGGTGCGTGGCAGCCAGGATCGAGCACGATGATCCACGGGCGCTGCGTTCGCTGCAGGGTCGCCTCCATCCGCTGGCGATAGTACCAGCGTGCCACAGAAAGGCTCCCCTCGCTTGCGGAGACCCCGGTGATGTGGGTGTCAATCCGACCGCCCAGTCGCTGGGCCACGCCAGGCAGCACCCGGCACCAGCGCGATGTCCCCGCGGCGATGACGACCGTGGCCGCCGCCGCCCTGCACAGGGCCTCGGCGGCTGCCGCGTCACTCGCGTAGCGCGCCTGGGCGAAGTCCGGATCGGAGACGCCCAGGAACCGCGCGGCCCCACAGCCGGCAATGACGCCGGCCGACGCCCGGACATCCTCGCCGACCAAACCCACGACCAAGGGTGATCCGCCGAGCGAGCCAGCCATCGCCTGGGCCGCGGCCAGCGCCTCCAAGGCCGCCCTGGCGAGTGAACCGTCCGCTTCCGTGTGAGCCAGGAACAGGATGGTCTCCATAGGATGCCCTTCTTCATCGTGAAACGTGAGACGTGAAACGTGAAACGAAGGGCGTGAGTTCACGTTTTACGTATCACGTTTCACGCTTCACGTTTCATGAAGAACCCAGGCGACGATTTCCCGTGCGATCTCGTCGGCCGACTGGTCTTTCACGACTCTCGTTTCGCGTCGCTGGCTGGGCAGCGAGACCCGAGCAAAGGTCACGCCTTCGGCCCCGACCTTCGCCGGCTTGGCCCGCTGCAGCGACGGCATGATGGTTCGCATGTTGGCCATGCCGACCTGGGGATTGTTGGGCGGCTCCGGCAGACTGCCGGTCGCCCATCCCAGCACGGCTGGCGCTCCGGCGCAGATCGAGACCTGGTTCTTTCCGCCCTCGATCCGCTCGAGGATCTGCAAGGAGCCATCGCTCCCCACCGTGAGCTTGTCCACCCCCTGGAACTGGTCCACGATGCCCAGGCGCTCGCCGACCATTTGTAGGGTGGCCCCGGCG
>Ga0315285_10006270_pt1 | contig 12254 bp, 13 predicted proteins | sample YL17G09_36_MG_FD_203698 | JGI IMG/M metagenome (GOLD analysis project Ga0315285, IMG submission 203698) | Sediment microbial communities from Yellowstone Lake, YNP, Wyoming, USA - YL17G09_36 | ecosystem: Environmental > Aquatic > Freshwater > Lake > Sediment | place: USA: Wyoming | collected... | reverse complement strand
CTATTCTCGCGCTTGTACCAAAGGGTTTTACAACCCTTTCAATAAATCCCCTTATTCCATGTAGAGTTAAAGTTGATTTCTTGACTATTTTTACCCTTTTCATACCTATCTAATAGATAGGTTAAGTATTTAAACTTTTTGGAGTAATTATAGAATACTAAACTTTATTAGCAGATACTGCCTTAATTAGAAATTACTTATTCAACCCAGTCTTTACCATAAAATCCTTACCATATATCTTACCTAAACTTCCTTTTTTTGAGTTTTTTTCATTAAATCCTTGTATTTTATCTGAATTTTTTCCATCAAAAACCAAAACAGGAACAGGATCTGCACTATGCATTTTTTCTTTACAGGGCGTAGAATGGTCACAGGTTATAACCACCTTAATTTTATTCTTTTCTGCAAATTTTTTTAAAAAACCAAAAAATTTTTTATCAAGAATCTCGATCATATTCTTTTTTTCATAAGGCTTATTATCATGACCTGGAACATCTGTTTCTTTAAACTGAATATAAGCTCCAGAATAATATTTATGCTGTTTTTTTAAGGTTTTAATAACAAATTGAATAGATTTATTCAACCCATCATATAGATTAGCATAGGAATCTATATTTTTTAATTCAGGATATTTAAAAGAAAAAACTTTCATTTCACTTAATTCAGAAATTCCAATTTCTAAAGGCATAGAATTTATTGACATCCAGGTTTTATATTTCCTTAATTTAGGTATTTCACTACCTCCTCCTCTTGTAAATAAAAAATTTGCAGGCAATAATCCTTTTCTTATTCTTTCTTTATTTATTTTATGTTCACTTAATAATTTAAAAGATTGGGTTAAAAAACTATTTAGTAAACCTGAACTATATTCTGAGAGTTTATCATCATCTAATGGCTCTGAAAATTTAAAATAATTTTTGTTATCAGAACTTCCCCATTCAGGGTCTGTATTACTTATATTATCTGAAAAACCCCCTCTTAAAACTAAAACTCCTCTGTGCTGAATACCTGATTTAAATTCAAAATCACAAGGAAGATTTATTTTTTTATTTATATTACCAGCTAGAAATTTAGATTCTTTTGAGGTAAGAGTTCTGCCAGCTCTTCTATCAATAACTTTTTTATTCTTTAAATTGTCAATAGTTCCAAGATTAGTTCTTAAAGCCAAATCCCCTCTTTTTAATTTGATTCCTAAACCAACAGCTTCGTAAACCCCTCTTTTACATTCTTTAGGGTCATTACCAAATATGGAAATTAGAGAATTATCACTTCCAGGAGTTGTTTTCTCATTAATAGGATACATATATCCTAATTTACTATTTTTAGAAAACCAATCTAAATTAGGAGTCTTAGCAAATTCTAAAGGAGTTTTACCTCCAAAAATACTGATAGGCAAATCACTTGCTCCATCTAATATAACTAATATCTTTTTCATGCAATCACCTCAAGAATATAATCTATTTATACTATAAAAAACTATTTATTAATTATTATAAATTTAATTTTGAATAACCAATTTTTATTATATTTTAGTAATCATCTGCAAAGCTTTTATAATTAATAATATCTTAATTTAAATGTTAAACATCAGAAGATTAGGTTAGGATGGTTTAACTACCAAAACTCCTTTAAACCCTAATTACTTAACAAAATTATGTTTGGATTTTTAAAAAATAAGCTGAGAGAATGGATTGGAAAATCAAAAGAAAAAATAGAGGAAAAAGCAGAAAAAATTGAAAAACCAATCAAGGAAAAAAAATTAGGGAAAAAAATAAAGAAATTAGAAAAAGAAATAGAAAAAGCAAAAAAAGAAAAAATATCTGAACCTCCATTAAAATTTGAAGTAGGAAAGGAAAAATATGAACCAGATTTAGAAAAATTAAGAGAAGAAGCAGAAGAAATAAAAAAATTAGAAAAAGAAATTCCTCAAGAGACCCCTAAAACAGAGGAAGAGGCTGAAGAAGAGATCAAAGAGACTCAAGAAAAAGTAGAAGAAATAGAAAAGAAAATAGAAGAAGCTCGAGAAATAATTAAAGAAGAAAAGAAATCATTTTTCTCAAGGCTAAAATCAACATTTGCATATAAAATATCAGAAGAAGATTTTAAGGAGATTTTTAATGATTTAGAAATGCTTTTGCTTGAAAACAATGTTGCATTAGAAGTTGTAGAAGATATTAAACTAAAATTGTCTAAAAAATTAATAGGAAAAGAAATTAAAAAAGCAGATTTAGAAAAAGAGATAAAACAAGAATTAAAAGATTCATTAAATGAAATCTTAATTGAACCAGATGACCCTCTGGACATAATAAAAGAGCAAAAAAAATCAGGAAAACCATTTGTGATTTTATTTTTTGGAATTAATGGAAGCGGAAAAACAACAAATATAGCAAAAATTGCTTATATTTTAAAGAAAAATAATATTTCTGTTGTTTTGGCAGCAGCAGATACATTCAGAGCTGCTTCAATTGAACAAATACAAATCCATGCAGATAAATTAAAAGTTCCTTTAATCAAACAAGATTATAATTCAGACCCTTCTGCAGTTGGTTTTGATGCAATAAAATATGCAGAAAAACATAAAATTAATGTAGTTCTAATTGATACAGCTGGAAGGATGCATACAAAAACTAATCTTATTGCTGAAATGCAAAAAATCTGCAGAGTAACAAATCCAGATCTTAAAATATTTGTAGCAGAATCAATTGCAGGAAATGATGCAACAGAACAAGCTAGAATATTTAACCAAGCAATTGAAATTGATGGCTCAATTCTTAGTAAAGTAGATGTTGATGAAAAAGGCGGAACAATTATTTCAGTAAGCCATGCAACTCATAAACCTATTTTTTATCTTGGAATAGGACAAAAGTATGAAGATTTAAAATTATTTAATAAACAGGAGTTCATTGAAAGTCTGGGGTTGTGAACAATTGCTTAATATAATCAAAAGATTTTTAAACATCAAAAATCTGAAGATTTTTGTGGCTTAAAAGTTTCTTCAGAAACTTTTAAATTATCTTATACCTCATAAATTCTTATAAAGAAAAGGTTTTTAATTAGTGTATATATAAATATCTTATTTTTAAAAGAAGCAAATATGGAAGAAGATAAAAAAGTTTTAATCAACATTCAAGAACCCATGATAGTTGAACCTGTAAAAGAAGAAAAAAAATTAACTAAATTAGAGATTTTAAAAAAATTAAGCCCTGGGACTGGGTTAAGAGAAAGTTTAAATGATATTGTTAGCGGGGGGATGGGGGCCATAATCTTAATTAGTAATCCTAATTCCCTTAATATTTTTGAAGGAGGATTTAAAGTTAATTGCAAATTTACATCAAAAAGATTATCTGAACTAGCTAAAATGGATGGAGGGATTGTTCTTTCAGAAGATTTTAAAAAAATTCTTTATGTAAATACTTTATTTGTTCCAGACAGGTCATTAAGCACAAATGAAACAGGAACAAGACACCAGGCTGCAGAAAGGGTTGCTAAACAAACCAATGGGTTAGTTATTGCAGTTTCTGAAAAAAGAGGGACTATTGCTGTTTATTATGGAAATTCAAGATATGTTTTACAGAATACAGAAGATTTGTTAAGAAGAGCTAGTGAAACCCTTAGAATATTAGAAAAACAAAGAGAGGTTTTTGATGAATTATTAATGAATTTAAATGTACTAGAAGTTACTAGTCTTGTTTCTATTGCAGATATTTGCAGTGTTTTACAAAGGCTTGAGATGATTAGAAAAATGGCACAAATAATTAATGAATATATTGTAGAACTAGGAAGAGAAGGAATTATTGTAAGAATGAGGATGAGAGAAGTTACAAAAGACATTGATAAAAAACAAGAAGAGATAATCAGAGATTATTTACAAAAACCAACAAAAGTAAGACAATTTTTTGATAATTTAAGTTTTGATGGTTTATTGGATGCTGAAAATATTGCTAATCTTTTATTTGGGGATTCTTCAGAGAAAAAAATTGCACCAAAAGGATACAGGCTTTTAAGTAAAACTAATCTGAGTGATATAGAAATAAAAAGTTTAATAGATTTTTTTAAGAATTTAGATGGAATCTTAGAAGCAGATGAAATGTCTTTAAGAAAAGTATTAAAAAATAATTCAGAAAACTTTAGGGATGAATTTAACAAACTTAAAGAACAGATAATGCTTGGAAAGAAGATTTGATAATTTTTGATTAATATTTTTTTAATTATTTTTTATTTTAATGCTTATTTTTTTGTAGTGTAACGCTTTTTGATAAAATTTTAAGTAATAACCTTTTTTGTGTTATTAAAATAAATAAATACAAGGATTATCCGAACGATGGTTCTCGAAGTGCATTAATTTGTCTTAATTTCTTTTTGAAATATTTTTTTCCTTTTTTTCTTTTGATTAAGATTGTTAATATTAAGATTATTAGAAGAATTATTAATAAAATTATAAATAAAATCCAAGAAGATTTTTTTGGAATTTCTGTTTCACTTGGTTTTTCCTCTGTTGCGCATGTTTTATTCTCAATTTTTATATTTGGTTCTTCACAATAATTCATATCTGTGCAATTTCTGTATTGTAAATTATTAATGCATATACTCCAAGGGTTGCAGACAAATGATTTTTCACAGGTTATGTTCTCTTTTTTTCCTTCACTTGCAGCTCCTCCACCTCCACTTCCCCCCCCTCCTCCCTTATTGCCTTCTTCAGGGGTGGTTGTAGATTCTGCAGTTAAATTAACAAAAAAACTTATATTTTTTGTTGCAGTACCATAACTATTATTTGCATATAAATAAAGAGTATGACTTCCTTCTATTGTGGTAAATTGCAAGGGAGAGTCTATTGTTATATTTATTTCATTATTTAGATTATACCAAATTGAATTTAGTGTATTTTTAATTGAATAATTTAATAAAATTGTATTTGTTGAGTATGTAATATTTTCTGGAGAAATTATTGTTATAATTGGAATTGCTGGCAATACAAATATAGAAAGATTTTGTTGTTGTTTGTTTGTAGCTAACTCTCCTTTATAGTTTTTATTGTTTTTAATTAGATTCTCTTTTATTATTAGTGTTCCAATTGCAAGTATAATCATTAAAATAATTATAAACAAAAAGATTCTTGTACTCTTTTTAGTTTTCATAAATAAAAGAAGGAGATCAATTATTTAAATTTATTTAGTTCTTCTTTTTAGTAAGATAATTAAAATTATTAATACTAAGATTATTGTTACTGAAATTAAAGCAACTATCAATCCTATTAAGAAATTTTTTGATATTGGCTTTTCAGATATTATAACATTAAAAGATGTTGTCCATCCTGTTCCTAAAGTTATCATTCCTCCTTGCTCTGCTTCTATTGTTTTAACCTCTAAACTAATTTGCTGAATGCTTTTGCCATAATCTTTTGGTATTGTTATTTTAACAGGAATTATAGTATCTGAAGTTCCTGCTTTAGCAGTATAGGTGTCTTGTTCTAAACTTGCAATATCTGTCCCTTGTTTAAGTTCTGCTTTAACTGTAATATCTTCATCTCCAACCATGTTTTGCAAAACAAAATTAGCTATTTTTGTTTCTCCAAAATTCATTTCTAAAGGATAATCTTTCCAATAAGGTGAGACAATTCCAGAAGCATTTATAAAACTTATTAAGATTAAAACTGCAAAAATTGCTCCAAATGTTAATTTTATTTTATTTTTCATTTTAATAAAGTACATACCAACTGCCTCCTGCAGATGTTGAATATCTTTGTGAAGATACTAATGGAAATGAAGGTATACAATAATAAAGTTCTTCATAATTATTTGGTCCTGGGCCAGGATTAGAATCAGTGTTTGCTATTGATGTTGTTTGCCCATTTGTTCCCATACTAGTTGCAGTTGATGGAGGATTGCATTCTTCATTTGCTCCAGTGCTTATTCCTCCAATACTAAATTTTTCTGAAGGGATTAATTCACTAGGAACAGTTTCACCAGTCAAATCATAAGCTTTTACTGAAATTTCTCCATTATAATTTCCTGTATTAGTAATAACTGCAGGGTCATTATCTGATGTTTGATTAATTGAACCTGGGATAATATTTGGCCAGGTTAATGATGCTGGTGAGAGAGTCATTGCTTTTAGTTCTTGATATACAAATGATGATGTATCTTCTATTAAAATTCTGCTTCCGAAATCTGTTGCACTTATTTTAATATTCCAGGTTCCAGCACTATCATAATACTGCATGCCAACTGAGCATGAATAATTCGCAGTATTAGAATCAATATCTTTTTGCCATTGACAACTATTAGTTTTAGTTGTCTCTCCAATTTTACTAAATTCAGCACGTACACTAAAGTCATTTATATCAGAAACTCCATCAGGGTCTCTAACTCTAACTTCAAATACTATTGTTGTAATTGAATTTTCAATAGGGTCTTTAGGAGATATTGCTTCAATATATTCAATAACAACAGGATGAATCCCTACAACATTTATTGAAATATCTTGCGGTCGTTGTGGGGCTTTTCCAGTTATTTTATCCCAGAATCCAGCTGAAACTATTGAAATTAATAATATTGTAAATATAAAAAATATAATCATATAAAATCCCTTTTTTTTATCTTTCATGAGAAACTTACGAAAATCTTCTTTTTAAATTTTTCCTTAACACTTTTTGTTAAATTTAGTTGCTATTTTAAGGTATACCTACCTAATCTACTACTTGATTAACTAGTTAATAATATTAATAATTCCTATAAAACAAGTTAAAGAAAATTATCCAATATTAGAAGGTAACTTTTATATAAGGAGATTTTAAGTAGTTAATTAAGTTCATAAGTTTAATTTTTCCTTTTATTTTTTTATTGCTTTATTGCTTTATTACTTATTTTCAGTAATGTTTTGAATAATCAGGGATTATAGATGAGATGATATGAGAATTCTAGAAATATAGATTAAAGCCTTCGGCTTTAATTTAATATTATTAATAATTGAAAGGAGGTAAAAAGAAAATGAACTATATTGGAATGGATATACATAAACAGTTTACTGTAGCGGTAGCTAAAGATAGAGATGGAAATTTATTATCCGAAGAGAAGTTCGATAATCATAAATGCAACTTTAAGAGTTTTCTAAAAGAATTTAATCCAGAAGAAACAGAGATAGTAATTGAAAGCTGTTCAATCTGGGATATATTTACGACATTCTTGAAGAGATGAAATATAAAGTAAAGTTAGCTAACCCTGCGAAAACAAGAGCAATAGCTGAAGCAAGAATAAAAACTGATAGAATAGATGCTTCTACTCTATGTGATTTATTGAGGGCAAATCTTATAGCAGAAAGCTATATCCCGCCTAAGGAAATCAGAAATTTGAGGGATATAATGAGGCAGAGAAAATCAATTGTAAAAGGGAGAACACAAATCAAAAATAAGATTTATGCGGTTTTATTAATGAATGGAATAAAACTACCTTATACTCGGTTGGGCAAAACAGCTATGAAATGGATAGTTGAGGAAATAAAAACTACAACTATAAAGTCTGTGCTGGTTAGCTACATAAACATTCTTGAACAGTATGAGTTTGAGATTGAGAAACTCGGAGATAGAATTGATGAAATTGCAATGCAAAATAAAGAGGCTAAGCTTTTAACAACAATTTATGGGATAGCAAGTGTGAGGGCTCTTGAAATAGTCTCAGAAATTGGAGACATAAATCGCTTTGAATCTTCAGGAAAATTATGCAGTTATGCGGGATTAATTCCAAGCATGAAACAATCTGGGACTAAACTTGTATTTGGAAAGTTAATAAAGCAATCAAACAAAAGTTTGAAATATGTTTTTATAGAGACCTGCTGGAATCTTGTAAGACTTAAAGAAAATAATCAATTTAGGCAGTTTTACCTGAAGCTATCAAAGAAAAAAGGAAAACAAAAAGCTATTTGTGCTGTTGCAAGAAAGCTCTGCTGCACTGTTTATGCAATGCTAACTAAAAATCAGGAATTCATGCTCTTATGATAAGAGAAAGGGCGACTCTGTAAGCTTCTCTAACTTTTAAAAGTTGATGATGAGATTAGAGCACCCTCTCAAAAATAAAAACAATACAACGACTGATCATAATGTGGCTTGACCACGAATAGGAGTATGTCGTATATTTTTATGAAACAATAAAGCTTAAATAATAAATAAACTTTACTGCTATAGAATTCTCATAGGAGAAGCTTGATGAGGTTGTGCATATCTTAACATTTGAAATTTTTTGTTCTCACAAAGTAATCCTATTTTTTGACACTTCAAAATTTTATGTAAATTTTGGGGTGCTCAAAAACTATTTTATTAATAGTTTTTGACATATCCTTTAAAATATATATATGCTTTAAAATTGATTTGTTTATTAATAGATATCAATAATTCACAGTAATATGCTATAACTATTGCAGTTAAGTGTTAGTGAGTTAAAGATATAAAATAAATAATAAGATATCAAAATGGGCATATTTTCAATATTAGGATTAGGAAAATCCGACACTTTGTATTTCCCTGGATGTACAACTTATTTTAAATTTCAACAGAACTATGAACTTTATCAAAAGATTTTTTCTAAATTAGGGGTTAATTTTAAAATTAGTGAAAAAAAAGTTTGTTCTGGGCTTTCTGCATTAGAAGCAGGATATGAACAAGAAGCAAGAAAACTTGCAAGAAGAAATTTTGAGATATTTAAAGAAGAAGGAATTAAAAGCATTATAACTAATTCCCCAGAAGCCTATAAAATGTTTTTATATAATTATCCTGAAATTCTCCCTGATTGGAATATTAGTGTAAAGAACCTCTGGGCTATAATTCTTGATAAATTAAAAACAAAGCCAAGGCTAATTAAATATAAGACAACTGAGAGTGTTACTTACCAGGATTCTTGTTATTTAGGAAGATACTGCGGGATTTATGATGAACCAAGAGAAATTTTAAAATTAATTGGTTATGAAATAAAAGAATTATTTGATTCAAGATCAGAAAGTATTTGTTGTGGAAGCTGCGGGGGATTGCCAATAGCTAATGCTGAATTGGCAAATGAAATTGCAAAAGAGAAAATTTTACAAGCAAAAAGAATTGGGGTTAAGAAGATTATTGTTGTTTCAATGAAAAATTATGAATTATTAAAAAAAAATGCTAAAGATAGTGAAATTGAGATTTTAGAACTTTCAGAGGTTTTAGCATTAGCACTAGGAATAAAGATAAAAGAAAAAGAGCAAACAATAGGAGAACAGTTAGAAGAAGAACAGCCAGAAGAAGATCTTATCATAGATATAAAACCAGATGAGAATGAAACTAAAGGGAAATTGAAGCCACAAGAAACCGAAGGTGTCTTAGGCGAAGAGGAAAAAATTGAAGATTAATATGATAACTAAAAAAGAAATTGTTTGTTATAATACTGATGCATCAAGGTTAATTGGAAATGCAGAAAAAGTGTTTTTTCCTAAAACCGCTAAAGAAGTTCAAAAAATAATACAAACTTATAATTTAGATATTGTTCCAAGGGGAGCTGGAAGTGAAAAAGTTGGCGGGGTAATCCCTAATAATTCTATTGTAGTTGATATGTCTAAAATGAATAAAGTTTCAAACTTTGATATATTAAAAAGAATTGTTTGTGTGCAAGCAGGAATTACAATTAGAGAATTAAATGAAAGATTAAATAAAATTGGGTTTGAATTTCCTATTCAAACTAATAATCAAGGGGTTTCTAGTATTGGAGGAATGATAGCATTGAATCAAATAGGAAATAGAAGCATGAAATATGGTAAAATGAGGGATTGGATAGAAGAAATAGAATTTGTTAATGGAAGAGGAGAGCTAATGAAATTAGGTAAATCAGATATGATGGATGTTTGTGGAATGGAAGGGATTACAGGAATTATTATCTCTGCAGTATTGAAAGTTATCCCTAAGGTTAAAAGAAGTGTTTCAATTTTTCAGTCAGAAAATATCAATGAAATTTTTTCAGTTTTAAGAAGATTAAAATTAGAAAAAGATATTTGTTCATTAAGTCTTTTTCCGCCAAAAGTCTCAAAACTATTAGAATTGCCAGAAAGATATCATATAATAATAGAATTTGATTCAGAAAGAGGAAAAATAAAAGAAGAAGAATATAAGACTTTTTCTAAAATTAATGATAAAGCCTATTATTCTCTTGCTTCTGAGGGATATTATTCTAGTGAGGATCCTTGGTTTTTCTTTGATAAATTAAAAGATTTTGCCTTGTTTTTGGAAAAAAATAATATTCCTTATTTTAGTAAAATAGGTGCAGGAATTATTTATGCTTTTTTTAAAGATAATGAAAAAGAGAAAAAACAAGAAGTTATTCAAATGATTAGTAGAATGGGTGGGAAAGCTGGAGAATATGGGATTGGATTAACTAGAAAATACTTAAAAGAAAATGTTGAAAAAAAAGTAATACAAAGAGTTAAGACAAGACATGATTCTTTTGGGAAAATAAATATGAATAAAGTTATAGAAACAGGGACAAGCTTGGAACAAAGACAAAAACCAATGCCTCCAGGAGTTTATCATTTAAAACCTATAGAAAAAGAAGAAGTTGAAGAAATTAAATCCTTTATTGAAGAAAAAAATCCTTTTGACTTTATTGAGGAAATTAAAAATCCTGAAGAAAAAATGGAAGCTTTTATTGAAAAAGTAGAATTGATTGATAAGTCTCAACAGGTTTTGGATTTAAAACCAGGGCAAGACTTGAGTTTACAACAAGCACAAGATTATGAAATTGGAATTAGATTAAAGGATTATGAGGATACTTATAAATCTGAATTAAAAGATGAAAATAAAAAAAGAATTGAAGAATTTGCTAAAGATATTGCTCATGAGATTATTCATCCAAAAAAACCTATAACAGAAATAGAAAAAAAAGCAATGGATTCTCAACCAAGAATAGAAGATGATGAATCTAAGATTAATTATCCTGATAGTGAGAGAAGAGGAAAATTAACAAAAGAAGAAGAAGATGTAATCAAAAAAGTGATGCTTGGAGAGCCTATTAAAAAGGAGGAAGAAACCGAGAATAAAAAATAAAAAATTAATAATAATTAATAAAGCTAGATTATTGATAATGCAAAATTAAATAAAATATGAATAATAAAATAAAGCTATGAAGAAATGCTTAAGCTGCTCATTTGCAAAGCTTAAATCGTTTAATAAATTAATGAATAATAAATTACTAAAAAAATAAAATGGCAAAAGCAAAATACGGAATTGTAATAGAACCTAGTGAAGGGCAGTGTTATATAATGAGAAGGGCAACAAAAAAAGAATATGGAAGCCCAGGATGGGCAATAGAAGTGGCTCATCATTTAAAAGGTAAATATGATAAGCCTGAAAGCTGGAGATTAGCTAAAGATGATGGCAGTAAATATATGACTTTCTGGAGTGATGTTAATACTAAACATTCTAGTTTTCTTGAAAAATTAGTCTCTCAAATAAAAATTAATGAAAAAAAGAAGGCAGGCGCAGGAAAATGACAATAGAATCTGAGAATTTAGAGCAAGAAGTAAAAGAAATAGTTGAAAAATGTTTTAGATGCGGAAGATGCAAGTCTTTGTGCCCTGTTTTAAGGATTATGAGAGAAGAACAATATTCTCCAAGAGGACAGGCAATTATTTTAGATAATGGTTTTTTTGAAAAAATTGTTTATTCCTGCACTTTATGCAAGGCTTGTGAAAAACAATGCCCTTTAGACTTAAAATTATGCAATGCTTTTATTAAAGCAAGACAGATTTTAGTAGAACAGAAAAAAGAAATTCCTGAAAATAAAGAGATGATTAAGAATTTAATAAAATCTGGAAATGAATTTGGAGAAAAAGAAAGGGAAGAAGATTAGCAATTTTATTCTTTCATTTCAATCTTTATTGTAATATTTCTTGGAATATATAATCTCATGATTGCATGAAGAACCCTGTCATCAGCCGGCAGGTCAATGATTCTTGAATGAATTCTCATTTCAAAATTATCAAAAGTAGCTGTTCCATTGCCACAAGGTGATTTTCTAGTTGTTATTTTAAGTTTTTTGGTTGGTAATGGGATAGGGCCTGATATAGGTGTTCCTGCTTTGCTAGCTATTTCTGCTATTTCAGAGCAAATTTTGTTTAATTGTTCAATATTAATGCTTTTTAATTTTATTCTTACCTTTGCCATTAAAATAATTGAAAAAGTATGTTTAAAAATCTTATTGTTATTACAGTATCTCCGAAACAAACAAAAGAATTAAATATTTACAACT
>Ga0315285_10006269_pt1 | contig 12254 bp, 12 predicted proteins | sample YL17G09_36_MG_FD_203698 | JGI IMG/M metagenome (GOLD analysis project Ga0315285, IMG submission 203698) | Sediment microbial communities from Yellowstone Lake, YNP, Wyoming, USA - YL17G09_36 | ecosystem: Environmental > Aquatic > Freshwater > Lake > Sediment | place: USA: Wyoming | collected... | reverse complement strand
TTGCAACAGATTTTTTGCAGTTTTGCAAAAATCTGATATAAATTGAGTCGTGACCGCGGGTAAAGTCTGTCTGTTTCCGGAGGACCAAGAATGCGTAAGGATAGGTCAGTAATCGTTATTCTACTGGCGGCTGCTGCGTTCTATGCGGCCGGTTCTTCGCCCGTTTTGGGACAAAATGAGCAAAGTGACCAGCGTTCTATAGAACGCCAAGCCGCCAAGCAGCAGGGCCGCCAGGCCGATCAGCAGCTACTCGATGCTTATTACCAACAGTATAGTACACGTGTTGAGCGGCATACCTACAAGAAGACGCCGCAAGGCGAATTGGCCATCCACATTCATTTTCCCAAAGATTGGGCCGCCGAGGACAAACGTCCAGCTATCGTTTTCTTCTTCGGCGGTGGGTGGACCGGCGGCACAGTCGAGCAGTTTGCCGGACAGGCCCATTACCTGGCCTCTCGCGGCATAATGGCTGCCCGCGCCGACTATCGGGTCCGCTCTCGACATCAGACCACGCCTGACAAATGCGTGGAGGATGCAAAAAGCGCCGTCCGCTGGCTGAGAAAGAACGCGGCCAAGTTCGGCATCGACCCAAATAGAATTGTCGCTTCCGGCGGTTCCGCCGGCGGCCATATCGCCGCATGCACCTCCACCGTTACCGGTCTGGATGCAGAAGGCGAAGATACGGGCGTCTCTTGCCGGCCAAATCTGCTAATTCTATACAACCCGGTGCTGAACTGCGCCGATGAACAAATTGCCCTGCGTATGGGTTCGATGGATATGGCTAAGCGCCTTTCTCCCAATCTCCATTTGAGCAAGAACATGCCACCGGCCATTGTCTTCTACGGCACCGAGGACAGGTTTTACTCACAGGGCAAGGAGTTTCTGGAATTATCTAAAGAATTGGGAAATAAGGTTGAGTTGTATGCGGCTGGAGGCCAGCCACACGGATTTTTTAATCGTTCGCCCTGGCATCAACAGACAACCTTCCTGGTCGACCAATTCCTTGCCAGACACGGGTATCTGGCGGGCAGTTAGCCCCGGCCACGGGCCGGGGTACCCCCGCCGGGAGGCGGGGGCTAATATCCCCGCGAAAGCGGGGCGTTGAAACTGGGCGAAAAAGACATCACACTTAAAAGGATTGCGGCCGAGCAAAAAGAAGGCGAAAGGCCGAAGCAGCGAGACAATGAGCCGGCTCTCAAGGTTGGGCAACTTGCACCTGATTTCAAACTGCCGCCGCTCAAGCTCCAGACCGGCGCAGACGGTCAAAGCGTTGGAATAATCGGCAGTGAACTGGTCAGCCTTTCTTCTTTTCGCGGCAAAAAACCGGTCTGTCTTATCTTCAGCAGTTATACCTGACCTCCGTTTCGGTCCCAGGCCGGGACCGTGGAAGACTTGTACGTGTCGTACAAGGACGAAATTCAGTTTTTCCTGGTGTACATCTCCGAGGCCCATCCGAACCGGTTAAAGGGCACCGATATAAGCCTGCCCAAGAACGTCGGCGAACGGGCTATTCTCGCCACTAAATGTGTTAGCGAACTGAAACTTTCGCTGCCCGTTCTTATCGACACTATGGACGGCGTTGCGGAAATGGCCTACAAGGGCTGGCCTGACCGTATATGCGTCGTTGATATTGACGGAAAAGTCGCCTATTACAGCGAGCGTGGTCCTAAGGGCTTCAAGCCCAAAGAGGCTGAGGCTGTCATCAAGAAGCTCCTGACCCATGAAGGCCGCCTGAGCAATTAAGCGTTTAGGCCTTGGGCCAGATGGATTTCAGTTTCCAGAGGTTCAGGCTTTGAACCCTTGCCTGGCCGCCGCGGGCGAACAGCTCCAGCGAGGTGTTGTCCGGATCAAGCGGCAAACACAGGTGCATCGTGACCCAGCCATCGGCGGGAAAGACTTCGACGCTGGTGCGATCCACCAGAATATGCAGCTTGATTTTGCCCTCGACAGGAGACAATCTTGCTTTCTGATCTCTGCAGGAAAGCGTTTTGTCTTTAGCCTGATAGACGACCGGAATGCCTCGAAGTGTAAATCCGACCTCGGCAGCGGCTCCGGGCTCGATCTCGGTCTGGATTTCAAGCAGTTCACCCGATATGTCAGACAGCGGATTCTTGCCAGGCAAAAGGGCCGTGTCTTGCCAGGTGAGCTTGGCATCGCGGAGCTTTTCGATCTCTCGAACAGGGACCCGGCACAATCGAATTCCCTCGGCAAATGTGCGAAATGTCAGTTCGCAGGGAATCGACATCTGCTGATTGAAAGGCATTTCGGGAAATTTGCCGCCGCGCATCCAGGCGATCTGAATCCTTCGGCCATCGGATTTGGGAATGTCACTGTAGGTCTGCGCTGCGTAGAAGTTTCCGACACAGGATTCAAGTACCTGGCTCTGCGGGGTGAATTTTCGGCCATCGAATCTGCCCAGCAGGTATCTGCCATTTGCGCCACAAAACACCCATCGGGTGTTTTCAGGATTACCATCGACGGGCAATTCAAAGAAATCGGGGCACTCGCTGCTGCCAGGAAGTTTTAGCTCCGAAAGTTGCGTCCATTGCTTCAGATTTCTCGAAGAAAGCAAGGCAAAGTCATCCTTATCAAGATATAAAGCCATAATCCACGTTTTCGTGGGTTCGTGCCAGATCACTTTGGGATCACGGTTGTCGCCCCGGATATGTTCGATGACCGGATTGTCTTTGTATTTTGTCCAGGTTCTGCCGCGGTCGTTGCTGTAGGCAATGCTCTGGGTAAATGGTTTTTTCACCGGGGCGTGTGCCCCTGCTGAGGTGTAGAAGGCGACCAGGACATTTTCGCTGCCTGTTTGAAAGCCCGACGTATTGTTCCAGTCCACGGCCGCCGAGCCGGAAAATATCGTGCCGAGATCATCCGGCTCAATCGCGTTGGGCAACTGCTTCCAGTGAATCAGGTCTGTACTGATGGCGTGGCCCCACGTCATATTGCCCCAATTGATACCGGTGGGATTGTGCTGAAAGAACATGTGATATTCGCCCTTGTAATAGACCAGGCCGTTCGGGTCGTTCGTCCAGTTCTTTTGTGGAGTGAAATGAAACTGCGGGCGGTACTTTTCATTGTACAAGCTACCGGTAGCTGAGTCATTCCGGTTTGCGCCGGCCATCACAGGATTTGCTCTTAACTGCGACAGGGCAAATAAAGTCGACCCAGAACCGATTTTTTTCAAGAAGTCACGACGACTGTACAGGTTCTTTTCAGCATTTGACCTCTGATTTCCGGTAAGCATTTTTCTTCCTTTCAAAATGGCGCAGGCAGTCCAAGTACAGCATAAACCACTGCGACCAGCGGCCATACAATGAGCCGGAATCCTCCAAACAGCAGAAATCCTATAAGTATCAGCATTCCGAATTGCGAGAACTTTCTATACGTATCAATAGCCTGTGGAGATTTTAGCCTGGCATAGACCATTCTCGAGCCGTCTAACGGCGGTATGGGGATAAGATTGAACACGGCTAAAACAATATTGAATAATATCGCCAATAGCACAAAATTGCCCAGCAGCGGTATCATTGCCAAGCGAAAAAGATGGAAGATGATGGCCAACAAAAGTGCCAGCAGTAGATTAGCAGCCGGACCGGCGGCCGCCACCTTAAAGATCTGGCCCTTGCTCAGGATTGAAAAGTTCACGGGCACTGGTTTTGCCCAGCCAAAATGCACCAGAAGCGGCAAGATAATGGTGCCGAGCAGACTGATATGCGCCAGAGGATTTAGCGTCAGCCGGCCCATTCTCTTTGCGGTGTCATCGCCGTACCTGTAGGCCATCCAGCCATGGGCGTACTCGTGGATTGTCAATGACACAAGAAAAATAGGAACGGTCGACAAGAACGTTATCGCCCGACTATTTAACATAACACCCGCCGTCGAAAAATAGAATTACTTTTGCTGGCATGTTACGTGCACAGCAAGCACTTTGAAAGAGAATTCTTTTTGGAATCTGACACCCGGTGGCTATATTTATTAGGCCGCTACGATTCTTAGCGGCGACACTTGTGAAGGCCTGATTTGGACAAAAGCAATATGAAAACCATTGATTTACGCAGTGACACAGTCACTCTGCCGACACCGGCGATGCGCGAGGCTATTTATCATGCTGAGCTGGGCGACGATGTGTTCGGCGAGGATCCCACCACCAACCGCCTTGAGAAAATGGCCGCCCAGCGGATGGGAAAAGAGGCCGCACTATTGGTCGCCAGTGGGACGATGGGCAACTTGGTGTGCCTTCTTACCCACTGCGGGCGCGGAGAAGAGGTCATCCTGGGCGACCAATCACACACATTTCTGTACGAGGCGGGCGGCATGTCGGCGCTGGGCGGAATACACCCGCACACCATCGCCAATCAACCGGACGGCACAATGCGGCTGGAAGACATCGAAGCAGCAATTCGCGGCGACGATGTTCATTTCCCGCGGACTCGACTTATCTGCCTGGAAAATACTCACAATCGCTGCAACGGCTCCGCTCTTACACCCCAGTATACCGAAGCCGTAGCGGCACTCGTCTCGGCGAAGGCAAGAACGAATCCAGAGGGGGGATTGTATCCCCGAGCCGTAGCCGGACTGGCTAAAAACCGAAGCCTGGCGGTGCACTTAGATGGTGCCCGGATATTCAATGCGGCTGTGGCTTTGGGCGTGGACGTAAAGGAACTAACCCGCAACGTCGATTCGCTCAGCTTCTGTCTCTCAAAGGGCTTGTCCGCACCGGTCGGCTCAGTTGTATGTGGCTCGAAAACGTTCATTGCCCAGGCCCGGCGAATCCGCAAGGTCTTAGGCGGCGGCATGCGCCAGTGCGGCATCATCGCCGCTGCGGGTATTGTGGCTTTGGAACAGATGGTGGAGAGAATCGCCGAGGACCATACACATGCTCGGCGCTTGGCTGAAGGCATTGCCCGGATCGAGGGTTTGTCCATCGACCTGACACGGACGCAGACGAATATTGTTTACTTCGAGCTGGCCACTGAGCGATTAGCCGCTGATAGACTTGCGACGGAACTTGGCAAGAAAGGAGTTAAATTGCTGCCTGTAGGGCCACGTCGGCTCAGGGCCGTAACTCACTATGGAATCAGCGCCGAAGATATTGATTTGACCCTAACAGCTCTGGGCGAACTGATGCAGGGCGGCAAGGTTTCACGTTAAGACGACCAATCGTCTACAGGCCGTGTCCTGCGGGTCCAAAGACTATTCAATGACTTGGTGTATAGCCCAGTTTTCCCCAACAACCCCTCTGCATCCCGTACAGGTCCTGGAAGCCATCGGTTGTCGTTGGTCTCCACCCGACCTGGGGCCCTGTGTTTTCCTCGTCTCTGGCATGCTTTATCGTGTCGGTGCCTTTCCACTTCCAGTGTTCGGTGTGCCCATCTGCGAAGGACAGGGTTGTTCCGTCGCCGTGTCGGACCGGAGGGCTATCAAACCACGATTCATCCCTATAGTAAACAGCATAAGCATCGGGTGTCATATAGCCTTCATCAATAAAAACAAGTCTGTAGGCCGGTGCCGGGTTATAAATCTCGCTCCTTTTCTTGACATGTGCTCCTTTGACTCCCTGAGTCCAGGTGTGATTAACAGCGTTCATGGAGAACATTATAGCGTATGTCAGTGCCTGTCCGCGCCGCCCCGTCGAACATCGGTAGATTGCCTCATCCTTCAAATAAGGCCACAAGGCGCCGTTCCTTATCCCTCTTATCTGGACGACCGGATCTGTGTTACTATACTCGTCGACCCAGGCCTGCTCATTTCTGTGGTCGCCCCAGGACATCTGGACATTGCTATACCCTATGGCGCCGTTGACGAGCTTGTCGTCGTTCTCATCCGCATACATACTCCAGGCAAGCTGCAACTGGTGCAGATTGCTAAGACAGGCCGCGCGCCTGCCCTGCTCTCTGGCTCTGTGTAGTACCGGCATCAACATCGCCATTAGAATCGCGATGATAGCAATTACAACCAGCAACTCTATTAAGGTAAATCCTCTTTGCTTTTTCATAACTCCGCTCCCATTTTTGAACACCCATAACCTCACATTACGCCATAATCATATTCCTTTTCGGGCAGCGATTCAAGCCTTTTATCCGGCAGAGGTACGGCTGATCTACCGCAGAGGACGCTGAGAGCACCGAGAAAATTGGTTAAATGGTGGGTGGTTAATCAGTTAAATACTCACTACTGGCCAATTACCACTCACCAATTCCTCTGCGAGCTCAGCAATAAACAGACCTATTTGGCTTTGGGGGCTGACCAGGAAAAAGGTTTCTCTGCGTCTGGGAACGGCAGTTGGTCAAAGCGTTTTCCACTGGCCGGCGTTTTCCCGAAAAAGATTTTGTCCGCAAAATCAACAAGCGTACGCCAATCATCCTCATTTTGAGCATGCCCACCCTCGCGGAAATATATGCCGAGCTTGTCGGCGGCGCCCAAAAACTCAAATACGGGCTGCGCCCCGCGATGAGATTGCTGCGTGCCGTAAGGATTGGCCCACAGATCGCCAAGCGCATCGACCGAAACGAGCGCACGCGGAGCCACCAGCGCCTTTAGAAAATGCTGGTCGAAGGGAAGCCTGGTCTCTCTGTCAGCGAAATCCCGAAACCGTGGGACAAACCAATAAGAGAATTTATCCGGGGCTGTTATTCGCTCCAATGTCTCGGATTTTTCGCCCTCGAAGCGGTAGCAGCCCGCTCCCCCGCAGCCGGACCCGTTGGGCGCAACCAGAGCAATTCTTTCATCAAGAGCCCCCGCCAGTAACGCCGTTTTGCCGCCGCGTGAATGACCTGTAAAGGCAATCTTACCTTTATCGACGATGTCTAATGTCACCAGATAGTCAATTACGCGCATGCCTCCCCACGCCCACACCGCCAGCGTCGCCCAGTCATAATTCGGGTAAGCCGCCTGAGCGGGACCAACGACGTTATTCTCATCCGGGTCAAGATCGGTTCTGGCATAGTCGGCAACGATATACCCGCGTTTGACGACCTCCTCGGCTATGGGCACATTGAATATAGCGCTGTCGTTTTTCAGGATTATCGAAAACGGTCCCTTGCCTTTTGGAATTATCATGCCCACATTTACCTTTATTGTCTTGTCCGGCCCCATTGACAAAAGAATGTGTTTTTTGGTCGCCTCGCCGTCGTAAACTGCCTCGGATGACAACTCTTGCGCGGAAATATTTTTCGGCGGCGGCGGCATGTGACCATACTGGTAATAAAGCATCATCGCTTTGATCTGCTCGCGGCGTTTGGCCCAGTCGGCGGTCTTCACCCGCGTCCCATCGTTCATAACAAATGGGTCGGGCAGCTCCTTCACGTCAGGCAGCTTATCGCCACTAGGCATATCGACTACCCCAGGCGGATTAGCGCCACCACAAACGCCGGTCGCCAGCAAAAACAGTATGGCAATGAGGCTTGGTATCTGATTTAGCGTTCTTTTGTCGAATTGTCCAGCCATAATTATTCCTCCACTTCATAACCAGGAATTTCGTGTGCGTTAGGCGGTTAACCCGCCAGACGTATGGCCTGGTTAACGCCCACCAAGCACGATGCCCGGATGACTCACTTCTAAAGCACAAAACTCAGGCCGCGTCAAGGCCTTAGATTCGTTTATTACCGGCAAACGGTGCAAATTCGATGCTTCATCAGGCCGCTACGTCTTATCCACATTTTTTAGAACTTTGCTCTTGTCGTTGCTCTTATCGCGGATTACATTGTTATTTGGGACAATTGTATATGGCAAGATTTGCAGTGATTGCACTGACGATCAGCTTTTTTGCAGCAATCGTCCTGGCAGGCCCAGTAGTGCCCGATAGCTTGACGCCCGATAGGCGGCAGGCCATCAATGACTTATTAGCCGGGCGGTTCAAATGGACAATTAGTCCGCCGTTGGTCAGCCCTCTGAGCCGCGCGGACGAGCTGACCTATTCAGTCAAGGACCCAACGGTTGTTCGCTATAAGGACTCCTGGCATCTTTTCTGCACCATCCGCGGCAAGAAAAGGTCTCACCAGATAGAGTATCTCTGCTTTGAAGATTGGAACGACGCCGGAGCCGCGAAGCGTTACGTGCTGAAGCTGTCCGAGGGATATTTCTGCGCTCCGCAAGTCTTCTATTTTGCCCCTCATAAAAAGTGTTACCTGATATACCAGGTAACTGACGAATCTCGTAAGCCCGCGCTTCAGCCGGCCTATTCGACCACAGACGACATCGCCAACCCGGATTCGTGGAGCAAGCCTGAGCTGCTCTTTTCAAAGCAGCCGGACAATGTCACCAGGTGGATAGATTTCTGGATAATCTGCGATGATACGCGGGCGCATCTTTTCTTTACGTCGCTGGATGGAAGGATGTGGCGGTCGCAGACCAAGCTGGCAGAATTCCCTGCCGGCTGGAGCCAGCCGGAGGTCGTGCTGCAAGGCGATATCTTCGAGGCCGGCCATATATATCGTCTTAAGGGGCTGAGCAAATTCCTGGCAATAATCGAGGCGCAAGCGGATGGCCGAAGATACTATAAGGCCTACGTTGCCGATGAGCTCGACGGCGGCTGGACACCTCTGGCGGCAACCCAAGACAAGCCTTTTGCGGGTCCCGCCAATACCCAGCATCTTGGCGAGAGATGGACCGACTCATTCAGCCACGGCGAACTGATAAGAGACGGTTTCGACCAGCACCTGGTGGTCGACCCTGCCAGCTTGCGGCTGCTGTTCCAGGGAGTGAGCGACCAGGCCAGAGCGGGCAAGCAATACGGAGAAATTCCCTGGCGTCTTGGAATGTTGACCCATCGCTGATAAGGCTTTGCCTGTCAAGCGAGCGCTTCAATACCGCACCAATCGCGCGGCGCCGCGCCGGAAAACGCTTCTCGATGCTCGATCCCCGCTTTTTTCGGGACAGGCTTACCCCGCGAAATGCTCGCCCGCACTTGTCCTCAGCTCCGGTATTGAACAAAAACCAACACTAAGGTATACTATCAAGCGTTTCAAAAAGGACTAAAATGTGGCCAAGGAGTGATTATGAAAGCAATGATTACACTGATCGTAATTGCGGTTGTCCTGTGTTTTGTCGCGGGCTGTGGGCCTGGCGAGCCATTTGAGATTGAAGGCTCAAACACGCCCCAAAGCGGTACAACGCTGGTAGCTGCCGCCAGGTAACTCAACTTTTTTACCGCCGAGACCGCCAAAGTTTTTACCGCCGAGTGCGCAGAGGACGCTGAGATTTTCAATTTTGATTTTTCCTCTGCGGTCTCCGCGTGCTCTGCGGTTAATCCCTCTCTGTGCCCCGGTTAAACGTCCGCCCAAGCGGGCGCTGGATGGCGCCGACGTAGGTCTGATGCATCTTATCGAGATCTTCGGAACCTGCCGTAAAAGCCTGTGGAAAATCAAACGCAGGCAGTTGCAGCGTTCCGCCTTTGGTTAGCCCCCGCCTGTCGGCGGGGGTACCCCGGCCATTGGCCGGGGCTAACCGCCCCGCGCCAGCGCGGGCGGCCGAGAGGTTTGCCGCCAGCTCTTTGAATTTGCGGCCCCAGACCTTGACAGTCAGGTCGGATTTGACGAGGCCGGCATAAAGGCTGATATCGGTCGAGTCCGGCGTGTCGGCAAATGGCCAAGACAGCCAGCCGTCAGCCAGGGCACGCGAAGCCTCGATCTCAGCCTGTATCCAATTGGCCTGCTGGGTTTCGCCAAGATAAGGATGCTGCTGGGGCGCGCCGCCGCCGTACCAGCCATACTCGCCAAGAACCACGGGCTTAGAAGTGCGACAGTAAGCCAGCACCGCCTGGAGGTACGCGAGATTATTTTGCCAACTCTGCTCCGAGCTAAATGGACTGCCCATTGTCGGATAGAAATGAATTGAGACAAAATCCAGCCAGCGTGCCTGCCAACGAGGATTGAAAGCCGCGTATCTGCCCGGCGGACCGGAGCGAATCAGCGGATACGACCATTGAATATAGCCTATAGTTATCAGGTGCGTGGGGTCGGCGCGGCGCAGAGTCTCAACCTGGCATCGCACCCACTCATCAGCCAGGTGCTCACGGAAGCGCTGCCAATCTCGCAGCCTCGGATTGCGGAGGTCCGGCTGATTCTTGGGCACAGCCACCTCGTCCCAGCGGTCTGCTTCAGTAAGCTCTGTGCCCCAGGCAGCTTTCAGCTCATCCCAGCTCCGATACGTTTTCTGCAGCCAGGCGTTCCATTGCGGACGCCAGTGCTCCACAAACCAGGGCGCTTCAGGCTCATTAAGGAGGTCCCACGCAAAAATTGCCGCCTCACCTTTATAGCGCCGGCCTACAACGTCCCAGAAGCACTGCAGGGCATCGAGAGCGGGCTTGCCCGCGAAACGATCCGGCTGCCAGTAGGAGGGCACACCCTCCCAGTGGTCCGGCCCGGTAAGTATCAGCCGGATGCCGGTCTCGCGGGCAATCTTGACAAGCTCATCCAGCTTCTCAAGGGCTTGTTCTTCTACGCGCTGCGGGTTGGGTTGAAAACTGCCGGCGGTAAGAAAAACCCGTGCGCAGTTGACGCCGAGCCCGCTCATAACGCCAAAGTGCTGCCGGACCCTCTGGGCATTGAATTCCCGCCATATTTTCGGCGCCCAGCCGGTGTCGGGGTCGTAATAGTTCGTGCCGAAAGCAATAAAGGGACGCCCTGAGTCCCGCTCCACAAACCCCTGACCATCGGGCGCCACCACTATCAATTGCATCTTCGCGCGTTCTACGGCCTGTCCACTGTTAGCCCCCGGACCTGTGCCGGGGGCTAAGCCCTGCCCACGGGTGGCAGGGCTAACAGCCGCAAGGACCACCGCTACAATCAATGTATTTTTCATAACCGCTATTGATATATGCTCCACAGATACAATACCTGCGGCGTGCCCAGGTCGTACAACAGGGACCTGTCGAGCTTTAGTCCGCCAAAGGCGGAGCTCTGGTAGCTCAAGAATCTGGCGAACGAGAACGGCTTGCGATACTGCACTACCTGGGCCCTTTCAATGCCCGCCAACGATTTTGTCAACTCTACTGCATCCTCAAAATAGCCGACCTTATCTATCAATTTTACGTCGAGCGCTTCCTGCGCGCCATATATACCGCCGTCAGCTAAACTCTCAACCTCGGCCAGCGTCAGTGACGGCCGCCCATCAGCAACGATCTGCACAAACCTCTTGTAGGCCGGAGCAATCAGCTTTTCTTGTACATACTGCCGTTGCTCATCGGTAAATGACTGAAACATGCTGGGCCAACCCTTTTTCCTGCCGGAGGTGATAATGACCGGCTGAATGCCCAGCTTTTCCTCCAGCAGTTGCTCTAAAACGAAGTGCCCAAATATGACGCCGATGGAGCCGGTGATCGTGGTCGGCTCAGCTACAATTTGCTCGCACGCGACCGAGGTATAGTAGCCGCCCGAAGCGGCGACACCTTCCATAAATGCGATGGTTGGCTTGCCTGCTCCGTCCCTGAACTTGCGTATCGCGTTGTGAATCTGGTCGCTGCCCGAAATTGTTCCGCCCGGCGAATCTACTCGAATAATCACGCCTTTTACCCGCTTATCACTTTCGGCCATCTTCAACTGCTCGGAAAGGTCTTTGGCCTGCTCACCATCTATTATGCCCTGCAGCGGAATTACCGCGATTTTGGTCGAGCGCGGCCCTGCCAGTATGACTTCTTCAGCATAGACGCCCTTTTGTCCCGCGGCAAATAGAGCCAGTACCCCGATTACCGTCAGAAACAGCACGAGATTTGCGATAACCGACAGTGCTAAAATGATGCCGAAGAAAACCTTCCAGGCGGTTCCTTTGCCCGCTGGTTCTAATGCCGGTCGGCCTGTTTCCACGCCCAAAACCGTCCGCGCAGGCGGCGGCTGCACCGATTCTATACGGTTATCCTTCTGCTCAAAATCCATAATTAGCCCTTTCGCAAAAACCTTTACGAGTGTGTGCGGCAGCATTGTAAACCGCCTGAACCATCCTTGTCAATCTATTCTTAGCCCCGGCCACTGGCCGGGGTCCCCCCGCCGGCAGGCGGGGGCTAATCGCCGACCGGGGCAGCCGTCAACGTCTGCTGTATCCTTACTCGTACAATACAGGCGTTTCGCGCCAGTTTTTCTCACGGTCGTGGGTGTATGCTTTCACACGAGGCCGACGCTCGCGCAGACGAACCGACTCAATGCCCAGATAGTATCCGCCGGATAGTGGATTCTTGCCGACACACTCCAGCCGCAGCGTGTATTTGCCCGGCTCGGGCCAGAAATCCAACAAATGAGATTCTCTGTTTGTAACCT
>Ga0315285_10006268_pt1 | contig 12256 bp, 14 predicted proteins | sample YL17G09_36_MG_FD_203698 | JGI IMG/M metagenome (GOLD analysis project Ga0315285, IMG submission 203698) | Sediment microbial communities from Yellowstone Lake, YNP, Wyoming, USA - YL17G09_36 | ecosystem: Environmental > Aquatic > Freshwater > Lake > Sediment | place: USA: Wyoming | collected... | reverse complement strand
ATTTTCTAGACCATAATATAAATGCTTATGGAATTGATGGCAGTGAAGAAGCGTTGCATCATATCACTATCCCCAATGAGCGATTTATCCTTCATGACTTTACACTTGGTATTAGCCCAAATCTCACCGACTTTTATGATTTAATTTGGTGTTGCGAGTTTGTAGAGCACATTGAAGCTCAATATTTAGACAATATGTTGGGAGTACTTAAACGCGGAAAGACCGTTGCTATAACTCACGCCTTTCCTGGTCAGGGCGGACATCATCATGTAAATTGTCAATATCCAGGCTATTGGATTGCCGTATTGGCAAGTGTAGGTTTGATTTATAATGAAGCTCTTACTATAGAGAGTCGTAAGTTTGCTACCCCGCCAGAACATTGGAATCGAAGTGGATTAATATTTACAACGAGGCCTGTATGAAAAAAGTACTATTAATTAACCCACCTTTTTTTAGATTTTTGGGACTAGAACAGGACTATGTTCCCTTGTCTCTGCTTGCGGTCGGTAGCAAAATGGCCGAAGATGGCAATTCAGTTTTTATCAAAAATATGGAAATTGGTTCTGGATTGAGTTATCAGGGATATGCCGAACGAACTAATGGATTTGGTCGTTATTTGGCTGGAATTACTGATACAAACAATGTAGTGTGGGATGAATTAAGGAAAACCATTGAAAGTGTTCAACCTGATGAGATTGGTGTTTCTGTCTTAAATGTGAAATTTCGCTCATTTTGTGTTATTAATGATATAGCTAAAGAATATGGCATTCCTGTTTTCGCTGGAGGCCCACACACTATTATTGAGCCTGAAATTTATCCTAAAAATGTTACTATATTTCCTGGTGAATATGAATCTGCTGGTGGACGACTTATCGATCTAGATAAATTACCATTTCCGAATTTTGACATTCTTTTGGACAAGGATCAGTATTCACCCAATGCTTTTGCTCACCTCATAACATCAAGGGGTTGTCCATTTCGTTGTCGATTTTGTTCGTCGTCTGTAATATGGAAACGCAAGGTCACTTTTAAATCCGCTGATCGAATATTAGCCGAAATGAAATATATTGAGGATCGGTTCGGTTCGAACTATTTTACCTTTTGGGATGAGGTGTTTACTCTTTACAGAAAGCGCCTTCAGGAGTTTTGTGCAAAATACAATTTGTCGTCAAAATGGCGCTGTGATACACGAGCCGATGCCCTTACCAATGATGTTGTGCAAATGATGTCTAATGCGGGTTGTGGGCAAATGAGTGTTGGTGTAGAGAGTGGTGTAGATCGGATTTTGAAGTATATTGGAAAGGGAGAAACGACTGCTGAATATAGTCGAGCTGCAGAGATATTGAATAGTCACGGGGTAGAATGGAAAGCTTACTGTATTATTGGATTTCCTGAAGAAACAGAAGAAGATATGCATCGCACAATATCTTTTGTTAAAAGTTTACAACCATTTAGAATTACTATGAGTTTCTTTACTCCATATAAGGGAACATCTCTATTTGAAGAATGTGCTGGGCGTGAACTTATGGGGAATGGTGACGCCAATGACTTTTTTCATCAAGGTCCTTATAATTATTTCTGTCCGAAATTGTCCGCAGAAGGCTATGCACAGACAAGAGATGCTATTTTGAAGGAGATTGATGAATACAATAAAGAAGCTTTATTAAGTTGGCATTAGTCCGTTTTATGGAGGATTTATGTGGCTAGTAATTAGTGATACACACATTGGTGATTATCATGTTAACAAAAATCTTCCAAAACTTTTTTCAATACTTAAAGAATATGTAAATCAAAAATGTACGCTTGTGTTAAATGGCGATACTTTTGATTTTGCTAAGTTATTAGAGTTTGATGAGCGTCACAGATTATTTCTTTCAATTGTATCTAAGTATGAAAAAGTCATATGTATAGAGGGAAATCATGATTGGTTTATTTCAGGCTTGCAAGACGTTTTATCGAAAATATGTTTCAAAAAAGAATTAATACTAAACCTCAAGGATAATATTGTTCATATTTACCACGGACATCAGTCAGATTATTTTTCTTACAAATGGCCTAGGCTTACTAGATGTATGATTAGGATAAATCATTGGATTGAGAGACTTACCAGCGTAGATATTCAACATAAAATAAGGAAAACTTGGTTGGTACAGAAGTTTTTATTGCAAAGGCAGGAAAAGAGGTTAATTAGGATGGAAAGGGTGGCAAATATTGTAATTGCTGGGCACACTCATCGTCCGTGTATGAGACAAGAAGGTGGTGTTACATATTATAACACCGGTGACTGGATTGATGAAAGCCACTGCGCATATCTAACAATTGATGATAATGAAGATATGCATTTTATAATGCCTGAAAAACAAACTAAGTCGTTGAAATAGCTGACAATATCCGCTGATTCCTAAATTGGGATGTTAGAGGTCATTTGTAGTCAATCTGGGCAATTATGTCATAGACATATCATCAGGCGCTTAAAAACTATCAATAAAGGAACATCCAAGAAGAGAAGTATAGTCTTGCCCTAATGGCAGTTTGTGTTAATGTTAGAGGAGTTAGTAGAATGCCACGATCTTTCGTGTCTGGAGATCAGGTTTTAGATCGTTCTATAGAAGCGGCAGACCTGGCAACAGATTCCGTTATTACGGAAAAAATCAAGGACGGAAATGTTACCTGTCCGAAGCTCGCTCCTGGGATATGCGAACGGCTTCTGACAACTAATATTCCTATATGGAAGTTTAAACTAGTAGCTACTCATCCAGTGGATACGGATTTTGATATATCTCCAGCTAGTTATGATTTGACTCTTTTTGAAACCAGAGTTGCTATATATAGGAATGGGCAGTTACTTTTTAATGGATTGGTGCCACCGATTGATGAAGAAGATGCGACCGATGTGTATCCAGGAACCACAGACTCTATGTTGAGATTTGCTGGCCCTCTAAGAAAAGGTGACACCATACAGGTTATACTACTATGACAAAAAAGATTGCCGACGACGAGCAAAATTATAAAACTAGTGATATTGCACTTGCTGCGTATCTCAAGCTAAAGGGGCTTAAGTTGGTACAATGTAGCAGAGATGGCAAATTTCAATTCATATTTGAAGATCCTGATAATAAGGCCGAAGATTTGGCATTTGAGTTTGTTAATAGCGACATACGAAAATATGATGATGAAATCCGGTCGCTGAAAAAAGTTATCTATAGTAAAAAATAAATGTTTGGAGGCCCGATAAATGATGGCACAACGTTCAGTTCTTCGTCCTGATCAATTAGACAGGAATGGAAGTTATAACTTTGCTAGAGTGGTAATCGACGGATATTCTGGTGGCTATCTAAATGATGGCTATTTGATGGGTTTAGTTTTGACTGACGGTTATCTTGGTGGGGCAGAAACTATCAGGATGGACGCACACGATGGTGCAATTCATCAAATTGGTACTGGTCAGGTCAGTTTTGCTGGAAATGTTGATGCGGAAAATGGTCTTGATGTGACAGGTAACCTAGATGTCACAGTTAATGCCTATATTCACGGTAGTACAGTGATTGATGGTGATTTAACAGTTTTGGGCACAGAGACAATTATTAATACACAGCAGTTGTATGTGGAAGATCCAATTGTAGTCATTAACGATCAGGCGTCAGAGAGTGGTGACTGGTCTGGGCTTTCTGCACGCGATGGTGACGGCTATAACAGGATTGGTTTTGTTTTTGATGGTGGCGGTGTTGGTGCGCTCGATGGTTATTGGGCCCTTTCTGTAATGGCAGATGCTATACCCGAAGCTGACCCAACTAGAGCTATTGCTTATTTGGGTGCTGGTGATGCATATGGTGATTTATCTTCTACGCTTTCTGGAAATTCTGGTGCTAGCAAAATTGGTGTGACTCCCGCCGGAGGTATTGTTTCTACTGATGTACAAGCCGCTCTAGAAGAGCTTGAAAGTGAAATTATTGGTGCAACTAGTGGTACCACAAACATTAGTTATACGATCAATACCGATGCAACAGCCGGTTCTGATGAAAATCCTTGTCTAATCGCAAAAGGTGGCGATGGCACAGCACTGATTGAAGGTTATATGTGTCTAATTACAGATTCTGTTGTTGGAGATAGGTGGCAGCTTCAGATTTATCAGGGTGGCGTCAGACAGACTACCGACCTACACCTCGGACCAAGTGGATTAACGGAAGATATTGATGCTATTTTGACATTTAACGCTGGAACTGGCGGAGCCACTAATACGGCAGAGATCAAACTAGATGGTACTACAGATATGCTTGAATTTACGGCCACTGCACACCAATTCTCTGGTGATGTCACTGTGCAGGATAATCTAACTATTGATGGCAATACAACAATAGGTAGTGCCTCGGCAGATCAGGTAGCATTAAATGCTACCATCATTACTGACCTTGTTCCAGTCGATGATGCCTATTATGTCGGCTTAACAAGCAATAGATGGATTGATGGTTATTTTAGTTTCTTTAGTCCAACCAATTACAGTCCAGTTGGTGACGGTGACAGTCTTGAGGGACACCTAAAGGGAATTGATGCTGCACTTGGTAATGTGTTGGTTGCACCGCCTCGTGGTGTGTATGTTATTACATCTGGTGAAGGTGCCTCTGACACTCTTGACTCTTCAAGAGCTGTACAACAGGGCACGGTGATTAATGTTAGTGGGTTATCCCCTACAGAATTTAGGGATTATATTTACATATATCGCAATGGTCAACTATTATATAATGACTCCGCTTCTGCTGCGACCACTGGTGATGTAGTGAATGATGTCGCAAGGCAAACAGGTACGCTTAATATGCTTTTATTCAGCTCAAATCTCAAGACAGGCGACATTGTACAGATTGTTGATATGAGATAAGATGTATACAGCTTAGCTTTTCAGCCTAGCTTAAGGGCGGCGGGTTCCGCCGCCCTTTTTTACAGAAAGGGAGAAAGATATGACAGATGAAAAGAAAGTGATGTCGGACGAATTAAGATTGATGGCAAAGACGCTTAAGGAAATGCAATTAATGCTGGAGCCAATTAGAGATAAGGCATTAGACGAAAAAGCAAGGCTGACGGGATATGCGCAGTGTGCCGAACAAATGATTTCGATTATCATAGCCAAAATGGTAGATTTTGAGAAAAAAGCGGAGGCCGTAGATAATCTGCCCGACAAAGAACCAATTGAAGAAGTAATTGTTGATAAAGTACGCAAGAAGAAAGCTATTAAACAGGAAAATACATAATTGGTAACAACTCCTCTATATAACGCTGATGGCATTTATGGTCATAGGCACATTAATGAGGATCTGACAAGCCAGATCGATGGATATAGGTTTGCATTTACAACCAGCCAACCATTTATTCCCAATACATTAGTTGTTGTTTATTCTGGTATCACCTATACAAAAGATAATGATTTTGCTGTTACCGGTCCCCAAGAATTTACATTTTTTCCAAATCCTGACTTACAGCAATTATTTCCACCCAAGCCAGATAGACCACTTTTTGTTACATACCAAATGGTTTTGCCTCCGTGAGGTGATATATGGCAATAGGTCCATTTCAGCCATCAGATACAGTTAGGATTCCGTGGGAAGTTACCCTCAACGGGAAAGCCTTGGCAATCGCCAGCCCAAGAATCCAACGGCTTGTCTTGCCCAATGGCACCGATATGCCAGGATTCCCGAGATCAATGTATGCATTAAAACCAGGCTCATATATACTGGAGATATCTATGCATACAATCGGCAATTATACCATCATTATGCAAGGTGAATTTGGTAACGAAACAATTGAAGATATGGAAACATTCGTAATAGAAAGGCCGTTTGGTTATCCATCAATTACTGTAGCGACCGACAACTAACAGGAGGCTATGTCCGATGTCAACAACGAGCAGGAAAGTCATTGTCGGTCACACAATTGACCTTGAAATCGATGTTAGGGATGCAATTGGAGAGCGCTCCGATGCGGATTCCCTACCAGAAGTCTCCATTATTGATGACATCGATTATGTGCGTAAGGTTTTGTCGTCATCGGGAGTGATGCGGATAGATGTCGGTAGATATAGGTTTAGTTATGCCGTTCCTATTGGAGCGAGTTCTGGCATCTGGACAGATCATTGGCGGGCGGTGCTTAACGGTTTCACGACCGAAGCCCACCTGAATTTTATCGTGCTGACCGCCGTCGAGGCGTCAATCACGGGTGGGCCCCAAATTGGTGATCCAGCAACAATAAAATACAGTCCAGAAGAGATAGTCGGCATCAATAACCTATTAGCAGAACTAAAAGCTAGAGTTAGTAATGATGTGAAAGTGGAGACAACAGATGCATATGGTAACATCAAATATGTCGACTGCTCCGTGTTTACCAATGAAGAGCTTGTGTGGTTCCTAGAATGTAGTCTTCAAGAATTCAATGAATTTCCGCATTTCACCGATTTTAGATTCGATAGTGAGCTGATATATAGAAGATACTCCTTTGTTATCGTTGAAGGAGCATTTATCATTGCTATGGCCGCAAAGATGTTAACCGAAGCGGGACGTGAATTTACCATTAGCGACAATGGTATTACCATGCAACCTCCGCCATTATCAGCAACAATCAATAATGAATTAAGTGGTTTGATTACGCCACATAGAGAGTTGGTAAAGAACATTAAATGGAGTATTAAGCCGCATCCGATCGGATTTGGAAGTTTTCGCGTACTTGCAGTTTCCCCAAATTTTTTGAGGCTCCGGCATTTGCGACAACGCAGAATTATCTAAGGTAATGTAATGATAGTTGAAAATATTGTATGTCCGGTGTGTAATAAAAATTGTGTTTCTTTGGGGAAGCTATCTAGTCACATGATGAATAGCTATTTGGAAAGTTTACATAGTGAATTTATCAAAAAGCAAGATGAGAAAATTAGAGAAATATATGTAAATAACTTGTATATCAATTTTATTATAGAAGAAATTGTTTTGGAACATAGTTTGATTTGCTCTCCCACATATGTTAGAAATATATTTAAAACTTTCTCAGATTATAAAGAAAAATTAAGTGTTAAGAGATCTAACGATACCTCTGATCAATATTATGATGGAAGAAGGGCTGTTCCAACCTCATTTAATAATGGTTGGAAATTAACAAAAGAAAATGGCGGAAAAAGATATATAGAAAAAGAAAAATATGACAAAATAATAGAATTATATAACTCAAAACTTACACAAAAAGAAGTTTCTGAAATGATGTGTTGTAAGTGTGATACCATACACAAAATTTGGGTTAAGAGTTTTGGTGAGAGTGAAGTACACATAAGAAATATGAATGCTAGGTCTATAAAAATAATAAAACTAACACCGCAGATAAAGACTGAATTAAACAACCTCTTTTATGAGGATGTACCAAAAGCAGAGATTGCTAAGAGATTTGAGATTTCGGGAGAGTCGGTTTCGGGATACTATAAAACGACTTTTTCTAAAGAAGAAAGAAAGGAAAGACAACAAAGACTACAGAAATATGCCATTAGAAAATCTCTAATAGCGTGTGGCAAAAAGGGAAAAACTGGTTCCCAACCAGAAAATTATTGTTTTGATCTATTGTGTCAAAAAATAAATGAAAAGGTCATACATCATGATTTTGATTTATGTCCGCCATATGAAATTGATATTTCAATTCCTAGTTTAAAAACTGTTATTTCATGGGATGGGCCCTTTCATCGTTCTCCATTTTTTGGACAAAAGGCATTAGATAAAACACAAAGAAGAGATTGCGACAAAATAGCAAGAATTCTGAAAAACGGTTGGAATATTATTGTTGTAGAAGATAATAATAGCAAATTTGACCCAACGTTTGTTGAAAACAAAGTAGATAAAATTATCGATCTCTTAAATTCTAACTGGAGAGGAAAGGAAATCATATGACAAATATAGTAAAGAAGTATATAGTGTACCCGGGCATTGAAAACCCGGTCACGCCGGCACAAGTGAAAGTTGAAATATGTGGTCTGAGAAATGCAATAGCGATAGCACAGGAGCTTGTTAGTAGGTTAGAGCAGGTGCTAACTATTGTAGATATGAAACAAGCGGAGATAGCCAATGAACAGCAAAAAAGTGAAGCAGAGAAAAATCCTGCAGAAGGCGAAAAGGGAAATCAAGAGTGAACCTGCCTATCTGAAAATTTGCAAAGAATATGATGTTGAATCCGATGCTGTGGATGGTGTCAGAGTTTCTTTTGAGCCACTTGATGTATCCGCCAAAACGGTGAATGGCGAAATTTTTCTTAACGACAGATTGTTCGATGCCGATGATATGGATGACATTAAACGATATTTGACTCATGAGCTAGTTCATGTTTTACAACAGGCTAGCGGTATGGTAGATGGGCCAGTTGACAAAGACGATTACCTCGACGATAAAAACGAACAAGAGGCGTTCCAAGTGCAACTTGAATTCATGGATGATCATTATACACAGGAAGAAATGCAGAATTACCTCGAACAGCTACTAGACCACCACGAAATCAAAGGTAAGGAAAGAAAGCAAAAAATTCGGGAACTTACCAAAAAAATCTGATCCTAATCCTACAAAATCTCAAATCTGCTAATAAGTCTGTATCTTCTGGGAAGGTATAATTTCTGGGGTGATGCGGTAAATGGCTACTTTTACTAATTTTTTACCTCTATCTGAGCAAACCGATGTGGCTCGCACCACAGGAGTGAATTTCACCGTTGTAGTTGATGCTTATGGTGTACAGATCGGAACTCTCAGTGCTGGGATTGATGGAGTATTAGCCATTCAAGCTGGACTTTTTGTAAATGGTTATAATGGTAGGATTTTTGCTGGTTCGGGAAAATATGTAGTTGGTATATACCCAAAATCACCCAATTTTCTTCAACCAGCAGCTAAAGTTGACATTAGTTTAAATGTGCTTGATTCGTATGGCAGTATTGACGCTTACGGGTACAGCTTTTATACTGTAGGATATAATCCTACACCACCCGTCCCGCCAGTGCCACAGGAAGAGTCAAGGGCGTGTTCAAAAATAAAGCCAACTTTTACTCCCACTGACATTGGTCTTCGAGCTGTTTGGGATTCTGGTACTGGCACTGAAGTTATTCTAAAATGGAAACCAGCATATCCGTATAATGATAACGACATAATTTACTACAATATTTATTTTGCTTCTGAAAAAGAAGATGTTTTCAATCATCCTGAATTTATGGCAGAAGCCAATGAAATTACGATTGGTGGTTTCGCCCCAGGAGATATGAATTTCTTTGCTGTTAGAAGTGCAGAATTTAATCCGTTGAGTTTTACCACTGATGGGATGATTCAGGCTGGCCCTGATATGTTTTTCTATCCTTCAACTGCTACAGATGGGTATGTCGGTCACGAAGATTCTGTAATTCTCGTACAATCGGTTGATGGTTTTCCACAATATGGCATTATACAGATCGGTACTGAATTAATAAGATATGGGTCGTTACAAAATCTGTTACCGCCCAGTTTTGTTGTGTCGGCATATGGCCGTGGATATATGGGCACAATTGCCCAGGCACATCTTGCTGATAGTGAAGTAATGTTGTATAATGGCAGGGAAGATAGTAATTCTGGCATTGTACGAGCTGTTCCTACATTTCAGAAGCCCAATTATGCCCTTACCTGGGTTGGGATGGATGGTTATGGTAACGACGGTTATAGAGACGGCTATGACGGTTACGATGCTTATGACGGATATCTTCTATACAATCAGGAACTGATAGATTCAAATACGACCGATGGGGAAAATAACGACGCATCGGGAAAATTTAATAGATTTGACTATTGTGGTAGTTGGAGGCAGTTATCACCAGCCAGTTTTATGCAGGGTCAGTGTACTAAGAGTTATTTCGGTGGCACACAAATGAGGAATGGCCAGAAAGTGCGTGCCTCCAATGTAATAGACCAAATGTTACAGCGGGAAGAATTGCTGCTGGAAACCACTGGTGAGCCATTTGTGTTGCTTAGAAGGATGTGGACAGGTATGAGGTGTTTGTGTTTTATGAATAGGCGGGAGCATCCAAACGCCAGATGTCCAGTGTGTTTTAGTACAGGTTTTACAACTGGATTTGTTCAATTTTTCAACCCTCGAAGATCTGATAGAAGGATTTTAGTGAGAGTTGATCCCGCTGAAGATGATTTGACCATAATCGACCGTGGTGGTTTAGAGCCTATGTATGAACCATCTGCATGGACTTTGCCATTTCCACAGTTGAAAGATCGCGATATATTGGTGAGATTTAATCCCAATAATACGGAAGAGTGGCGGTATGAAATTCTAAATGTAACAAGGAATAGGGCATTTTTCACGCAAACGGGGGCTCAGAAATTCAAAATGAAGCGGCTTGTTAAGACCGACATAGTTTTTCAGTTCCCCGTGATGCGAGACACAAAGCCGTATCCAGGATCGATTTATACTTCGACGAATGGTGGGCCTGGAATGAAACCCCATTTTCATATGCTTGTTGTTCCTGCTGGCGTCAATTATGGAACTCTTAAAGAAGCTACCCAGGAGTCTGAGGGACACAACCACATAATTTATAACGGTATTATACAACCCGTTTTAGGACATACGCATAGTTTGCCATTATTGTAGATGGAGCGGTTAAATATGAGAAAATATACGAAAGTTCAGGCAACCCAAGTAAAAGAAATGTATAATTCTGGGAATACTGTTTTAGATATGGGGATTGATTTTAAACCAAAATCAAATAGGAAATATTTTTGTAATGAACTATTTTTTGAAACTTTTACTGCCGAAAGCTGTTACTGGGCTGGATTTATTGCTGCCGATGGATGTTTATATAAAAATGGTTTATCGATTAATTTGCAAATTGGTGATATAGAACATCTATGTAAGTTTAAAAAATCCTTAAATTTCACTGGAAATGTAGGAGATTTGCGTCCGAAAAGGGAGGCCTGTCTAATTAGAATTAATTCTAAAAAGATAATTAATGATTTGATTCAAAACTTTAATATAATTCCCAAAAAAAGTTTAACTTTAAAACCGCCAACCAAGTTGCCAAATAATATGATCCATCACTTTATCCGTGGTTTTTTAGATGGAGATGGTTGCTATTTTACTAACAGTGGTGAGCGGCGGTATAGTATTTCTGCTGTTGGAACTTATGAAATGCTATTTTGGGTAAAAACTTGTCTTAAAGATGGCGCAAAAATTAGAGATCGAAAAGTATTTAAAGTGAGTAACAATAGTTTTGGTTTTCAAGCCAATGGCGGCGCCCAATGTAGGGCCATCATTGAATTTTTATATGCCGATATAAATGATGATATCATATTAAAACGAAAATACGAAAAAACTTTTACTTTTTTTGATTTAATAAAAAAACAAAGAGACGAAGAAAGGACTATTATTGAGTTATATAATAATGGCCTTTCAATTAATTATATTATAAGGACTACGTCATTTAAATATTACAAAATTTTTAGAGTTTTAACCGGTGCTGGAATCCACATTAAAAACGGCAATAAAGCCAAACTAACTGAAAATGACCAACTTGAAATCTTAAAATTGAGAAATCTTGGTTTTACGGTAAAAGAAATTTCCAAAAAAACAACAATAAGTCATCCTAGGGTATCTTTATTTCTTCATCTAAATTCAAAACCGGAGATACAACCATGACCACGGGTTATCCAGCCATTATTGACGGATATTCAAATATTCGGGTTGTTCGCAATTTGATAGATGAGGTGGTCGATGCCGACCACAATGATGTCAGAAGTGCTGTTATAGCTATTGAGCAGACGCTTGGTATTAACCCGCAAGGTGTGTTTGGAACTGTTGCTGCTAGAGTGCAGTATCTACAGAGTTTGTATGAAGCGGGTATGCCGCAAGGTGGGCCAGCTGGTGGCGATTTAAGTGGAACATATCCGAATCCAACTGTTGCGAGATTACAGGGCAGTGATATATCCACTACTGCTCCCAATGCTAATGAGGTGTTAACTTGGAGTGGTAGTGCTTGGGTACCTAGTGACAGTGCTCACGCCCTCGGTGGTGTCTCGCATATAGTAGATACTTTCGTAAATCTGAATTCAAAAGTATCAGATGCAAATTTGGTTTCAACTATTATGCTTGACGCTTACGCGGAAAAGGTTTTGCTTGATTCGTATATGGTTGTTACGGATCTTAGCATTTACGCGGAGAAGGTTACTCTAGACGCTTATGCGGAGAAGGTTCTGCTTGATGCTTATATGGTTGTTACCGACCTAAGTAT
>Ga0315285_10006266_pt1 | contig 12256 bp, 10 predicted proteins | sample YL17G09_36_MG_FD_203698 | JGI IMG/M metagenome (GOLD analysis project Ga0315285, IMG submission 203698) | Sediment microbial communities from Yellowstone Lake, YNP, Wyoming, USA - YL17G09_36 | ecosystem: Environmental > Aquatic > Freshwater > Lake > Sediment | place: USA: Wyoming | collected... | reverse complement strand
GCCGTGGCTGTCTCCTCGATCTGAGACGGTCGCCGCGCGCCGAGGATAGCCGCTGTCACCTCCGGTCGCCGCAGGGTCCAGGCAACCACCAACTGCGCCACCGTTCTACCGTTGCGCTCAGCGATAGGACGTAGCCCTTCGACGAGTGCCAGGTCGGCGCTGAGTTCTGGTTCCACAAAGTAGCGCCTCCCCAGGCGCCAGTCATCGCCGGGCAGACGCGCGGCGCGTTCCCTGGTGAATTTGCCCGTCAACAGTCCCGCCATTAATGGCCAGTAGACAATCACCCCGACGTCGTTCGCCGCACAATAGGGCAGCAAATCGTTTTCAATGTCGCGCAAAATCATGCTGTAAACCGGCTGCGTCGAGGCGATGGGATGGACTGCCTGCAAGCGCTTGTGCTGGGCCACGTTAAAGTTGGAGACGCCGCCATAACGCACTTTGCCCTCCCGGATCAAGTCAGCAATGCCCCCCCACGCTTCCGCGATGTCCTCGTCCGGCTCAGGCCAATGGATCTGGTAGAGATCAATGACCTCCACCTTGAGGCGGCGTAGACTGGCCTCCACCTCGCGACGGACGCTTTCGGCCTTGAGCCGTGAGTAGACTTCTGTACTTACCTCGTCCCAGACCGAACCACATTTGGTGGCGATGATGACCTCATCCCGCCTGCCAGCAATTGCTTTACCGACAATTTCCTCAGCGTGTCCCAGGCCGTAATACGGGGCAACATCTATCCAGTTGATACCCAGGTCGAGCGCGTGGTGGATGGTCGCCATAGAGTCGGCATCATCCTGCGGGCCCCAGCCGCCACGCCACCCACCGCCGCCAAAGGGCCACGCGCCCAGTCCGATGTTCGACACATATAGGTCGCTGGTTCCAAGCTTCCGCTTTTGCATGCTCTTGCTCCTCACTCTGATATATCGAATAAGCCAGGGTATGTCTTGGTTGAGCTGGGTCGCCTTCTCGCTGCTCAGGAAGAGCCGCTGGCACCCACACTGTCCTTCATTCGCTAACCATTCGGCAGCATCACGGCCTTGATAATCGGCTGGCTGCCATCTATGACCGCACCCATCACATTCTTGGCGTCCGCGAAACCGAATGTGTGCGTCACGAGTGCGCTAGCGTCTACCAGCCCGTCCCTCAACAGCCGGTTGGAGACCGGAAAGTTGATCGCTGGCTCCGCAAAAGTGGGCCGCAGGGTAACCTTGCGGAAGATCAAGTCGTTCACGTCCACGTTGATCACGCTCTTGCCGCCAAAGTGCAGGCCGAAGAAGCCGATGATGCCGCCAAAGCGGATGATCTTGAGCGCGTCGTAGATGCTCTCAGGTGGCGAGCTGACGATGACGCGGTCAACGCCGTTGGGGAAGCGCTGCTTGATCTCTTCTTCCACGTCCTGCTTGCCTGCCTCGACGAACATGTCACAGCCGAAGCGTTCGGCCAGGGCCAGGCGCGCTTGCTCGCGCGGGTTGTCGGCCGGCAACCCGGTGATGGCGACGAACCCGGCACCGCGCATCCGGGCCAGCCGAGCGCACATCAAGCCCAGCGGACCAGGCCCCAGAACGACGACGCTGCCACCCAGTGGAATCTCTGCATTGAGCACCGCTGTCAGGGACACGGCCAGCGGCTCCGTCAGACACGCCGACACATAGTCCAACCCCTCGAACTTGTCGAGGGAGTTGAAGCGCACAGACATGTACTGCGCCATACCAGGTTGGCCTTCCATGTTGTACATGTTGCGACAGAACTCTGGATGGCCGCTCTTGCAGTTCTCGCAGATGCCGCACATGGTGCAGTCTTCGACGATGACGCGATCTCCCGGCTTGACGCTGATGACATTCTTGCCCACTTCGATCACTTCGGCGGCGATCTCGTGCCCCAGGGGCATTGGGTCGTCTGCCCAATCGCGCACAAAGTTGATGTCGGTCCCGCACACGCCACAGGCATGCACCTTGACGATGACGTGGTCTTCGTCCGGCGGGCCGATCTCGGTCTCGCGCTCCTGGATGTCCAGGAATTTCTTGCCCCAGAGTCCTCTGCTCTTCATAGGGTTCTCCTCGTGCTGGAACGAGACCCTTCACCGCTTCGCGGCTCAGGGTGACAGGCCTACCCAACACCGTACAGTTTGCCATCAGCGCCAGGGTAGATCGCGTCATCGGCGTGATCCAGCGCCTGGCCCAGGTTGTCGAATGCCTTGTGGAAGGCCGCGACGAACCGCTTCATCAGGTCGAGGCCGTTGGGCGCGTGGATGCCGTGCACAATGGTATAGGTATCGCACAGCATCTTGGCCACCGGATAGTTGTCCACGTTGTAATCGTACTTGATGCCCTTGGCTTCGTTCACCGCCCACGGATAACGCGAACCACCGTAGCCCAGTCTGCTCTGGAAGATGTCCTGAGCGGGCACCGGCATCGTCTGCCACTGCCCCACCAGCATCCCTTCCTTGTAGAGCGCTTTCTCTACTGCGATGCGGAAGCGGCGTGGCTCGCAGTCCACGCCAGCAGCCTGGGGGTCAAAGCAGACGTTGTACATAAAGTACACGTGCTTGCATTCGGGCGGACAGTAGGGTGGGATCACACCGGGAATCTTGCCCAGTTCCTGCGTGAGGTAATTGGCGTTCGCAATGCGGACTTGGTTACGCTCGTCGAGGTGCATCAACTGCGCCCGGGCCAGGGCGGCCGGGAGTTCCTGGTTGCGGTACATGTAGCCCAGAATGGACGCATTGTATATGCGCCGATGACTAACCTCGTCAATCTCGTCGCCAAAGCAGCGGATGAGCATGCCCTTCTTCAATAGAGCCTCGTCGTCGGTGATGAACAGCCCACCTTCACCGCCAGGCAGGTTCTTGTAGTTGTTCAGGCTAAACGTCCCCACATGGCCCATACTGCCGACCATCTTGCCCTTGTACGTGGCCCCATGCGCCTGGCAAGCATCTTCGATCACAAACAAGTTATGCTTTTCGGCGATCTCTATGATGGGGTCCATATCCGCTGGCAAGCCCTGGATATGTACGGGAATGATGGCCTTGGTCCGCTCGGTGATCGCCGCTTCCAGTTTGCGGGGATCCACGTTGTAGGTGCGGGGATCAATGTCCACAAAGACAGGAATGGCATTCTGGTGCAGCGCACAAGAAGCCGATGCCAGGAACGTAAACGCAGACGTGATCACTTCGTCTCCCGGCCCGACGTCCACGGCGGCAAGCGCCATGTGCAAAGCCGCCGTCCCGCTGGTCGTGGTCAGGCAGTACTTGACGCCGGTGTAGGCTGCCCATTCCCGCTCAAGCGCCGTCACCTGCGGCGCCGTGCCGCCCGCCAGGATGCCGCTGTCCAGCACTTCGTTGACCAGCCGGCGGTCGTCATTCGTGATAATGGGCCAGTTCCTGTAATCGTTTCGTCGCAGAATGGGTATCCCACCACTAATCGCTAGCTTTTCTGGCATGTTTTTCCTCCTCTGTCTGCTATGGTTTGTGCTTCCCGTGCCAGGTGCAGCGGCTATTACTTCTGATAAACGACCGCTCCTGCCACAACGGTGTATAGGACATCCAGACTCGCGTCCAAGACGATCAGATCTGCATCCTTACCGACCGCGATCTCACCCTTGTTCAACCCCATCAAACGGGCAGGTGTTCTCGACCAGACGTGGCTGGCCGTGGCGAGGTCTTTGTGGAACAGCCGCATCACGTTGCGAAAACTGTCAATGGGGGTGAGTGCACTCCCTCCCAATATCATTTCCCGATCCACCAGCCGCACCCCGTTATTGGGACCTCCAATCAGCACGTTTCCCGAACCACCAGGTAGCGTGTACTGTCCTGGTGGCAGGCCAGCGCCGTAGTTGCTATCGGTGACGAAAGCGAGTCTATCCGGGGTCTTGCAGCGGAACGCCTTTTCTACAAGCCGTGGATCCACGTGCGTGCCATCGCCAATGATCTCACAGGTCACCCGGTCCTCGATCAGCAGATAGTCTACCATGCATGCACCGAATATATCCGGGTCCGGGTCGCTTATCTCCGGCACATAGTAAAAGACATCGAAGAGGTGGGTCACCAGGCGGGCGCCGGCGCCCACCGCAGCGCGGGCCTGGTCGGTCGTCGCCTTCGTGTGAGCGATGCTGCAGACAATCCCTCGCTCTGAAAGCTCGCGAATCGTCTCCGGTGCGCCCTCCAACTCGGGCGAAATGTCCCAAATCTTGACGTGCCCGCCGCCCGCGTCCAGCAGCATGTGCGTCGTCTCGGCCTTGATCGCTGCCAGGTCGCTGGAGAGCCCGCCACTGGCCACCGCCAGGTAGGGCGACTCGAGCCGAAAGCCGCCCACCTGCGGCAACAGCCGCAACTCATCTGTCTCCCGGCGATGCCGCTCCATCTGCTCGGCACTCTCCTCAGGCGGGCAGAACAGGGTTGGGTAAAAGGTTGTGGTCCCGCGTGATGCCTCAATTCTGGCGTACTCACTCAACGTGCCTGCTTCGACGGATACAGTGCGTATGCCATGCGTGTGCAGGTCTATCAGACCGGGCAAGAGGTACCCACCCGACGCATCAACCTGCAATTCCGATTCAAGATCGGGACCAATTTCCTGGATCTGTCCATCCCGAACCAGAACGTCACGGGAAGAAAGCTTTCCACTTGGAAGCAGCACGCTTCCATTCTGGATGACTAACGCACTGTGCACGTTCCCCCTCCACATTTCGCGAGTGACCAGGGACACTACCTTGCATATCAGCCCGAATTCTTGCGACTTGACACAAGATCACCAGTCGAACAAAGGCACGTCTATCCACTTCCCTTCGTTCATGGCCGACTCGTGGGCACAGATGCCAGGAACGGTAAAGTCCATGGCCCTGATCACATCTATGGGAGGTCTGCTACCCTTGTTCAGAGCGTTGATGAAATCCCGAACCAGGTAATACTCCGTGCTACCATGCCCACCCCCCAATGCCTGTGGGGGAGCCTCCGGGTCAGACGATGGACAATCAATGACCTGATATCCCTCCTCTCGGGACATCTCCCCCTCGATGTACAGCTTCCCTGTCTCCTCCCGGCCACGATCATTCTCAAGAACCCCCTTGGTGCCGTAGAGCGAATAGTAGTGCATGTGTGGCTCTCGATAGGCTACCTGGCTGCGCAGAACCTTAATGACCGCGCCCTTCTGCGTCTTGAACAACGCCACCTCCATGTTGAGGCACCCGATACCGAGATCAGCAGGAAGGATGTCGAACCCGGAGTGGGCACCGCAGGCTTTGATCACCCGATCCTCCATCAGGTAGAGTATAGGCCCAAGACTGTGTGAGCAATAGTAGATGGGAGGACGATTCACACGCCAGAATGTTTCCCCTGCCTTCTCATTCCAGAGCAGATTGTGAATCTCGTGGATATACTCAGATTCAGCGTAGAAAATCTTCCCGAGCCGGCCCTGGTCAATCCATCTCTTCCACTGTCGAATAAAGTACCCGTAACAGGAATTCTCGGCCATCATGTAGGATCGACCGGTGCGCTTCACCGTGTTCACGAGCCTCTCACAGTCCTCCAAGGTAGTGGCGGCGGTGACCTCGCTCAGCACATGCTTACCAGCCTCCAGCGCCTTGACCGCTTGCTCGACGTGGAGCGGCATCGGCGTGCCGACCACCACAACGTCCGTGGGAGCCTCGAGGAAGTCCTCATAGCTGGTGAACAGCAGTCGGTCGGCTACGTTGAAATGCTCTCCAGCTCCCGCCAGTCTCTCCCCGTCAATGTCACATAGCGCCGTGACCGCAGTCTCGGGGAAAACTGTAAACGGGTAGGCTAGACCTGAGCCACGGTGTACTCCGACAAGACCAACCTGGTACTTTATCACAGATCTCCTCCTATCAGAGCAAATCTCCGCGCAACTCAAACTGCGCGTCGAGTTCTTTCAGGGTAAACTCGTCCAACTCCTCGCCTCTTGGGGGACGATTATAGGTCGTCCTGAAAACGCCTTCGCGTCGTAGAATCTCTTTGGTGACGTTGCCATTCTGCATACGCAGTGTGATCAATGGCAACACCTCCTCGTACCACTTACGGGCCTGGGTAATATCGCCAGCCTGATACGCATTGTAACAGCGTACCAGTCCACCGATGTTTACCGGTCCAGGCATGCAGCCGACACAGCCGCGGATAAGTGCGTCCAGAAACCAGAACCCGCCTTCGCCTGTCAACACCTGCACATGTTCGCCGCAAGCCGCAATGATCTCGCTAGCCTTCAGGTTGCCACGTGGCGCCTCCTCCTTGACATACCTGACCATTTCCAGCTCCTTGGCTATTCGGGCAATGACGTGCACTGGAGTGGTCCTGCCGCCCGGTACCATGACGTCCTGGAGCATCATGGGGATCGTGGCGGCCTTGGCAATCGCCTCGTAGTACTCGTATATCTCTTCATCTGTGAGGACTTGCGGGAGGATATGGACGTAGGGCAGCTTGGCGAATACGGCGTCGGCTCCTTCATCCTGGGCGATTTGCGTATACAGGACTGCGTTCTGAATCGAGGCGCCGGCCACGCTGCACACCACCGGCACGCGTCCATTGGCCTGATCCACAGTCACCCGCGTGACCTGCCGACGCTCCTCCTCTGTGAGCTGCCAGAATTTGCCAGACGCCCCCGTCGTGGCCAGGCCATGAACCCCCTTGACGATGGCATAATCAACGTAAGCACGTATGCTGCCATAATCCACGCTGCCGTCCTCATTGTAAGGCGTCTCAGACACAGGGATCACGCCATGAAGCCGCTTGAACTCGGACATTCTCTACCTCCTGAATTGTCAGAACACCGTGCACTCGTAAGTCCGCCTCAGATCCACCTTCAATCCCCCAAGGACTACCAGTTGAACTGAGGTACGTCGAGCCAGACGCCGCCCTTCATGGCCGCCTCGTGAGCGACAATGCCGGGTACAGTATAGTCCATGGCTCTGATCACATCATGAGGGGGACGCACGTTGTTGTTCAAGGCCTCAATGAAATCTCTCACCATGTAGTACTCCGACGTACCGTGTCCTCCCGAGAGAGCCTCTGGTGGCGCGTTGGGATCAACCCACGGGCAGTCAATCACCTGCGCCCCTGCTGCTGACCTCTCGCCCGCCGACTCCTGCGCCATCTCACCCTCGATATATAGCAACCCCTTGTTCGCGCGTGACGTACGCCCATTCTCCACGAAGCCCTGCGTGCCATAGAGCGAGTGAAACTCCAGATAGGGCGGATAGCGCTTGGCTACCTGGCTCCGCAGGATCTTGATCACTGCCTTCTTCTCCGTCTGGAACAACCCCACCTCCATGTCAATGAAGGCGATGCTCTCATTCGGATACGTGTGGTTCCCGGTCGAAGCGCCGGTCGCCTTGACCACCCGGTCGTTCATCAGCATCAGCAAAGGCCCCAGGCAGTGCACGCAATACCAGATCGGCGCCCGGGTGTAGCGCCACAGACGATCACCCGTCTCGGGGTCAATCAGTAGATACGCGATGTCGTGCACATACTCACCTTCGGCGTAGTAGATCTCGCCCAGCTTCCCTGCATCAATAATCCTCTTAAACTCCCGAATGTATTGCAGGTAGGACGAGTTCTCCGCCAACATGTATGTTTTGCCCGTCCGCCTGACGGTATTGACAATGCGCTCACAGTCCTCGATGGTGTAGGCAGGCGTGTGCTCGCACAGCACGTGCTTGCCGGCCTCCAGCGAGGCGATAGTCTGGTAGGCATGGAACTCTATGGGCGTAGCAATGACTACGATGTCCAGAGGTATGTTGACGAAATCGTCAAAGTTGGTGAATAGCCTATTGTCAGGCAAGTTGAACTCTTGCCCCATAGCGGCCACTACGTCCTTTTTTATGTCGCAGAGAGCGGCAATCTTGACCTGCGGATGAGTGGCCAGAGCCCTGGTGAGGCCTTCTCCACGACGCAGTCCGACAAGCCCAACCTGGTACTTCATGGTGAATCCTTTCTGTTGGATATAGGCTTAGGGGTGCCAACCCACCACTACTCAATGTTGATTGGGTCTCAGTGCTGGCGGAACTACCCTTTGATGCCCGTCATGGAGATCCCCTGAATGAAGGCCCTTTGAGCGACGAGGAAGAGCACGATGACCGGCAAAGTCGTGACCACGGCCGCTGCCATTAAGAGGTGCCACTCTGCCTCCAACTGTCGTTGAGCGAGGAAACCGTACAGTCCCAAGGCGAGCGTGTAATCCCTTTGGTCGTTCAAGTAAATCAGTGGGCGTAGGAAGTTGTTCCAGTGCCATATGAACTCCATAATCCACACTGTAGCCAGGGCTGGCTTGGAGAGCGGCAACACGATTCGGAAACAGATACCAAACTCACTGCACCCATCAATCCTGGCCGAGTCAGATAGTTCCATGGGAATCGTCAAGAAGAATTGTCGCAGCAAGAAGATCAAGTACTCGCCCCCCCAGCAAAGTGCAAAGGGCCACATCAAGGGGCCAAGGCCACCTACCAGCCTGAGTTTGCTAAAGAGGACATACTCTGGAATGATCCTCACCGCATAGGGGAGCATCATGATAGCGATCACGACCACGAAGACCGCGTTCCTTCCGGGCCACCGGATGCGTGCAAAGCCATACGCAACTAAGGAGCAGGCTGCTGTATTCGCGGTCGCACTGAAAAGGGCCACCACGATGGTATTTCTGAGATATGTGAAGAAGGGAATGTAGGTTAGAGCCTGCGGATAGTTGCTCCACATGATGGGATCAGGAATCCACCTGGGGGGCATCATGAAGAGTTGACCCTTAGCCTTGAGCGAGCTCGTTATGAGCCAAAAGAAGGGTAGGGCGAACGCCAGGCCCACGATCATCAGACTAATGTGGGCGACGATGCGCCTGCTCCGCTTTTGCATCCTTCCCCTCGACCGCCAACTCAGACCTGGGACAAGAGTGCTTCTGGCCATCATGCCTCCATTTCCGCATAGTGGACCCACGTCCTCGAGCTTCTGAAAAGCAGCAGTGTAAGGACAAGCACAACGACAAGCAATATCCAAGCCATGGCCGAGGCATAGCCCAGCTTAAAGTACTTGAAGGCATTATTGTAGAGAACCAACATGTAGAAAGTCGTGGAATCCATGGGCCCACCTGGCACTCCACCCCACTGGGGGCTTGCCGTCATCACGTACGCCTCAGTGAAGTACTGGAAAGTGGCTATGAAGATTGTCACTATGTTAAAGAACATGACAGGAGTAAGCAATGGCAAGGTGATATGCCAGAACTTGCGCAGCCCGCTGGCGCCGTCCATATCGGCTGCCTCGTAGAGAGCCTGGGGAATGTTCAGCAGCCCTGCCAGGTAGATCAGCATCGGGTTTCCGACCCCTGCCCAAAGACCCAGCAGGAGGAGGCCAGGCTTTGACCACGTTGGGCTCGAAAGCCACCCTAACGGGCGCAAGCCGACCCAGCGCAGGACCGCATTTGCCAGTCCGTACTGGGGGTTCAGGATCCACATCCACAGGATGGCCGAGCATATAAGGGGCACAATGCTGGGTACGTAAAACAGTGCCCGGTAGAATGATATCCCCCTTACCCTCGTGTTCAAGAGCACTGCAAGCCCAATGGCCAGGATCGTGCTCAGTGGGATGAAGAATGCCGCATAGTAAAGTGTATTCCCCAGCGCGGTATAGAAGAGATGGTCTTTGGTGACCAGGTACGTGTAATTGCTCAACCCGATCCACTTGGGAGGTCTCATCGCGGCGTACTGACAGAAGCTCCAATAAGCGGAAGCCACTGCTGGATAGAGGGTGAAAATCAGGAAACCCGCCAGCCAGGGAGAGATGAAGACCAGGGCGGTAAGCATGTTGCGTACGGTGGTCTTCCCCACCCGCCGGTGTGAGAGTCTATGAGGAAGGAGAGAGAATGTCTTGCTCAACCCTGTTCTCCCTGCTCTGATTCCTGATTTCATGTCTCTGCCCCTTTCCACTTCACTCGTGCACCGTCGCTCCAGATTTCGCTACTCCGTAATGGACCGGAACTTGGCTTGATCGGACTACATGGCCTGACCATAGTTGCAGTCGGAGCAAGGAAAAGGGGGAATCGCTTCCGAGAGGCGATTCCCCCCCCGCGCCCTGTCATTGTGACGACAAATTATCCATCTCCGCCTGAACCACTTCGGTCAGTTCATCCAGCGCTTCCTGGGGCGACTTTTGGCCGCGCATCACGTATTCGGTAGCCTTAAGGAACTCATCCCAATAGAAGCCAGCACCCGGTACAGCTGGCCAGTGCTTGTGACATGTCCGCAGCGTGTCATTGGCAACGGCAATGTACGGAGCATAGCGGTTGTCCTGCCCAATCTGCTCAAGCAGGCATTGGTCCATCTGCTCCGTCTGGGCGATCACACAGCAGCCGTTCAAGGTGTGGCACGCCATCTTCCAGGCATTGTCTATGAAGCCATATTTGAGGAACTGCCACCCCTCCTCGACGTGCTTCGCTCCGACCGGGATGGCCATAAGCCATCCGCCAGTGTAGTAGTTGTTTCTCCCCTCGACCGAACCGTCCCGCGTGGGGAAGTAGGCGACCCCGTAGTCAGTGTCTGGCGCAAAGTCGTCTAGAGCAGAGTAGACCCAGAAGCCATCAAGGAACATGCCCTGCTTCCCCTGGGAAAAGGCGCTGTTTTCGGCATAGACCCCAGGGTTAGCATCCGACCACGCTTTCATCTGGTCGTAGCCGCACTGTTTGACATAGTCTTGCATCCACTCATAGCATGAGACTATCTCGGGGGAGTTGGCCGTCACCTTCTTCTGCTCAGGATCGTACCACGTCCCGCCATATTGGGCCACAAAGTATTCCATCTCGAAATAGACCAGGTTGTAGCCGATGCGGTCGATACTCCCGTCATCCTTGAAGGTGAGACACTTGAGCGCTTGCTCCTTAAACTCATCAAGGCTTTTCGGTGGCGCTTCAGGGTCGAGCCCGATGTCCCGGAAGACGTCCTTGCTGTAGATTACCATCTTGGCATCGCCTGCACCGGGGATGCCATAGGGTTTCCCCTCGAACAGTGCCATATCCCAGAGGGCCGGCACGAAGTCCTGTCCCTTCATGCCAGCTTGGGCCAGTCTTTCATCCATGGCAAGCAAGGCCCCCTGCTGCGCCAGGTCAACAACGCGGTCCGATGCGTAGCAGGCGTCGGGGGGAGTGCCAGCAGCCACAGCGGCCTGCAGCTTCTGCACCCATTCGTCGGCGAAGGTCCATTCCACCGTGATGTTGGGAGCAGCTTCCTTGGTGAAATCATCACCGACCGCCTTCATGAGATTGTTATAGTATTCACCCCAGTTTCCCCACCAGCAGGAAATGGTAACCGGTTGGGTAGCTGCTGTAGGCACGACGGTCCCTTGGACCACCTCCGGAGTCGATCGGGGAGCACAGCCAGCCAGAATGACCCCTGTGGCCCCTACACCTGCCAACTTCAGAAAGTCCCTCCTACTCAAACTTCTTGGTTCCTTCGTCTCAGTCATCCTTTCATCTCCTTCTTGTAGTACTGCATAGGGTCTGAAAACAGACCCAGCCCAGGGCCTTTCGGCTGAACCCTCAGTGGATCCATTGACCTATAGCCTCACCTCCTTGCCTTCCCCTTCCTATCTCCCTTTTGACTTTACGAAAGAATGTGATAAACTCTCGCAGCGTATTTGCAGTATACCAGCCCGCAAGGTCAGAATCAAGGGCATTAACCAGACAAGACAGGACGCAAAGCGGACACAACAGGACATAAACAGGACATGGGCACGTTTGAAGAGTTCGAACAGCATCTGCAAGATGCACTGATACACCTGTATGACCCGGCCTACCGCCCTCCCGAGATGCTGTGGAAGGTGATAGGTTGCGACCCGCAGCAAGGGCTGGAGGCGCTTCAGACAGTCCTCGTGCGGGCAATCGAGGCCCTGAAACCTGCACCTCACGTCCCGCCAACCGCGCGCAGCAGGCGAGTCTATGGGTTGCTGTCCTATAGATACGTCCAGGATTTGACCCAAGAAGAGACTGCCGAGCGCCTGGGCATTACGCCTCGCCATCTGCGGCGCGAGCAGCCGGAAGCGGTGCATGCGCTGGCCCTGCGCCTGTGGGAGCAGAGCCGCCAGGTGTTACCAGCAGAAGAGCCTGTCCAGGCAAGAGAGACACAACCGGCAGAAACCCAATCGCTGGAGTACCAGTCTCAAGTGAGGCAGGAGCTGGCCTCTTTGCGGGAGAGAGCGCCGGGTGCTGTAGCCGACGTGAGGGAAACACTGGGCGGTGCGGTCAAGTCGGGGAGTGCCCTGGCCTCGAAGCGCGGCGTTGGCCTG
>Ga0315285_10006264_pt1 | contig 12258 bp, 8 predicted proteins | sample YL17G09_36_MG_FD_203698 | JGI IMG/M metagenome (GOLD analysis project Ga0315285, IMG submission 203698) | Sediment microbial communities from Yellowstone Lake, YNP, Wyoming, USA - YL17G09_36 | ecosystem: Environmental > Aquatic > Freshwater > Lake > Sediment | place: USA: Wyoming | collected... | reverse complement strand
GGAAGGAGCGTTGGACATGTCAACGGATGGGGAAACGGATAAACGGATAGGACCACTGCCGCTGGGGCTGGTGGAAGGAGTGCTGGACGAGTAAGATGGAACTGGTTCTCATTCGCCACGGCCAATCCACCAACAACGCTTTGGATAAAGTTCAGAATCGGGTTTGTGATCCACCGCTGACGGAACTGGGGCGGCGCCAGGCCGAGATCCTTGCCCAACACCTGGCAGGCGGGACGAGCCTGACGCTATGGGAAGCGGAGGGCCACAACCAGCACGGCTACGGCATCACCCGGCTGTACTGCAGCCCGATGTGGCGGGCCTTGCAGACCGCCCAGCCGATCGGGCTTACGCTGGGACTGGCACCCGAAGTCTGGGTCGAGGTGCACGAGCACGGGGGCATCTTCCTGGACTATGGAGAGGCAGGCGGCATCGTCGGGTATCCGGGCAAGACCCGCGCGGAGATGCTGGCCGAGTTCCCGAACTATGTACTGCCGGAGGGCGTCACCGATGAGGGGTGGTGGCACGGCGGGCGCGAGGACAGGTCGGCCTGTTACGGACGGGCGATCAAAGTGGCGGCACGGGTGCGCGAGCAGGCCGCCGGCGAGGAACGGATCGCGCTCGTGTCGCACGGCGATTTTCTGGACGCGCTGCTGAAGGCGTTTTTCAACCAGTTGCCCGGCCGCCAGGTTTACTACCACCACTTTAACGCGGCCATCACGCGCCTCGATTTCCGCAGCGACGGCCACCTGGACGTCCAGTACGTGAACCGGGTGGACCATTTGCCGCCGGACCTGATGTCTTGACGTCACGTGGAACCAAGGAGGACAACGACGTGGGGATCAACGTACGCTTCACCGCACAGGATTGGGAGCGCATCGAGCGCGATTGGACGGCCTGGTGGGCCGGGGAACTGGAGCGCCCGATGGTGGTGATCGAGAACATCGAGTTTCCGCCAGACACCTTTCTGCCGGAGGCTCACGTGTTCACGGCCAACTTCCCGCTCGACATGCCGGCCGACGAGGTGATCGACCGCTACCAGGCCTACCTGGAGTGCACGCGCTTCTACGGTGACGCCTGGCCCAGGTGGTGGCCCAACTTTGGCCCGGGCATCATGGCCGGATTCGTGGGCGCGCGGGTGCATCCCGTGCCGGAGACCGTCTGGTTTGAGCCGTCCAGCATGGTGGACATCCACGGCCTGCGTCCGGCCTACGATGCCGACGAGCCTTGGTGGCGACGGGTGCGGGAACTCACCCGCGCTGCCGTCGAGCGCTGGGGAGACTGCGTCTCCGTCGCGCACACCGACCTGGGCGGCAACCTGGACATCCTGGCCTCGCTGCGCACGACGGAGCAACTGCTCCTGGACCTGTACGACGCGCCCGACGAGGTGGCGCGGCTGGCGGGCGAGATCACCCGGCTGTGGCTGCGCTACTACGACGAACTGTACGCTATCATTCAGCAAGTCGGCCGGGGGACGACGCCGTGGGCGGCGATCTGGTCGCCAGAGCGGTGCTACATGCTACAGAGCGATTTCTCCTACATGATCTCGCCCAGGATGTTCGAGCGCTTCGTGCTGCCGGACCTGGCGGCCTGCTGCCAGGCGCTGGAGCATGCCTTCTACCACCTCGACGGCAAAGGGGAAATCCCGCACCTGGACATGCTCCTGTCGCTGGAGCGCCTGCGGGGGATCCAGTGGGTGCCGGGCGACGGCCAGCCGCCGGCGGAAGAGTGGCTGCCGCTACTCAAGCGCATCCGGGACGCCGGCAAACGGTGCCAACTGTCCGTCAGCCCAGAGGGGGCGCGCAAGATCGTGCGGGAGTTGGGCGGGCGCGGCTTTGCCTTCCACATCGCGTGGTATATGAACCAGGCCGACGCGGAGGGTTTCCTGCGCACGTTGGCGATTGAAAATGAATGAAACCCCCTATTGACACCCACCGGGAAATGCGATATAATATATAGGTGTTGAAAACGATACCATGATATCGTTTTCAAACCACTTTCTCTCGACTTGCTCAAGGGGTGGCCATTGTCAACGATCACCGACGTTGCCAGGCTGGCGGGAGTGTCCCCGGTCACAGTCTCCCGCGTGATCAACGACACGGGAAACGTGAGCATCGCTACGCGCGAAAAGGTCGAGCGCGCGATCGAGGAACTGGGCTACGTACCCAGTGTGATGGCCAGGAGCCTGCGCTCCAAGCGTACGCGCACGCTGGCCCTGATCGTCTCCGATATCACAAACCCCTTTTGGACCACGATCGCGCGGGGCGTGGAGGACGCTGCCCAGAGCCGCGATTATTCCGTGTTCCTCTACAACACCGATGAAAACCCGCTCAAACAACGGCGCTGCCTGGACGTCGTCGCCGCGCAACGGGTGGACGGTGTGATCATCGCTCCGTATGACTCCGACGCCCACAATCTGGCGACACTGCGCCGGCGCAATACCCCCACCGTCATCGTTGACCGGCGCATCGAGGGCTGGGAGGTGGATTCGGTCTACAGCGATTCGGTCTCCGGTGCCAGGGCGTTGGTCCAGCACCTGATCGGCCTGGGCCACACGCGGATTGCCGTGCTGGCCGGGCCGGCGAACACCTCGACGGCCAGGGATCGTGTGACCGGCTATTGTATGGCCCTGGCCGAGGCTGGGATTTCGGTTGATCGGCGCCTGATCCGGCAGGGAGAATACCGGATCACGTCTGGCGAGGAGTTGGCTTACCAGGTATTGGACGAGGGCCTCGACCCCACTGCCATCTTTGCAGCCAACAACACGATCGCGGCCGGCGTGATTCAGGCCGTGGGGAAACGAGGTCGGCGCATTCCACAGGATATCGCGCTGGTCTGCTTCGACGACCTGCCCCACTTCTCCAGCCTTTTCCCGTTCCTCACCGTCGTCGTCCAACCCGCGTACGACATGGGGGTGAACGCGGCCCAGTTGCTGCTCAGCCGGCTCGACAGCGAGGTGAGTTTGCCGCCGCGCCGGGTCGTGTTACCGACCCGGCTCATCGTGCGCCATTCGTGTGGCAGCCGGTTGCAGGGCGATGGCCGTTGTGCCGTCAGTTTGCCGCTGCCTGAGAGTGCACAGATAGAAGAGAGTACGATCGTGAAGCCACTTGGCCTCGCCGAGCAGTACGAGTACCCTGTGCAGATCGCCGGGTTGACGATGTTCGCTCCGCTACGAGCAGGACGGCCATCGGACTATGACAAATCCGACGTCACCCGCCTGCTCAAGGCACTCCAATACCAGGAACCGGATCGGGTGCCGCATCTGGAGTTGTGCGTCACGAGCAAAGCGGTGTACGAATACGTGCTGGAGCGCGAACTCAAATACGACATCGTGGATGCCCGGGGCGATGGGCAGGCTGTCACGCCCGAAGATCACGTGGAGTTTGCCAAGCGCACGGGGATGGACGCGGTGACCTGCGATTTCGCCTGGCGGCCCAGGCATGTCGTGGGAACCTGGGCCGGCTTGGATGACCTGGAGCCCCCACCCGCGCTGGCCGATCAACTCAGCCGCCTGGAACGTTATCTGCGCGCAGCGCAAGGGAGTGGGGCTGGCATTAGCGCCTGCTTTACTGCATTCTTTGACAGTGCCCTGCTGGCTGTAGGGGCATACGACCCGGCCTCTGTGTTCTACAACAACCGGCCACTGGTTGAGAAGTTGATGGATATCTTGCTGGAGCACCAGGAAAAGGTGATGCGGGTCGTGTGTGACCGTTTTGCCGGCGATCTGGCTTTTGTCATGGTCAGCGATGACGTTGCTCGTTATACTGGTCTGGGGATTCATTCCGAGGATTGCGCACAAATCTTTTCCCAACGCATGAAGCGCCTGATCGCGCCGGCCAAAGAGCACGGCAAACTGGTCGCTATGCACACCGCTGGCAAAATGGACGACGTCTTGCCGATCTTGTACGACGTTGGATTCGACGCCGTTCATCCAGTCGAGCCGGAGTTCAACGACGTCTTCGAACTCAAGCGCAAGTGGGCCGGCAGGATGGCGCTGATGGGGAGTTTCCCGACCGCCCTGCTGGTGTCTGGCAGCAAGGAAGAGATCGAAAGGAAGGTGCGTCAATACTGTGTCAGGCTGGCTCCTGGCGGGGGTTACGTGCTCGGCTCCTCTAATGGCATTGGGGCGGGCGTGCCGCCGGAGAATTTTGTGGCCATGACGCAGGCGGTGCACCAATACGGTCGCTATGGGTCTCTGGGAACAGACTTCGGAAGTCTGGACGCTGCAAGTTCGACGACGAAAGGAGGTGAGACTGCTTCAAGAAGATAGCCGCCGTGGGCCATCCAACTTCTGGAGGCAGTGGCCTTCGGCAACAGGTACGCCCTGGCCCAGCCCTTCACCTTGAACGGTTGGAGCCAGGCGAAGGACAGTGGAAGAGAGAGTGGGTATCAACCTGCTCTCACCATCTTTTCATAGCCCAAGGAGGAGACTGGCATGAAATCCAAACTTTGCATGATCGTAACGTCGTTCGTCGTGATCGCCATGCTGGCTGCGTGTGCGCCACAGACGGTCACCGTCACCGTCGAAGTGCCCGTCGAAAGAACGGTCGAGGTCGAGGTGCCGGTCGAGAAAGAGGTGGAGGTGGTCGTCACACCCACACCCGAGGCCAAGCCGTTCGAGGGACTGGAGGTCAACGTGCTGACCTTCACCGGGCCGCAGATCGCCGAACCGCTGCAGCGGCGCGGCCCCGACTTCACTGCACTGACCGGGGCGAAGATCAACGTGATCGTCGTCCCCTTCAGCGACCTGTACCCGAAGATCCTGACCGACCTGGCGACCGGGACGAACAGTTTCGACTCGTTCGTGTTTGCGCCGCAGTGGATGGTGGACTATATCGTCCCCGGCTACCTGGAGGACCTGACCGATCGTATCGCGGCTGACCCGGCGATCAAGTGGAACGACATCGCCCCCTTCTTCCGCGACTTTAGCGCCACCTACGGAGGCCGCATCTACACCATCCCGCTGGACGGCGACTTCCACATCGTCTATTACCGGACTGACCTGCTGGAGCAGGCGGGCCTGAAGCCGCCGGAGACCTGGGAGGATTACGTCAACATCGCCAAGACTTTCCACGGCCAGGACCTCAACGGCGATGGTGACCCTGACTATGGGTCGTGCATCTCGAAGAAGCGCAATGCCCAGGCCTACTGGTTCATCTACTCCATCGCCAGCGCGTTCGTCCAGAGCCAGGGCACAGGCCAGGGCGCCTTCTTCGACACCGAGACGATGGAGCCGCTGGTGAACAACGAGGCTTTCGCGGCCGCGCTGGATGTCTACAATGAGACGACCAAGTACGGGCCGCCGGATGAGTTGAACCTGGACGTCGGCGATACGCGCTCTCTCTTTGTTACCGGCCGTTGCGCGCTCTCGATGGACTGGGGCGACATCGGCACGCTGGCGATCGACCCGACGATCTCGACGATGCAGGACAAGGTCGGCGCCGTGATCCTGCCCGGCTCGACGCAGGTGCTGGACCGGGCGACCGGCAAGTTGGTAGACTGCGACGAGACGACGTGCCCGTATGCCATCAACGGCGTGAACCATGCGCCGTTCGCGGCTTACGGCGGCTGGTCGGGTGCGATCAACGCGGCGGCCGATCCCAAGGTTAAGGACGCGGCCTACGCTTTCTTCTCCTATATGGCTCAGCCAGCCCAGGCCAACGTGGACGTCACCATCGGCAAGACCGGCTACAATCCTTACCGCACGTCGCAGTTCCTGAACCGCCAGGCGTGGGTAGAGGCGGGGATGAGCCCGGCGGCGGCCAGTAACTACCTCGGCGCGATCGAGGGCAGCCTGGCCAGCCCGAACATGGTGCTGGACCTGCGCATCCCGCAGAACCAGCGCTACCAGCAGGTCGTGCTCGACACGGCCATCAGCCAGTTCCTGGCCGGCGAGATCACCAGGGAAGCGTGCATGCAGCAGATCTACGACGGCTGGGAGGAGATCACCGAGGAACTCGGCCGCGACGCGCAACTGGAGGCCTATCGCGGCACGTTGGGCGTCACCCGCTAGAGCGAATGCCAATTGAATACCCTACAGCCTCGAGGCCCGCCCCCCCCAGCCCCCCCCTATAGGGGGGGCAGGGGGGGGGCTCGAGGCCCCTCCCCTGATCCTTTGACAGGTAGGATAGACCTATGCAGGTTGAACGAAAATCCCAAGACATAGTCCAGCCCGCAGCAGGCCGAGGGACTCGATTGCTTCCAGGTGGCCGGTGGCAAGCGCTCAGCATGCAGTTGGAACGCCTGGCTGGCAATGTGTTCATCTTGCCTGCTGTCCTGGTCGTGCTCTTTTTGTCCATCTTTCCGTTGATCATCTCGCTGTACATGTCGCTCTCGCGCCTCAAGTTTGTCAAGGGCGGGTTCGAGATCAAATTCGTGGGGCTGGCCAACTACCGCAAACTGCTGGCCGGCAGCGAGCAGACGCACTTTCTGGGCGCAATGGCCGGCCCTTCACCGGTCGGTTGGCTGGTGTTCGGGGCGGTGGTGGTGCTCCTGCTCCTGTCACTCGTGCGCTACGTTCGCAGCCGGTCGGTCTCGGTTGGGGGAATGGTCGGGCGGTGCGTGTCGGTTGTGATGGTGAGCCTGGGGGTCTGGCTGCTGGTGCGGACGCTTATCTCAGGCGGCCGCCCGGGCACGCTGGTCGTGACCTGGGTCTACGTGTTCGTCGGGGTGGCGGTTCAGTACCTGCTGGGGCTTGGCCTGGCGCTCTTGACCACGCAACGCCTCTCCGGTCGCCGTTTCTTCCGCGTCATCTTTTTGTTGCCGATGATGATCACACCGGTAGGGGTCGCCTATATGTTCCGCATGTTGACCGATACCGACAAGGGGCCATTCCAGCCGATATGGCAGGCGCTGGGGCTGGGGCTGTACTCGTGGGTCAACGAGCCGTGGGGGGCGCGCGTGGCCGTGATGGTCGGCGATATCTGGCAATGGACACCTTTCCTGTTCATCGTGCTGTTGGCCGCGCTGGAGAGTCAATCCGTCGAACAGGTCGAAGCCGCACTGGTAGACGGGGCCAACCGCTGGCAGATTTTCTGGCACATCACCGTGCCGGCGATCCTGCCGGTCAGCACGGCGCTGGTCCTGATCCGCATGATCGAAGCCTTCAAGATCGTGGACCTGCCCAACGTGTTGACGAACGGCGGGCCGGGTACGGCGACGGAGTCGCTCACGCTGCAGGCCTTCATCTCCTGGCGCGCGCTCGACCTGGGCGGATCGGCGGCCATTGCATACTCGCTGCTGTTCATCGTCACGTTCGTCGGCATGTCGTACGTCAATTTGATTCGTCGCCGTGTGACGGAGGAATGACGGCCATGTTCAGAACCCTGTTTCGGCGCAGGTCGCTCTTTGCCCCATCTCCTATCGGGATGGTGTTTTCCTATCTGATGTTGGGGATATGGACACTGGTCGTCCTGTTCCCGCTCTATTGGCTGGTCGTGACTTCGTTCAAGTTGCCCATAGACGTGAACCAGGGGCCGTTTTACCTGCCCTTTATTGACTTCAAACCGTCGTTGCACGCCTGGCAATACATCCTGGTGGGCGATTTGAGCAACGACACGCTGCGGAACTATGCCAACACGGTGATCGTGGCGTTGACCAGCGCTTCCCTATCTCTGCTGCTGGGGACGGCGGCTGCTTATGGCCTGACCCGTTTCACGTACCGGCCACGCCTCGGCGCAATACTGACGTTCATCGGCTGCGTAGCGCTGGCCATCGTCGCCATCGCGCTGGGAGCGCCCTGGCAGATCGCGCTCATCGTCGGTCTCGTCCTCTTCGTCCTGTTATTGCGAACCGTGGGGCGGCGCTTTGGGCGCGCACTGGGCAACAATGACATCGCGTTCTGGATGATCTCCCAGCGCATGCTGCCCCCCGTGGCTGTGGTGCTCCCCATTTACGTGTTGTTTCAACGACTGGACTTGCTCGATACGCGCGCCGCGCTGATCATTACCTATCTGGCGGTCAACCTGCCGATCGTGATCTGGCTGATGCGAGACTACTTCCAGTCCATTCCGATCGAACTGGAAGAGTACGCGGCGATTGACGGCGCGTCGCGCTATCGGATTTTCTGGTCCATCGTGTTGCCCCTCTCGGTGCCAGGGCTCGTCGCCACGTTTCTGTTCGTGCTGGTCTTTGCCTGGAACGAGTACCTGCTGGCGCTGTTCCTTTCGGGCGCACACGCGCAGACGCTGCCGTTGACGGTGGCCGCGCAGAACGCCACCCGCGGCCCGCAGTGGTGGTATATGTCGGTCCTGATCCTCATTATGATCATACCGGTCATCGCGATTGCGATTGCGCTGGAGCGGTATATTGCGCGAGGACTGCTAGTAGGGGCCATTAAGGGGTAAGGTAAGGAGCCCTTCGCCCCAGCCCTCCCCCTGGGAGGGAGAGGGAGCAAGCAATCTCCCCTCCCTCGTAGGGAGGGGCAGGGGGAGGGTGGACTCTGGCACAGCGAGAGCCTTACCCTCACCCCAGCCCTCTCCCTGCGAGGGAGAGGGGGCTGTGTCTCAATGCTTTGGAGGATTGTCCATGCCTATGGTTGATACTGTGATCTATCTTACCCCCCAGTTCTTTGGTGAGCGAGAAAAGGTACTGGTGGAACATGGGTCGCTGTTGGCTTCGGCCTTTTGCTTCGACAGCGGCGTGTGCGGGCTGCGACTTAAGAATGAATCAGGGCAGCTCGTGCTACTGCCCTTTCAGGGGCAGCAGGTTTGGTCGGCAGAGTTTGGCGGGCGCAACCTGACGATGAAGTCCATGTTCGCCGAACCTCGCCCCACGCGCGTGTACCTGGAGACCTACGGCGGTTTCCTGATCCACTGCGGGGCGACGGCGATGGGCGTTCCGTCTAAAGAAGACGCGCATCCACTGCACGGCGAACTGCCCAACGCGCCCTACCAGAAAGCCTATCTGGTCGTCGGCCAGAATGACAAAGGGGCCTATATCGGATTGGGGGGCCAGTATCAACACACCGTCGCCTTCAACCACAACTACGTCGCCGGGCCGCTGGTCAGGCTGTACGCCGGTTCGACCCTGTTTGAAGTCATGCTGACGGTCACCAATCTGAAGCATTCCGAAATGGAGTTGATGTACCTGGCGCACGTCAACTTCAGGCCGGTGGACAACGGGCGGTTGGTGTACAGCGCGCCCTGCACGCCCCAGTCCGTGCGCGTGCGGACGAGCATCCCCTCGCACATCCGGCCGCGTCCGGGGTACGTGGAGTTCATCCAGGAACTGGCGCGCCACCCGGAGAAGCACAACCTGCTGGCCCCAGGACTGGTGTTTGACCCGGAGGTAGTTTTCTTCATTGATTATCTGGCCGACGACGAGGGCTGGGCCCATAGTATGCAGGTTCACCCGGACGGCAGCGCCGATTACGTGCGCCATCGCCCTGCCCAGTTGGACAAGGGCATCCGCTGGATTTCGCGCACGGGGGACCAGGACGCGCTGGGATTCATTCTGCCTGCCACTGCCGAGCCGGAGGGGTATCTGGCCGAGAAGGCCAAGGAAAATATCAAGATTCTGCCGGCCGGGGGCGAGTTCCGCTGCGAGATGGAGATCGGCACGCTGGCGCCGGCGGAGGCGGGGCGCATGGAAGAGAAGATCGGCCAGATAGTGGCGGGGTGAGTGGACAAGATGGCATCTTGTCCTACATATTCGAGGCAGCCGGATGAATAATCGCGAACGGTTTATGGCTGCGTTGAAGGGGAATTGTTGTTGAAGGAGGTAACGCACATGAAAGTGAATCCCCCACAGAACAGGCTGATCGGTGACATGCCAAAGATTGGCATTCGGCCGGTCATTGACGGCCGGTTGGGAGGAGTGCGCGAATCGCTGGAAGAACAGACGATGAACATGGCCCGTTCTGTCGCCGGATTGTTGACCAGGAACTTGCGCCATTCCAACGGCCTGCCGGTCGAGTGCGTCATCGCCGATCGGTGCATCGGCGGTGCCGCCGAAGCCGCCCAGGCCGCGGCCAGGTTCGCCCGGGAGGGGGTAGAGGTCTCAATCACGGTCACGCCGTGTTGGTGCTACGGCTCCGAGACGATGGACATGGATCCGACCATCCCCAAAGCGGTGTGGGGCTTTAATGGCACCGAGCGCCCCGGTGCGGTCTACCTGGCGGCCGTCCTGGCGGCGCACAATCAGAAGGGCTTGCCCGCGTTCAGCATCTACGGGCGAGACGTCCAGGATGCGAACGATACCTCGATCCCGCCCGACGTGCAGGAGAAACTCTTGCAGTTTGCGAAAGCCGGTTTGGCCGTCGCGACCATGCGCGGCAAGTCGTACCTGGCGATGGGTGGCGTCTCGATGGGCATCGCCGGGTCTATCGTGGACCACGATTTCTTCGAGGACTATCTGGGGATGCGGGTCGAAACGATAGACTCGAGCGAGTTTTTCCGCCGCATCGCAGAAGGGATCTATGACCAGGACGAATACACGCGCGCGCTGGCGTGGATCAGAGAGCACTGCAAGGAAGGGCGAGACCACAATCCGCCCAGGATCCAGCGCAGCCGGGCGCAGAAAGATCAGGACTGGGAGTTCGTCGTCAAGATGGCGCTCATCGCCCGCGACCTGATGGTGGGCAACCCCCGCCTGGCCGACCCGGGCTACGGCGAGGAGGCGCTGGGGCACAACGCCATCGCCTCCGGCTTCCAGGGGCAGCGCCAGTGGACCGACCATTTCCCCAACGGCGACTTTCTGGAGGCGATCCTGAACTCGTCTTTCGACTGGAACGGCATCCGCGAGCCGTTCGTCGTGGCCACCGAGAACGACGCGCTCAACGGAGTGACGATGCTCTTCGGGCACCTGTTGACGAATACTGCGCAGATCTTTGCCGACGTGAGAACGTACTGGAGCCCGGCGGCGGTCAAGCGAGTAACCGGCTACACGCCGACGGGCCGGGCCGAAAATGGGTTCATCCACCTGATCAACTCGGGCGCAGCCACGCTGGACGCCACCGGCCAGATGACGGCCGAGGGCCAGCCGGTGATGAAACCGTTCTGGGAGATCGCGCCTGAAGAGGCGGCAAAATGCCTGGACGCCACGACCTGGTACCCGGCCTCGTTGGGGTACTTTCGGGGGGGCGGGTTCTCCTCGGGCTTTTTGACTCGTGGCGGCATACCGGTCACCATGTCCAGGGTCAACCTGATCAAAGGGTTGGGACCGGTGTTGCAGATCGCCGAAGGATACACGGTCGAACTGCCGGACGACGTGTACCACACGCTGAACGAGCGGACCGACCCCACCTGGCCGACGCACTGGTTCGTCCCCAACCTGACGGGCAGCGGGCCGTTCAAGGACGTTTACTCCGTGATGTACAACTGGGGCGCCAACCACGGCGCGCTCAGTTACGGCCACGTCGGCGCCGACCTGATCGCGCTCGCTGCGATGTTGCGCATCCCGGTCTGCATGCACAACGTGCCGGAGGAACGCATCTTCCGGCCGAGCGTGTGGGGGGCGTTTGGCGCACTGGATCCCCAGGGCGCGGACTTTAGAGCGTGCGCCAACTTTGGGCCGTTGTACGGGAAATCGTAAATGACACACATCAACGCAGAACCCACACCGCCTCGACGGGCGATAGTGATCGCGGCCCACCCGGACGACATCGAGTTCGTCGTGGCGGGCACTGTAGCCAGGTGGGTCCAGGCCGGGACTCAGGTGCGGTACGTGCTGGTCACCAGCGGTGACGCGGGCAGCCACCAGCCGGGGATGACGCGCGAGGAGTTGGCCCGCATCCGGGAGGCAGAACAGCGCGCCGCTGCGCACGTCGTCGGCGTGGACGACCTCGTCTTCCTGGGTTACCACGACGGCGAAGTGGAGCCGACGCTGGCGCTGCGCCGCGACCTGGTGCGCGAGATCCGCCGCTTCAAGCCGGACGTTGTGATCTGTTCCGATCCGACCCCGCTCTTCATCGGCAGCGATTACATCAACCATCCCGACCATCGGGCCGTGGGCCAGGCCGCGATCGACGCCGTTGCGCCGATAGCGGCGATGCCGCTGGCATTCGCCGAACAGCGTGCGGAGGGGCTGGAGCCGCACCGGGTGAAGGAAGTGTTCGTCACGTCCACGGCGGAACCGGACACGTGGGTTGACGTCACCAGCACGCTCGAACTCAAGATCGAGGCGCTGCGGCAGCACGCCAGCCAGTTCCCCGACGGGTGGGACCCGAGCGAGTTGCTCCGCAAGTGGGCGGCCGACGATGGGGCGAAGGCCGGTGTGCCATACGCCGAATCCTTCCGGCGGATGGTGTTGGTGCGTGAGAGC
>Ga0315285_10006263_pt1 | contig 12259 bp, 10 predicted proteins | sample YL17G09_36_MG_FD_203698 | JGI IMG/M metagenome (GOLD analysis project Ga0315285, IMG submission 203698) | Sediment microbial communities from Yellowstone Lake, YNP, Wyoming, USA - YL17G09_36 | ecosystem: Environmental > Aquatic > Freshwater > Lake > Sediment | place: USA: Wyoming | collected... | reverse complement strand
TCATTTTCCATCATCCCCCTCTAAAAATTTGTCGTCTGATAAATCGCTTGATTTCAAAATCCGATCTTATTGTAACCTGTATAAGATGGATGTCAACTCCGGACCATTTTTTCGAAAACCATGCTGGGGGACGAAGGGCAGATCGTCTGTCTACCGCGGGCAGGCGTAAAGCATAGCGAATTCACTCTGTGTAAAATCTATGCCCTTAGCTCTCTGCTCTATGCTCGATAGGGGAGATCAATTCTCTGCGAACTTTTCGACGTCGATCCTTTGGAAAGGTGAGGGTGATCGTTGTCCCTCTCTTCAACCGGCTTTCCACTTGGATTTCCCCTCTGTGCTCCTCCATAACTCTTTTAGCAAATGTTAGACCCAATCCCATCCGATCGGGCCAAGTGGAAAAAAAGGGTTCGAAAATGCGGTCGAGATTCTTTTTTGCAATACCCTCTCCCTTATCGGCGATTGAAATCCCAATGGTCTCCTCGCCCACGGAAAGGGCCACTTTCACAGTCTTTCTCTTCTTCTCTGCAGGTATCTTTGCAATACTCTCCATGCTGTTTCTCAAAAGGTGACAAAGGGTCTTGATCACCAAATCCCTATCGATGAAAAGATGACCATCCCCTTCTAAAGCTCCTGTTTCTAAATTGAAGGAGATTCCCCTCTCTGTTGCTTCAATTGAAAACGTTTGGAGTGCTGCCTCAACTACCTCCTGAATTTTTTCTCTTTGGAAATTAGCCCTTGAAATCAGAACATATTCCTCCACCCGCTGAACGATGGTCTCCAGTCTCTGAGTTTCCTTAAAAATTCGTTCAAGATATGAACTACGGATGGATGTGGATGGGGGTGTCTTCAAAAGACGTTTCACATATCCTCCGATGGAGGCGATCGGATTTCGAATTTGATGGGCAATCTCCTCTATCATCATCCCGAGGTTTGCCCAACGCTCCATTTCCAATCTTTCCCTCTCCAATTTCTTTAATCGCTGAATTTCCTGAATGGAAAAAGCTAAAAAAACTTCTCCCTCTTCCTTGAAAGAGGAAGTGGAGATATGGACGAAGATTTTTTTCCCATCCTTTTGTCTCAAAAGGGCTTCTCCTTCAAAGCCATTTTGATAAAGGGTGAGGTAGACAATATTGGGAAGGAAATAGGTGAGATCCTCTTCTAAGAAGAGGATTCTAAGCCGCTGCCCCTCGATCTCATCTCTTGTATAACCAAAGAGACGCTCAATGTGCCGGTTTGTAAAGACTATTTTTGAGTGGACATCAGTGAGAATAAATGCCACTTGAATAAAATCGAGTACCTGGTGCCTACTTTTCGGAATCTCGACCATCGTTGACCCCCGTCCACTTTTTTAAAGGCCCCTTCTTCATGAAGGAGGACATTTGGAAAAGATCGTCAGCCTAAAAAGATTTGAAAGTGACCTCATTTTATTCCATCATTTAAAAAAGTCAAGGGTTTAGATCCTTAGATTCTTATCCTGGACAAATTCATAGGATCTATTTTTTTATTGACCCATTCGGCGGCGCCGAGCTCCGCAATTCAAGACAGTATGCAAAGTGCCGCTCAGGGTCAACCCTGAGCAAGTCCCAGCATTTATGCTGGGGAGCCGAAGGGTTGACATTTGGGCTTTGGCATTTAAAACTAAAGTTGACAGATAATATTGGGGCCTTGAATGAAGATTCAAACAGAAGTGTTAATCGTTGGTGGGGGTGCGACCGGAGTTGGGATCTCAAGAGATTTATCGTTGAGAGGGATCCCCTCCATCTTAATTGAAAGGGGAGATTTCACCTTTGGTGCCTCAGGACGAAATCATGGGCTCCTGCACAGTGGTGGAAGGTATGCAGTTTCCGACCCAGAAGCGGCCCGGGAATGCATTTCTGAAAACAGAATTCTCAGGCGGATTGCCTCTCACTGTATTGAAGAGACGGAGGGTCTTTTCATCTCTCTTCCTGGGGATAGTTTCGATTTTAGGGATCAGTTTCTTCGGGCCTGTGAAGAAACGGGAATTCCGACCACCCTTTTATCTCGAGAAGAAGCTCTGACATTGGAGCCAGAACTAAACCCCGATCTCCTCGGCGCAGTGAAGGTTCCGGACGGAGCCATGAATCCCTTTGCATTGGTCTTAGAAAATGCCAGAGATGCAGAAAAACATGGAGCAAAATTCATCCTCCATACAGAAGTCACCTCCCTTCAGATGGATAGGGATAAAATTAAGGGTGTTTGTGCAAAAGACCTCATCAACGGTGAGGAGTATCTAATTAACCCCTCCTATCTCATCAATGCCACTGGGGCCTGGGCAAATCAATTTTTGAAGCTTGCTGGTCTCCACATCGGTCTGGCTCTTTCTAAAGGAACCATGATCATCACGAATCAAAGGCTCAATCAAAGGGTCATCAATCGCTGCCGACTCCCTTCAGATGGGGATATCATTGTACCCAACGATACTGTCTCCATTCTCGGAACCACCTCTATTCGTTCGGAAGAGATTGAAAATTTTGAAGTCACTCCCGCAGAAGTCTCCCTTTTGATCCAAGAGACTTCGAAGATGATTCCTGCTATCCAACAAACCAGGCTCATCCGGGCTTATGCAGGTATCCGGCCCCTCTTCCAATCCAAAGAAAAAGGGGGCGACCGTGATATCAGTCGGGGGTTCACCCTAATCGATCATGGGAAAAGAGATGGTCTGAAAAACTTCATCACTATCACCGGAGGGAAATTTGTTACTTATCGCTTGATGGCGGAAAAAACTTCTGACCTCATCTGTCAAAAGATGGGAATCGATACTTCCTGCTCGACTCATCTTAAACCCCTTCCCGGTATCAGTGAACCCTCTAAACTAAAAGATCGACTCAAAAAGATCGGTCAGCCTGCTACTGCTGGTGGAGGGGAGATCCTATGCGATTGTGAATGGATTCGAAGGGAAGAAGTGGAGGGAGTTTTAACGGAAGGGAGATTAAAAGATCTCCAGGATATCCTCCATCGAACCCGTCTCGCTAAAGGGACATGTCAGGGAGGTTTTTGTATCTATCGCCTTCTTGGGGTGCTCCATGATTTAAGAATGACAAGAGGAGACTCCAATAAAATGTTGAAAGGATTTCTCGAGGAGAGATGGAAGGGGATTCGTCCCATCCTCTGGGGACCCTCTCTCAAAGAGGAAGAATTTATCGAAAACATTTACAAGGGGATATTCAATCTCACCCCCACCCATCCCTCCCCCCTCGAGGGGGAGGGTGAGGGAGGGGGGGCGAGGTAATAATGCATTTCGACCTTATCATCATTGGGATGGGGCTCTCAGGGCTGATGGCTGCCAAAACAGCATCTGAGGCTGGACAGAAAATTCTCATCATTGGAAAAGGAATGGGTTCCCTCTCTCTCTTCTCCAATACGATCGATGTTCTGGGAACTATTTCCAAAGCGATGAATATGGAGCCCCATGTCCAAACCACTGATACTAATCCTAAGTCCCCTTGGGGCGAACATCCCGTACCAGAGGACCAATTGGCCCACCGACAAATCAGTGGTCCTCTTGGTACTGGGATGAACGACGGCCTTTCCCAATGGATCAAAGATCGTCCAAAACATCCTTATTCAAAAGTGGGGCTGGATAGAATTAAGGAAGCCCTCTCCTCTTATATCTCTCTGTTCCCACCCCCCTACTCTTTTCAAACCGTAGGTAATGGAAATTGCCTTATTCCTACAGGTGCGGGAACACTCCGGCCCACGTATCTCATCCCTATCACCATGGTCGCTGGAACCTCTCTCAAAGAGAGGGATGGGCTCATCGTGGGGTTTAAAGGCTTCAAGGATTTTTATGCCAATTATGTTGCCGACCAATTAAACTGTCGAGGAATGACTCTCTCCCTTTCTGAAGCCTTAGGGCAAGAAATCACTGCAACTGCTCTTTCTCGGTTAATGGAAAATGAACCATTCAGAGAGACGATTGGTAGGGAGATAAAGGAAAAACTCCATGGCGAAACCCGAGTTGGTCTTCCCGCTCTCTTAGGAGTGCGAGAATCCTGGAAGGTGAAAAAAGATCTGGAAGAGATCATCGGTGCTGAAATCTTTGAAATCCCTATCCTTCCTCCATCCATCCCGGGGATGAGGATCTTTAATCGTTTTAAAGAATGGCTGATCCAGAAGGGGGTTACTTTCCTTTTAGGCCATTTCATTTCGAAAACTATTCTGAAAGGAAAAAGATGCGAAGGGGTCCATGTCCACAATCCCCCTGTTTCCTACCTCTATTCTGCAGATCGTTATATCCTTGCCACAGGCCGTTTTGTCGGAGGAGGATTAGTAGCTAATGAGAAGAAGATTTTTGAACCAATCTTCAATCTACCGATCACTCAACCTGAGTCACGGGAAGATTGGTTTAGAAAATCTTTTTTTGACGATCTCTCCCACTCAGTGCATCAAGCAGGCATTTTGACAGACTCATCGTTTCGGGCCATTAATGAAAAGGGAGAGGTGATTTTGGAAAACGTTTGGGTTGCAGGCTCGATTCTGGCCAACCATCATTCTGTTGACGAAAAATCGAGAGAAGGCATCGAGATTGCGACAGGCTATATGGCCGCAAAGGAGGCCCTAAAGCATGGGGCATAGGGCATGGCGCAAAGGGATTTTGTATCTCAGGGCTTTAGCCCTGATTCATCAGCCCTAAAGGGCTGAGTTACACGCTATGCACTATGCTCTCTGCGCTATGCATCTTGAGTTTTAGACCGCTATTGTGAAGGTTGACTATTCTAATGATGAAGAGAGAAGATTGGCCCCGAAAAAATGCTGATGTTTGTATTCGTTGTGCCACCTGTATGGCCATCTGTCCTGTGTCTCGGGTCACGCCTCTCTTTCCGGGACCAAAGCAGGCAGGTCCTGGGGCTGAGCGATTCCGAAGCCCGAATGAACCCTCTGTGGATGAGTGGATTGACCTCTGCATCGGTTGCCATCTTTGCGACATGGTATGCTCATCCGGAGTAAATATCTCCGAATTGAATCTCATTGCCAAGGCAAAATATCTGGATGAAAGAGGAAGGCCATTTCGGGATTGGCTTCTCACCCATATCCATCTCTTAGGTCCATTAGGAAGCTTTTTCTCATCTATCGTAAATCGACTTCTTAAAAAATCCATGGTCAGATTGTTATTGGATGCCTTACTTAAAATCGATAGAAGAAGGGAATTCCCAGGTTATCAATCCCCAACCTTCAGGCAGTGGTTTAAAGGACATCATCCCAAAGGTGATAAGAAGATTGCTTACTTCTATGGCTGTTATACCAATACGAATGAGGTGGATGTCGGAAAGGCGACTGTTCAAGTTCTCGAGGCAAACGGTTTTGAGGTCACCCTTCCATCCCAACGATGTTGCGGCATCCCAATGCTCGGCAATGGAGACTTCAAAGGCGCAAGAAAGATGGGATTATACAATGTTCCCGCACTTCTTAAAACGATCCAATCTGGTTCTGACATCGTTTTCTCTTCAACAAGCTGCGGCCACATGATCAAACATGAATATAGCCGCCTGCTCTCTATTCCAGGCTCGGAGGAAGTGGCCGCACATACTTTCGATCTCTTTGAGTTCTTAAGGAACCTAAAGGAGTCAGGGAGCCTTCATACAAATTTTAAAGAACTCCCTCTGAAAGTGGCCTATTTTGCCCCATGTCATCTCCGATCATTGGGAATTGGTCTTCCCGCTCTTGATATTCTCCGACTCATTCCGGGTCTCCAAATTGATAACATCGAGGCAGACTGTTGTGGCTTGGGTGGGACTTTCGGTTTCAAAAAAGAGAAATATGAAATTTCTCAGGAGATTGGGAAAGATCTGAAAGAGGCCATTGATCGTCTAAAACCTGAATCTGTCCTTACTGACTGCGAAGGCTGCCGCATGCAGATCCGACATCTAACCAACCTAAAGGTTCTTCATCCCATCCAATTGTTGCGTGACGCTCTGCATAGGATAAAGAAGGAGGAGATGGGGTGACAGGGTAGTTTCTATTTCTCCCCATCTCCCTATCTCCTTATATCCTTCCTATATCTATCTAGATACCCAACACGCCTATTTTTTGATGAGTCCTCCAATGGCTTCAGCGTAACCGCCAATTAAGATCACAGAGTGTTTCCCTGCACCCCCTGCGACACCGACAAGGATGTCTTCGGACCGATTGACTACAGGAACCATGCATGTAGCCTCTGGGGCCTCGGCAATCCACTTCGGAATAGCCGCCCATCCGCTTCCACTGGGAGTGAAGCGAGACAAAGGCACCCGTCCCCACTCATAGAGAAACCGACGGACATTTGCCAGGTCCCATTTGTCTTTGATGATCGTCGAGGCATGCTCTGGACCCAGCAGAAGGACGATTCCTGATGAGCGCAGCATAGGGTTCTCGATCACTGCCATCTCCTGGCCGATATTGGCGAGGATACCCTTCCCTGTTGTATTCCAATGGTCATTTACATTTCTCCGTTGGAAGATGGGGAAGGCGATGACCACACTGTCTTCCTTTTTGAAACCTAACTGCGTCCGAAGAGGTCCCCACGGATTTTCATCGCTCTCTGCGATGCACATGGAGAACTCACCCGATTGTCCGTGCGTGGCCTGGTTGGGACTGGGTGAATGAGCACCCCCCACGTTTCGAAGGGTCGTCTGGAAAGCGCGACCAAGGGTGGCATTGGCATGGTATCCTGGTCCGAGCAGTCCTGCCCCGGAGTGAACCCCAATCTCTTTAGCAATGGGGCCACTGACGATGAGCATGATCGAAGCAGGGTTGGTCGTCACCTGGGTCTGCCGGAGGTCCCACTTCCTGTCGTATGCTTTGCTGATCAACTCAAAAGCTGAGACCAGAACTTGCATGTACTCCGGTTTGCAGCCTGCCATCACCGCATTGATGGCGATTCCTTCAACTGTTAAACCACCCTCCCGGGGAGGGATTTTCATGATTACTTTGTCCGGCGGAGTGCTCGTCCCCGCAAGCATCGCCTTCACCTTCTCCTTGGTAGGCGGGATGATCGGGAAGCCATCTGTCCATTTCTGCTTGAAGTAGAACTCGTTTACGTCGTCGTAAGTCCCTCGGATTTTGACGGTTTTGGCAGGATAGTAACTTTCTTTAGCGGTTGATACATCAGCCGCCGATTTCCACGAAGTCGCCTTTTGGATGATATCGTCGATGATTGTCTTTGCCTTCGCTTCAACCTCTTCTTTCCTGATACCTCCCACAGGATGTTGAATCTCTACAAAAGCCATGTCAGGAGCGCCCTGGCCTTTCATTGTGCTCCGGGCGAGCCCCATGAACTCGTTGGTGACGATGGTGACTGTAGGAATCCCTATCTTCTCAATTCCGAGCTGGTACACGACCAGCCACGAAGTACAGCCCCCTCAGTCGGCCTGGGAGCCGATGACTAAGTCCGGTTTGTATTTCTCTTTAATCATTTTGGCCTCGGCTTCGACAGACTGCGCAGGAGGTCCGGGGGCCTCCGTATGAATGGTCGACCGTTCGACTTCATAGAATTTGATGATTTTTAAGCTATGAACTTTCTCCTTCAACAGGTCGGCCACTTTGTTCAACAGGATCTCTCCATTGGGCTTTCCGTTCCACCGAAGTCCGATGGTTTTACCTTCAAGGCTGGTGATACGGGAGGCGAGCTTTAGCGGCTCTTGGATCACCACTCCTTCGGGAACCAAGAGTTCCCAATCAACAACTTCCTGTGCCTCAGCCAAAGGTATTCCTCCCTTCCTTCAACAAATCTTCCCATCCGGTGGACAACCGGATCTCCTTGCTAACAGCTTTAGAGCTCGACAAAATAAAATTTGTTAAAATGTTTCAAGTCCCAAAAGTCTTGCCGGATTCTTCTTGGTCATCAAATCGATCTCTGCTCGGTTTATCCCCTGCTTCATCAAGATAAGGATGAATTCTTTCAACCCTTCTGTCGGAACAGGATTCAAACCTTGGCCGAGGTCTGTCGAAAGAATCGTATGATCTGCCCCAAGCTCTTTGATGGCCTTGGCATACTGCTCGATTGTGACCTGCTTCTGGTAGAGGTTTAGAAAACAGTGTTCGATGAAAGCTCCCATCTTCACCATCTGTTTCATTAAGTCCATGGGCACCCTCTGGGTTGCGTTCATGGCGTGGGTGATCACGATCTTCCGGACGCCTTCCTCTTTGGCGGCTTTGACGAGGGCCACATCCTCCTCCGGCGAGATATGCCCTGTCAATACGGCTATGTCAGCCTTGGCTATCATCTTAAGAATCTTCCTCACTTCGGGAAGGATCTTTCCGGAGCTGTCATAGATCCGAAGCCCGCTTCCATCCCACTTCTTCCCTTTTTCATGAGCCTTGTGGGCAATGTGATGAGCCGCCGATTGACTGGGCATTTTCACGTATCTCATGCAGTCCCCTGAAAATTTCAGCGCCATTTCGACGGCTGCCGGATTAATGCCTCCGATCGGGTAATTCAAGGCGACTCCGCCAAAGACTTCAATCCCGGAGACCACCTGCCTGGCGATATACGCCCGGTCATGTGTAGGGACTTGATGGTTGTAGAGGTTTACCCCGCGCATCCCCATCTCCCGTGCCTTCTGTGCAACCTGAATATCGTTGAGCAAACGCGGGACATTGTCCGGCCCCGAGTGGAGATGGAAATCAATGCAGCCCGCCAAGGGGTTCTCCTCAATCGCTCTCAGCCCACCTAAGTCTCTCCCAGATACCGTCTCTTCCTTACTCACTTCCCTTTCCTCTATAAGTCCTATATTTTTTAAACTTTTTTTCTTCAAGGATGAGATAAAATATTTTTGGAACCCGTAGTATTGTGAGTGTTCCTATCTCTCGATCAGGAGACTTTGGACGTCAGCAATGGTTTCGAATATAAAGTCAGGATGGATGGAAGTCTCTTTAAGCGTCTTTTCATCTGTAACACCGGTCAGGACAATGCCTGTGGCAATCCCGGATTCCTTACCCATTTTGATATCCGTCTCTAAGCGGTCTCCGATGAGGATACAATCTTCGGGCTTTAATCCCATCACCCCTAAGGCCGCTTGAATCATGAGGGGAGAGGGTTTCCCTACGATGATTTCCACCTTCTTTCCTGTCACTGCTTCAATGGCCGCAATCATCGCTGCGCAGTCCGGGATCTCTCCTCCTTCCACTGGACAGGTCCGGTCGGGATTGGTGGCCACAAAATGGGCTCCTAATTTGATGGCCTGGAAGGCAATGTTCAGTTTTCGGTAATCAAAAGTTCGATCAAATGCCACGACCACATACTCAATCTCTGTTGGTTCATCCATGATTGTAAAGCCTGCTCTTTTCAATTCTTCAATGAATGGAGCCTATCCAACTACAAAGAGTCTGGCATGGGGCGCATTCTTTTTAAGATAATGGGTCATCACAAAGGTAGAATTGATCACTTCGTCGGGTTTGGTTGGAATCCCAAGACGCGTCAATTTGGAGGCATAATCTTCCCGGGTCTGGATGGGCTTATTGGAAAGAAAGACAACCTTCTTCCCCTTCTCTCGAAGGAGACGGATAACTCTATCCGCCCCCGGGATCAGTTTTTCACTTCGATAGACTGTTCCATCTAAATCAAAGATAAATCCTTTAAACATACCAATCTATGAAGTTTGGATTCTTAAGCCCCCTCACCCCCTCCCTCTCCCCCGATGGGGAGAGGGAAAAGGTGGGGGGAATTCCAAATATTTTGGGTAGATCTGAGATTCTGGATTCTTCAATCTGCTATCTGCCTTCTGCCTATGCCCTATGCTCTCTGCTCTCTTGATTTTACCCAAAAACCCCGCCCATTTTGGTCCCGGCAACCTTACTGATCACAAAGAGGCAAACTGCTCCAAGGATGATTAAAATCAAGCCCAGAGCAGCCGCTTCGTTCACCGAGCCTCCAATATAAAAGTTAAAAATACCCACGGTCATCATCTCATGTCCAGGAACCACCAAGAGGAGTGTAGCCGATGCCTCCTGGAGGGCAAGAATGAAGGAATAGAGGGAGCCCACCAAAACCCCCTTCCAGATCAGTGGGAGGGTCACATCTTTAAAAGTCTTCATTTTCGGAGCCCCTACACTTTCCGCTGCCTCTTCAAAAGACTTATGGACGATCAGAAGGGAAGCAAATGTTCCCCTCACTGTATAGGGAAGCCTTCTCACACCGAGCACAATAGGAATGACGATCCATATGCCGATCAGGGCCGTGTTCATAAACGGCATGGGATCTCTGAAGGCCCGGAGGTAGGCAATGCCAATTCCAGTCCCTGGAAGCGCTAAGATCAAGGTCGTGAGAGAATCCAGGAGTTCCTTCCCTGGTAGTTTGGTCCGGGCCATCACCCAGGCCACAGGGACTCCAACAGCTATACAGATGATTACAGAGATGCCTGAGTAGAGCAAACTGTTGATGATAAACTTAGGTGTCTCAATAGAAACCCGCTCGAAATAACGCAGGGTATATTTTACCGGAATAGGGGTAAGGGCCCAGCCTTTGCCGAAAGAATCAAGAGCGACACCCAGATAAGGGATAAAAGCAAAGATCAAAACCACTGTAAGGAACACAATCACCCATACTCGCCCCCAGGGTGAAATTTTTTTTCTCTCAATCTTTGAATAAGAAAGGGAACTGTAATCCTTGATGGCCACGTACTGTTTGGCGATGATGAGAAAGATGATGGCCAGTATGACCATGATGGCTGAGATTACAATCCCCATTTTGAAGAGTCTTCGATCTATAAACTGAACGATGTTGAGATACGCCTGGGCAGCAAGGAGGTCGTTAATGCCAACAACCAGCGGAGTGGCAAAGTCAGCAAAGGTCCAGATAAAGACCAAAAGCGCCCCTGAAACGTAACCCGGAGTAGTCAGTGGAAAGGTGATGTCCCAGAACTTTCGCAGGCCCCGAGATCCAATACTCTCTGCTGCTTCATCCAGAGAGGGGTCAATCTTCCCCAAAGCGTCAACGATGCTCAGGGTCATGAGAGGAAAGAGGTGAAGTGTCTCTACAAGCAGAACACCATGTATCCCATACATGAAATTAATGGGCTTGGAAAGCCCAAAATAGTCCATTAAGATCACATTCACCGTTCCGGCCCGTCCCATGATGAAGACAAACCCCATAACTCCGACAAGAGGAGGCATGATCATGGGGATGATGGTCAGATAAGAAAAAAGATTCCTTCCAGGAAACTCATAGCGTAAGAGAAGAAATGCAATGATGATGCCGACAATTGAAGTGGTGACCACTGTAGCCATTCCGAGGAGGAGGGAATTCACAAGGGATTTGAGATAATAGGAGTCGGTGAAAAAATCGTAAAAGTTCATCAGTGTGAAGATACCTTGATCGGTCGTAAAAGCATCATAAAAGAGACGGATGAGGGGATAGATCAGAAAGAGTCCAAAGAAAGCCCAGATCCCAGCGTAACCGAGCAATCCGCTAATCTTCAACTGCGGCCAAAAACGGGACTGGGGAATAGCTATGGTTGATTCGTTCTGGGATTTCATATCAAGATTTTTCCCCCTCACCCTTCCCCCCGTGGTCGGGTCTTTTCGACTCTCCCCGTAGGGGGAGAGGGTGGGGTGAGGGGAACGCCTAAAGCGGTTTTAACTGGGAAATTGACATATACCTTCTCGCCTATAGAGAAAGGTTGGTAACCCCATGGATTTTGAATGTCAACTTTGAAGATGATGTCATGATTTATCTCGATATCATAGCGAATGGTATTCCCGATGTAATAAGCAAAACTCACAGTGCCGTTGATCGAATTGAGTTCTTTTGAAGCTTCTTGTGATTGGCTGATCGAGGCGGTCTCCGGTCGAACACTGATCATGCATCGATCTCCCAGTTTGAAACGCTCATCCCTAACGCAAGTCAGAGGACCCAACTTGGTTTTCACTTTCATCCATCCCTCGGCACCATTGATTTCCTGAACTTCACCAGGGATCAAGTTGTTGATCCCGATAAAGTCAGCAACGAAAGGATTCTCTGGTCTTTCATATAGATTCCTGGGAGTGCCAATCTGCTGCAATTTGCCCAGATTGATCACCGCGATACGGTCCGAGAGGGTAAGGGCCTCCTCCTGGTCATGGGTGACATAGATGGTCGTGATAGCAAGCTCCTTCTGGAGTTTCCGGATCTCGGCACGAACCTGAACTCGAATCTTTGCATCAAGATTACTTAAAGGCTCGTCGAGTAGGAGAACATGCGGGTTCAAGACAAGTGCTCGCGCGAGAGCTACACGCTGCTGTTGCCCTCCTGATAATTGTCCAGGGTAACGTTTTTCAAGCCCCA
>Ga0315285_10006262_pt1 | contig 12262 bp, 18 predicted proteins | sample YL17G09_36_MG_FD_203698 | JGI IMG/M metagenome (GOLD analysis project Ga0315285, IMG submission 203698) | Sediment microbial communities from Yellowstone Lake, YNP, Wyoming, USA - YL17G09_36 | ecosystem: Environmental > Aquatic > Freshwater > Lake > Sediment | place: USA: Wyoming | collected... | reverse complement strand
CGGTATGGACCTTGATGGCCAGAGCAATCTTCCGCAGGCCGCTTATGACCGCCTTTCGGGTCTCTTTCGATTTGATGTTCTGGGCCTCCACGATTTCGTTGCGGACGAACGCCGTGTGGTCGGCGGCACCTTCGGGGAGCAGGAGGGAAACCTTCACCTTTTCCCCCCTTCCTCTGGATAGGGCGTGAGGGGGATGGCGATGAGCAAGAAGTCCCTGTCGTTGGACTCTATGCTTGCCACAATAATATTGGGCCTCTCCTGCTCTATGATATTCGCAGTCGTGTGTTCGTTGACCCGCAATATATACTTTGGAAACTCGGGCTTGTATCTCCGAGTATTGGCGGGTGTCGGGTAGGGAAACCCTTCCCTCTCCAGCGTTCTTATCAATTCCTCGAACGCCCTCTTTACGGGGAGTCCGGCCCCTCTATCCACATCCTCTTCTTCCATGATGTCCATAGTCTATTCCTCCTCGTTTCCTTCCTTGTTCTCCTTCCACTCGATGGCCTCCAACTCCTCGTCGTGGGCCCCCATATCTTCGAGCATCTGCCGGACCGTCTTCAGCTCGATGGTCATCCCCTCGTGGTTCTTGATGCGGGCGACCTCTTCCTGAGCACCCTTCGTGAAGCTGAAGGCGACGACAATACCCTCTGTCTTCTTCAGCCGGCGCAGGGCTGTCTCGAACTCATCTATCTTGGGCCTGCCGACGCCCTCCGACTGCTTGACCTGGAGCGGCCGGCCATCCGGCAGGAAGCCGTCGATGCCCATGTCGCCGACCTTCCTCGGCGAGGGGTGGCCATAGAGCTTGTCGACGGCCCACTGCTGGAACACGAACGGCTGGAGGGTCTTGAGAGACTTGACGGACATGGGCATTCCCGCCAGCTTTGGCCCGGCACCAAGCTTGCGGAGCCGCTCCTCCGTCGTCTTGCAGGCGAGGGGCGAGACGTCGATGGCTATCCACTTCCGCTTGAGTCGGTGGGCGACCGCTACGGTCGTGCCGCCGCCGACCATCGGGTCGAGAACGATGTCGCCTTCGTTGGAGGACGCCCTGATGATGCGTTCGAGGAGCGCCTCGGGCTTCTGCGTCGGATAATTGAGCTTCTCGGGCTGGTTTCCCCTCAGTGCAGGAATGTCCCAAACGTCCCGGCATATGACCTCCGTGTACGGCCCCTTCTCGTCGGTCTTTATCTCCACATTGGAGAACCCATAGTGGTGGGACAGGTACGATTTCTCTATCTGAGTATTGAACATGTATTTATCCGTCTTTCCGTAGAATAGAATATTATCGTGCTTTCTGGAGAAACGGTCTTTCGTGGCCCCGCCCGTCTTGTAGTACCAGATTATTTCGTTGATGAAATTGTTCTTGTCGAATATCAGGTCCAGAAGGAGACGCAGGTGTGCGTTTGCGTGCCAGTCGCAGTGGAGATAGAGCGAGCCTGTCGACTTCAGCACGCGATAACACTCCCTGAGCGGCTGTTCCATCCAAGCGATGTAGTTCTCGATGCCGCCTTTCCATCGGTCCTCGTAGGCTTTCAGCTCGTAGCCGTTTCCCCAGACAATCTCGTAGTTCTTGTTGCTGAAGAACGGCGGGTCCAAGTAGATTAGGTCTACGCTCTCGTTGGCAATCTGGTGCATTAGCACTTCGCGGGCGTTGCCGCAGTGTATCGTTTCCGTCTCCGTCATATTATTCCTCCCGTTTATCCGACCTCGTGTCCCTCGTTGTTCCTATGCTCCATCATCTTCTCGAAGAACTTGTCCTGCATCTCCGCCGATACGGCGGCCACCCTGAGCATGCGCTCGGTCGCCTCGAAGACAACGCGGAGGAACTTCCCCCAGCGAACTATGTGTATCTCTCCCCCGTCATAGATGAAGATGCAGTTTCCAGGAGATAGTACGACGGGGACGTGGTGCTTTTCCACGATTTCGCCTTCCCTCACCTCGTACATTACATGGAGTGCCATGTTGTCCTTCTTGAACTTCTCCACCATCTCTTCCATCGTCGGCTTCTTGTTCTGTCCCATCATTTCCTCGCCTCCTTCCTCATCTTCATCAGCCGACGGGCAATCGATAGCGACCACTGGTTCCAGTGCTTCTCGGGGTCGTTCCAACCGCCGGCTCTCTTTCCGTCCCGATATTGCTGGAGGATGCTGACTTTATGTGTTGCATCGTACTCCTGCAACTGCTCATCGACGATGGAATAGACTCCGTCCTCCTCGATGAACTCGTAGTCCCACCAGCGTTTCTCGTTGTGCTCATAGACGGTAAAGCGATTGAACTTCTGGGTGTCGAGGAAATGGTGAACCTGTATGAGGTACTTCTCAAGGACCACCATGGCTCGACAGTCGTCAGCATGCGTCTCCCCGTGCTTGGCATGGAATATGTGCATGTTGACTTGGTGGAAGAAATACCACGGCATCACGTCTTCCCGCTTGTCTATGGCCCACCGCGGCGCGTAAACCATGGTCATGGCTTCGGCCATGGCATGAACCATGTGGTCAAACCTGTTCAGGTATCTCTTGAAGAAGCCCGTGCCGTTGGCCCGATAGGGGTCGTCGTAGACGGCTCGGTAGGCTTCCCTGAGCCTCCCCATCGCTTCGGGGATGTGGAGTTCCTTCCACAGCCTTATTTCTTCTGCGGTCGGCATCGTTTCTTCCTCGGTGGGGGGTTTCCCCCCAGCTTCCTTGTCGTGCGCCCACCATGGGGGTGGCGGCCCTTCATAGTACACCTGCGCGCATCGGCCAGCTTGTACGGGTGCTCGTCCAACCTTCCATCGACTGTCTGGACCTTGCGGCATCCGCCGCCGTACGTCGTCAGATACACGGGCTTGGCCTCCTTCGTCTTGAGCATCTCCCAAGTGAGGACGTACGGCTTGCACTGGTTCAGGAACTTGGCCAGCGCCGCCGCCACCTTGGCGTCCCGTTCCTTACTGATTTTGATGGTTGCGCCAAGCCCCCCACCCTCCGTAGCTATGTTGAAGTAGCGGTGGGTGCTCATCCCCGCCATCTTGCACTTGTCCCACTCGCACCGTGGCTCCTGCGCCTGACAGATGCCCAGCGCGAGGCACTTCCTGTGCCGCTCGTCGGTGCAGAAGTTCGTGGTTATGGTGTTCAAGCCCGTCTCGAAGAGACGCACGGGCTCCCTCCGGTTCGACCACACCTTCATGTTCATATCATCACTCCTTCCTCGGCCTCCACTGGTCGCACTCGTCCACCCAGACGACGATGTCGTACTGCCTCGGGATTTTGTTCATGGGGCATCTTTTGTCGTCGGGGGCCCGTAACTCGCAGAACACGCAGATGCTCGCCGTGGGTCTATTCTTCAGCGTGGCGGCGTACTTCCGCGCTGTCATCCTCCAGAACACCTCACGGCATCGAAGCCGCTGGTATTCGGCGCGGGCGACAGTCACCGTGGCTGTCTTGGGGGGTCTCATAAGCAAACCCACCACCCTCGCCATTTCGAGTTCTTTGAACTCCCTCTTCAGGCGTTCTCCGAACGCGGTCACCATAGGGGTCTTGGGGGGACGGGACTCCTTTCCTCGACCCCGTCCCACCCGTTGCGGCCCTACTTCCTTAGCGTGGTCCTGAACTCGTGCCCGTACTTTCTGACGTGCGCCGCCACCTTCATGGCGTCTCTGGTCCTGAACCCGCACCCTGCTGCCCCGCATATCGCCTTCTGGCGAACGCTCTTTCCCTTTGCCTTCTTCTGCCCCGGCATCCTTCATCCCTCCTTTCATTTCGCCACCGTTCCCGTCGGGTGACGTTCGTCGAGCCACCGCGCCCACTTCACCGATGCGTAGAGCGCTTTGATGAACTTGAGGGTCGTATGTAACGACTGGTAGCCGGATGCTGACCAGTTGATTTCCGACGGCTTCCACCTATAGTCACCGACGGAGACCCGCTTGTAGACGGTCACGTAACGCGACCATGACCGGCCACCCGTTGGCGGTAGTCCGCTGGGAGGGTCCATGACATATATCTCGACAAACTCGTTCCAAGACCCCTCCAGATGCTCCTCGAACTTGAGGACCCTCGGCGCCATCGGCTTCCGCATCATTTCCTGTCACCCTCCACAATTACGGGGGCGTCCACGGGTTGGGCTTCGAGCGGGGGAGCGACCTCCTTGAGAATCAACAGCGCCTTCTGCACCCTCGCAAGGGCGATGCGGAGGGCCGCTTTCTTGGCCTCCTCCATGTTGGTGAACTCCCTTTTCAGGCGCTCGCCGAAGATGGTGACATCGACCACGCCCTGGCGGGTCAGGTTGTTCCCGACAGTAATCCAGCCGACGCCGGAGATATAGAGCCTCTCGCACCCGTAATCCTCGGCCCACTGGAGCATGCTCAGCCCCCGTCGAGGTCGTTCTCGCCCACTTCCCGAAGGTCCTCTATCTTCGCCTTGAGGTCCCTTATCTCCTTCTGCGCCTTCTTGAGGTCGTTCTTCGCCATGATGTAGAGGCTCTCCACGTCGCCGACGTTGTGCCTCCGGGTGGCCTCGGCATCCTTCAGCTTGGCATTCAGGCTAGCTATCTTCTTCTTGGCTTCCTCCGTTTCAACCATGTCCCGATAACAGCGGCTCTCGACATCGAACATCTTTCTTCGTGTGTCCCACTCGACCATCTTCCGTCCTCCCAGCACACCCCCTATTGATTTCAGCATATATAATGCTATGGGGCTATATACTACTGCGGATACTATCAACTTTTGGGTGGACATCTGCGCCCCCATTTCGGATATGATAAGAAGATATCAACCAATAACGGGTCATTTACGCAATTAGCGTAATTAGCGTAGAATTAATAAAAGTATCAAAATATCTAAATGTCCTAAAATTGTAAAATATGGAAATCCACCCTCGGTACTCTCGAAATCCGTGTCGATATCCGAGGCACTCGCCTGCCCGGAATAGTCCAGAACCTCCAGGAAGCCACCGTATTCGGGCCGTTTGCGGTGCGTCCACGGTGCGCTCACGGTGTGGGACGGTGAAAACGCCCGATTGGCCGTTCTGGGGATGCGAGACGGCCAATTGGGCGTCCGCCCCCTACTGGGCGGCCATTTGGCCGCCGGACTATACACATGTGACCATCAGATGTGACGTCTGAACTGTCACACGGCGCCCAATTGGCCGCCCTATGCAGAATAACGCCCAATTGGCTGACCTGCCAACGCCCGATTGAGCGGTTTCTGGGATATCTGGGCGCCGCAAGCCGGACAGGACGATATCGTCCAGGCATTGCAGCATCCGCAAATCGTGGATACGATGGGAGTAACAGTACCCTTACAGTGAGGGCACTGCACGGGCATAGTAGGTCACCCGCGGGGCCATTCGGTCGAATGGTGGGATATCCGGCCTGCTGGATTTCCGACGACCGCCATCCCCGCAGGGATGTCCTTGGTGACGACCGCCCCAGCCCCGACGACGGCGCCCTCACCGATGATAACGCCACAGACGATGACTGCGCCAGCGCCGATGCTTGCCCCCCGCTTCACGAGGGTAGGAGTAATCTCCCAGTCGCCGACGGCCTTCGGGTGCTTGTCATTCGTAAAGATGGCTCCGGACCCCACAAAGACCTCGTCCTCGATGACGACGCCGGCCGGAATGAACGCCCGACACTCGATTTTGCACCGGTTCCCTATCTTCACGCCCTTGCCGATTTCGACGTACGACCCGATGACGCAGTCCTCCCCGATTTCGCACCCGTACAGGTTGGTGTAGTGCCACACCTTTGTGCCCTTGCCGATTTTGCAGTCGGGGGGCTCCGAGGCGGGGTCGCTCACGGAGTCACGGCCAAATTCCTATTCAGCGTCGTCTCGCAGTAGTCGATGTCCAGTTGCGCGAGGACCGCTGGGATTACGGGCCTTGTGTACCTCCACTCCTCCATCATTGTTGCCGTCGCAGGGAGGTTCGCCGCAGGCACCGTGACCGCCAAGACGTCGTTTATGTAGACTTGGAGGTCGCCCGTCGCGATAACTCGCACGAATTTTACCCTGATGAACTCCCCGACTACGACGGGGACGACGGTTGCGTGGTCCGTCGTCGCGCCTGCGCGGTTGACGCGCATCCTCCAGTTTGCCGATGCCGCGGCGTCGGCGACCAGCCAGACGGCGTTTGCACCGCCGCCAACGGTGTACCAGCCGACTATCATATAGGCGTCCGGCACCCCGACATTGAACTGTTGCACGGCAATTCGGGCATTCAGTTCTGGGTTGTCCTGTAGTGATATCCAGTATATCGCGTTATTGTCCTCCGAGGTCGGCGCGGCCTGTGCGATGGACTCAAGGCGTTTCACGCCGCCTCTGGCGCCCGCAAGCCATACTATCTGGCCGCCTGCTCCGGGAACCTGACGGACGGGCGGGGCGTCGTACCCGTTGTCGGAGCGAACGACGCGCTGTATGATGGACTTGCCAGTTGGAGCCCACCGCGTCTTGGTGGAGTCGAGCGCCATCATCAACTGTGTTGCGGTGTTGAAATAGACATCGCCGGGTTCCATCGATGTGCCGATTGCTGGGTCTGCGGCGAACGGCCCCCAGTAGTTCACTCTCGGACCGCTCTCGAACCGCCCGCACTGGTCAACCCTGTCCGCCACCGTCATCCACTCCTTTCTTCCCTGTCGTCCTGTTCGTCCTCTTCTTCCCCGCCTACTGGTACGCCGCTATGATGTCCACGAAGGCGCTCTTCTTGCCCGTCATGGTGTTGTCGTCATCGATGAAGACCAGCGGTTCGAGCTGGAGGGCGGTCAGGTTCGCCGCTGATATCGTACCCGCCTGCACGCCGTTGATATACATATAGGCGACATTCAGGTATATCACGATGACCAAGTCGACGTACACGTTCGGTACTACGGGGATATTCGTGTCTATCTCGACGACCGGAGCGCCTCCGACGGAACTCCGGATGAACCAGTTGTCGCCCACTGGCCCGTCAGCCTCGAAGCCAGCCCAGTCGCCGACAGCGTCAAACGCTCCGTTGTTGAAGAGCACCGCCCTGAAGTTGAGCCAGCCGGAGTTGAGCTGTACCCTGAACAATATCACGGTCAGCGAGCCCCGCTGGAGGCTTCGGTTGTGGTTAAGCGACACTTGGGCATGGTTGTCGCCCGCAGCGCCCGAGTCCTGAAGGAAGAGCGCCCCGTCCACCTTTGAGTCCCCAGCCACTCCTATCTTGGCGACGCCGGCGCCCGCCACGCTCTTGGTCCACAACTTCTCGTCCAGTAACGAGCCCGTGAAGTCGTCGTATATCTTCGCTTGGCCCACGGTAATCCAAGAGCGCCGTGTGGGGTCGACCATCTTCAGCTGGCGGTTGGTCGTGTTGAGGTAGATATCGCCCGGAAGCTTGCTCCCGTCGGTAAGAAGGGGGGGGTCCGCTGGGAACATGCCCCAGAAGTGCGTCCTGTAGCCGAACTGGTCTCTCCCAAAGGTTTCGTTTATCATCTTCATCCCCTCCCCGTCACCCGTTGCCTCGTCTACTGGTACACGTAGACGTAGTCCACGTCGCAGTTGATGGCCGTCCCTGGCGCTACGGCGCCGTCATCCGCATAGACGATTGGCTCAAGCTGCTGGGCAGTGAGGTCTGCCGCTGCTATCGTCCCGATGAGGACGCCATTAACATAGGCATATGCGACGCCTCGGAACATCACAATCATCATGATGTTTACCGCCCCTCCCACTGGGGCCACATTAACGGTAGCGTTTTCCTTCACGGCGGCCCCGCCTACGGTGCTCCTCAGCTTCCACTTGTCGCTCGCCACGGCGCTGAACTCGAAGCCGAACCAGTCGCCGACATCGTTGAAATCGCCGACGTTGTGCAGTATCGCCCTGATGCGGGTGCCCTTGGCGGCGGCCACGGTGTTGAGCACGAACTTGCAGATGAACACCGCCAGCACGGCCTTTTGGATGCAACGGTTTCCCCCGAGATTTATTGCGGCGTGGTTGTCGACGGCGGCCCCTGTGTCCTGGATGCGGACGCTACCGTCCACCACGGAATCTGCACCGACCAGCATGGCCACGTTTCCGGCGCCAGCCACGTCCGGCGTCCACTTGTATATGTCCAGCGCAGAGCCGATGAAATCGTCCCCGACCTTTGGCGGACCCACCGATATCCATGCCTGCCGCGTCTCGTTCAGGACCTTCATGGTCCTAGACGTGGTGTTGAAATAGAGGTCTCCGGGTTCCTTCGATGGGTCCACCGGAAGGTCCGCCGCATAGGCGCCCCAGAAAGCTGTCCGCACGCCGGATTCGTCCCGCCCGAATGTCTCGTTGACCATGTTCATCCCATCCTTGCCACTAAATCGAACCCGAACGCCGTCGGGTCCACCTCTCCGTGATATGGAGCCGCCACCACCCCCGCTTGGAGGAGCTTGAGGAACTGGTCCTCAGCCTCCCACTGGTGCCGTCCAAGGGCCATCTTGATATTGCCCTTCTTGTCGGAATACGGAACGCCGAATGAGGGGGCATAGTAGTGCGAGGTCATCATGTTGTCCAGACGCCAGACCGTGAAGCCGCGCTCCGCGCCGAGCATGCCATCTGCCATCCCGGCGGGAACCTCGTGCATATACCGCCCGTTCGGGAGGCCGTACTCCTGCCTCCCAGTCGTGATATGCTGGGCAAAGGGTGCCTCCTGCCGCTCCATGCTCTCCGCGAACCGCTCCGCCTCGCTCTCTTGGTATGCCCGAATGGGCATCCCGTAGACTGGCCGGCCCCAAGCGTCGTAGGTCGTGTAGGCGATGCCGGTGGCGCCCGACATCCCGTCGGATATCAGCTCCACGGGCCCCGCTGGGCCGTCCAGCAGGCCCCAGATGCTCGGCAGTAAGTCGGATATCCTGTAGGGATAGCGGCCTGTGACAGCGTAGACATGGCCGCTGAAAGGATGGACGAAGTATTGCTCGCCACCCCGCTCCTCTAGGATGGCCTTCATCTCCTCTGCGGACCCCTGCCGCTCCTCTTCCAGACCCTTCATGAGCTTCTTTATCTGGTGGACGGTCTCGGCGTCGTCCATGCCGCTGGGTTCCTTGCCCGTGACATGGTATCGCATGTGCTGTTTGAAACGGCTGAACTGTTCCTTGGGCGAAAGCCCCTTGAGCTTCTGGAACAGCTTGATATGGCCTAGCACGGTTACTCCACCCCCACTTCTTTGGCGATGTCGTCGAGCCTGTGACGAGCCCCCTTTATGTGCATGGCCGCCTCTTGCAGGTTGACCATCGTCTTGGACAGACCCCGCTGGATATCGGCGTCCACCATGCCCTCGCCCGCCTTGATGACCGCATACACCTCTCCGGAGAAGTCGGCCACCTTCTCGTGGAGCTTCTCGCCCGTCTTCCGCGCCTCTTTAAGATAGTTGAAGAACGTTTCGGGGTTTCTGCGGCGGCGGCGACGGGACATCTTTCACCTCACGATATCGATGCCTACACGAACCCTTCTACCTGCGTCTCGAAGCCGGAGTCGAGGAACGAGCGAATGGGCGGCGGTTGCGGGGCATACATCGGCATCGGCGCCCGATTGGGCGGCGCGTGCCTCTGGCCCCTAGCCTGCCCGATGCCCGCGTGCCGCTTGATGTCCGAGAACATGCTGGCGAACAGCCCTTTCTTCTCTGCGGCCTTGGCCGACACCTCGCCTATCTTCGTCTCGATGTTGGTGAACCGCGTGCCCGCCTCCGCCACGAACTTCTCGTAGGCGGCCTTGAGGTCGGTGACCTTCTTTATCTGCTCCGTCATCATCTCGCCCTGCTTCTTGACCACATCGATTGTCCCCGTGAGGGTGGCCACGAGCTGGGTGTACTGGGCCACCAGCTTGTCGTAGCTCGCCGTGAACTGCGCCTTGACATCGGCCACCGTTGCGTTGAACTTGGTGCTCAGCTCGTTGTAGGCGCTCTTCATGTCCGCCGTGGTCTTGTTGATGAGGTTCACCGCATCTGCGCGGACGCTATCCACGATTTTCTTCGCCTCCGCCGTGGCCTGCGTCACCATGGACTTGACCTCGTTGCTCACCTGCGTCGAGAAGCCGTCCATGTTCAACTTTATCCAAGCGATAAAGTCGTTGAAGATTCCGACGACTCCCTGCTGGAGTTCTCCGGCGTCCTTGATGACTGCCTGCTGGATGTCGAGAAGCACGTTCTTGAACCAGACGGCCAGATTGCTGATGTCGTTCTTTATGGCGTCCATAAGCTGGGCGATATAATTGCCGAGGTTTGTCATGTATTCCTTCAGGCTGTCGTAGAGCATGGTCGTCGTGCTGGTGATGTTGTCCTTCACACGGTTGACATTCTCTTTCATCGTGTCTAGAACCTCTTTCGGGAGCTTCGACAGGACATTGTACGACGCCTTGCCGCTCTTCACCAGCTGGTTGAACGCAGTCGATAGCGAACCTATGAGCTGCTCCATATACTGGGACATCAGCTGGCGGACCGCGGTCGAGTAGTTCATCGCCCGCAGGACGTTGTTGATTGGGTCATTGTCCTTGAATGTGTAGAGCCGGACGATTTCGGCGTTGGCGTTATACATGGCGGTGACGAAGTTGGGGGATTTCCCGCGATAGGTGTTCTTGGCACCACCGAACTGCTCGGTCCACTTGAACTCCCACTCCGGCGATTTGTTCGTCCACATCGTCACGACCTTGGTTATCTCGTCCGTGGCGGTCTGGATTTCCTTGGCGACCGCCTCGGAGACTGCGAACTCCTTGAAGTCGAAGGTCGGGATGGATATCCTCTTGGGCTGCGGGAAGCCCTGAGCGAGGATGGCCTTCATGTTCTGGAACTCCGGCACAGGCCGCGGGGTCTGGAGCGTCTTGGAGAGGTTCGCAAATGGTGTGAACTTCCTAGGCGTGAATGGGGTGAGTTGCAGGACTATAGCGCCGACGCCTTCCGCCCCGCCCTTTCGGGAGATTTCTTTGAGCTTGTGCCGTGCGATATCCTCGATTCTATCAGCGGTCTTCTTGAATCCCTTGGAGTACCGCTTCATGTCTTCGAGCGCCGCACGCTGTTCCCTCATTATCCCGATGAACTGGCCCCGATAGACGTCACGCTCGACCGCTGGGACGAAGAAGTCCCCCGTGTCCGAGAGAAAATTGGAACGGAAGACGTCCTGCTCGGCGGGCGGTGCGAAGAAATCCCCGACGCCCGCACCCGACAGGAAGTCTTTTCGGAATACATCCTCCTCCGCCGGAGGAGCGAAGAAATCGTTCATGCCCTGTGATTGGGCGGGAAAATGCTTCTGGAGGCAGTTGGTCTTGACCTCTACCACGATGAGATAGCCCTGCTCCGTCTTGCCGGTCTTTGCGAATGTGTGCGGAGCCTGTTCGAGGAGGCGCTGGCGGATGTCGTAGTGCTTCAGGTCCACATTCTCCTCCCTGGCGATGCGCTTGAGGTCCTTGACATCGAGTGCGCCCTTGTTGTACCAGGCCTTCCTAACCGGAATCCACGGAACCTCGGGCGCCTTGTCCTCGACAGGCTCGGGAAGGTCTGCGAAGAGCTGGTCGGCGCCCATCCCGCTGTCGTGCCGGACCATTCCGGGAATCTCGCAGGAGTCGTCTTTCATGAAATCGTCGCCCAGCTCCGCGCCTGATATCATATCGAACACGGGCCGTTCCTCGGCCGGCGGGGTGCCCTCGTGGGCGAAGCCCTGATATCGCTCCGTCCAGAGAATCTCCTGCGAGTCGCCGATGCCGGTCGACTCGTCGGACCCCTCGTCGGACCCCTCGTCGCCGCCCTCCGTCTCGATGTTCTCGCCCGGATTCGGCAACATGGGAGAATCACTGCCGATTTCACGGACCTCGTCGTTCCCGCGGATGTAGCGCTTGCTCACAATCTGTAAATCCCACGGGCTGTTCGGGTCCTCCTCCACTGTAAATATGCTCCGGTCCATCTGTTCATCCCCCGTAACGGGTTGTTCCTACCCCGAATGGTGTCGATGCCTGCGGAAAGCCACTGCCCGAATCACGGTCTCTGTTTGGGCAGGAACTTGCCGCATATGCAGACCCGCATCAGCGTTGATTTGCAGGACCGCTCGCAGCTCACGCAAAGGCTCTCTACGAGCGCTGGGGCCACGGGCTTGGCCACGGGTTCGGCCTTGGGCTCGATGTGAACCTCGGGCTCGGCCATGGGTTCGGCTTCAGGCTCGGTGGGAACCTCTAGTGGTGCATCGTGCACTATTTCGGGCTTTCTGTATTCTTTCTTCGGCACAGCTCATCCCTCTTTCGACTTGTCGTTGTCGCCCTTCGGCTTGTTGCAGGCGACTGCATGTGGATTCGGCACCCCCTCATGGTGCTCACAGGCCATACACTCCG
>Ga0315285_10006261_pt1 | contig 12263 bp, 11 predicted proteins | sample YL17G09_36_MG_FD_203698 | JGI IMG/M metagenome (GOLD analysis project Ga0315285, IMG submission 203698) | Sediment microbial communities from Yellowstone Lake, YNP, Wyoming, USA - YL17G09_36 | ecosystem: Environmental > Aquatic > Freshwater > Lake > Sediment | place: USA: Wyoming | collected... | reverse complement strand
TGATAGAAATCTGCGAAAAACTACTCAAGGATTATGGCTCAGTCACTGCGATCTACGACACTACATCGGATAAAAAGGACCTGGTTCGCCGACTCCAGGAATTCAAGGGCATTGGCCCGAAGACGGTTGAGATTTTCCTGCGCGATATGAAAGCGGTTTGGCCCAAAGTGAGGTGAGGTATAATGGTCTTCGTATGTCTTCTTTTCACCTTCTCGCCACCGCCAAGCTCGGTCTTGAATCGCTGGTTAAAGACGAACTTAAAAAGCTCGGATTTTTGGAGGTGAAGGTAAAAAACGGCGAAGTGGAATTTAAAGGCGACGAACGCGCGATCGTGCGCGCGAACCTGTGGCTCCGCACGGCCGAACGGGTGTTTGTGGTGCTTCGCGAATTCCCGGCCACGACGTTTGATGAAATTTATGAAGAAACCCTGAAAGTCGATTGGCCCAAAGTTCTCCCCGAAAACGCTTTCATGCACGTGAACGCCAAGTGTGTCCTCTCAAAAATCCTTTCGCGCCAAAGCAGCCAATCGATTGTAAAAAAAGCGATCGTGGAGCGGATGAAACAGGAATACAAAGCCGAATGGTTCAGCGAAGAGGGCCCTGAATTCAACATTCATTTCGAAGTCATGAAAGACCAGGCGCGTCTTATGCTCGATTCCTCTGGCGTTGGCCTGCACAAACGCGGCTACCGCGCGGAGGGAGGCGTTGCGCCGCTGCGCGAGACCATGGCCGCAGCCATGGTGATGCTGAGCAATTGGAAGCCAGACACTCCCCTGTTTGATCCGCTGTGCGGCTCAGGGACGATCGCGATCGAGACCGCGCTCATCGGCCAAAATCGGGCGCCGGGACTTCACCGCACCTTCGAATCAGAGAAGTGGCCCATGATCGACAAAAAAATATGGGAAGAGGAACGCGAAAAAGCGAAGCAATCCATCCACAACACACCCTTCATCATCGAAGCATCAGATAATGATGAAAAAATCATCAGCACAGCCAAAAGTAATTCCAAAAAGGCGGGCGTGGGCGATCTCATCCATTTCACAAAAAAGGACCTTAAAGATTTCACGTCCGAAACCGATAGTGGAATCGTAATCACTAACCCGCCCTATGGCGAACGGCTCAACGATATCCGCGGCGCCGAAAAACTTTACCAGCTGATGGGCCACGTCTTTGAGCGCAAAAAGAAGTGGACCTACCACATCCTCTCCCCTCACCCGCAGTTCGAAAAATTCTTCGGCCGCAAATCATTCAGGAATAGAAAAGTTTATAATGGAAAAATAAGGTGCTATTTATATAGTTTTGCGTAATAATAAGGACAAGTGCGTAGTGAGTAGTATGTAGTGAGTAGCACCCAATACTAATTTGGGTTTTCTACGCACTACTCACTAAGTACTACTCACTATTAACAATAAAAATTATGCGCCTACCTTTCACAAAACCAGCATCCTCGACGCCGAAGGATGTATTCCAGCATCTTTTGATGATTGTCACGCTCTACATCGGCGTGGTGAGCCTGATCGCGCTCCTGCTCCAATACATCGACGTGTTGTTCCCCGATCAGCTTAATTTCTACTACCAGGGAATACTCGAAGGCATTCGTCTCTCCAGCTCCACGCTCGTGGTCGTGACGCCCGTGTTTCTGTTGATGGCGTGGCTGGTTCAAAGGGAAATCGCAGCCGACGCGAAAAAAAATGAGATCAAGGTGCGCCGATGGCTGCTCTATCTCACCCTCTTCATCGCCTCCATCACCATCATCGTCGATCTGGTCCGGCTGGTGTACAGTTTCTATAGTGGTGAGCTCACCGCCAAATTCACGTTAAAGGTGCTCTCCGTGCTGATTGTGACAGGTGCCGTGTTCTTATACTACCTATGGGATCTGCGCGGCCAGTGGCTCAAGACCAAGGCGCCAAAGTATTTCGCCTGGGGAACCTCAGCAGTGGTTGTGGTGGCCATCGTGGCCGGATTCTTTATAGTGGGATCTCCTGCCCGGCAACGCCAAATCCGATTCGACGACCAACGCATCAATGACCTTCAGGCGCTACAAGGCCAAATCATCAGACACTGGACCATGAAGGAAAACCTGCCAGCCACGTTGGATGAGCTAAAGGACAGCATTTCGGGTTTTGTCCCACCGGTCGATCCCGTGACCAATCAGCCCTATGCTTACTTGGTATCCGCTCCTCTGAGCTTCAAGCTCTGTGCCACGTTCACTTTGCCCAGCTTGGACAAAAAATTCGGAAGTCCTTCGGGTGCAGGGCGGTATTATCCCACTCCGATCTCCGTTTACGAAGAGGGATATTACGGAGAGGCGGACCAAAACTGGAGTCATGACGCGGGCAAGAAATGCTTCGACAGGACGATCGATCCCCAGCTCTACAAACCCGTCAAACAATAAACAGTACTTGAATTTAAAAAACCCTCCGAAGCTTTATTCATCCTTCGTAGTAAACTACGGAGAATGGACGCGAAGGAGGGTTTTTTCGATGGATCAAAATTATCGATGTCCATGCTTTTTGATCATGCCTAACCATCGGAACTTGAGAAGCCGTCCATGCTTATCCTTGTTCCAATCGAGTTTGAATTCCACAAGCTTTGAGTTCCGGCTCTGGAACAGCTGGTTGGCCAGGTCGCGCAAAGCATTCAGGCATTCCTTCTTTTGGTCTTTGTCCTCGATCTTTTTGCATTCATCGGCCTTCGCTTTCAGGGCTTCCATATCCTTTTTCATCTGTTCCTTGAGCTGTTCGTACTTTTTCTTGGCCTCTTCACGGGCTAAATCGCGCTTGGCCTTTTCCTGCTTCTGGAAAGCCCTCTTCATTTCATTGCGCTCTTTCATGCAGGCTTTCTTGGCATCGCCGGCCTCCATCTTGGCACAGGCAGCCGTTTTGTCTTTGATCATCTGCTTGGTGATTTCGGTGGCAGGAGGAGTGGTCGTAACGGGAGCCGTCACATAATTCACATTAAAGGTGACAGTCGCGCCAGTGGTCAAAGCCTGGGTATAGGGAGAGACGAGAACAACGTTCGCCCCATCCTTTACGGTATCCAATACAAACCCTGTGGGGGCCGTGACCGTAATGGTGTAGCTGCCGACGGCCGCGGAGGTGTTGCTGTAAGTTGCCGTGGTGATGCTAGTAGCAGAGAGACCAGCGAGGGCGACAGTGCCGATGCCACCAGTCTGGTTAAGAGCGATAGTACCGGGAGCCGGAACGACAACGTAATTCACGTTGTAGGTGACGGTCGCTCCGGCGGCGAGGGTCTGGGCGTAAGGAGAAACGAGAACGACGTTCGCGCCGTCCTTCACGCTGTCCAGGACGAAGCCGGAGGGGGCGGTAACGGTAATGGTATAGGATCCGACAGCAGCGGCAGCGATGGTGCTGCTTTCGGAGGTAATGCTAGCTGTTAAGGGGCCTGCGACGGCAACAGTGCCGACGGCGCCGACTTGGTTCACCACAAGGGAACCCGTTGTGGCTGTCTCTTCGGCTAAAGCGCTTGCGCCAAAGGCCAAAAAAAGCGCCATCGCGGTAAGAATGGATATAGTTTTTCGGTTCATGGTAATAAAAATTAGGAAATAAATTGGTTTTCAGTTAATTATACACAGGCCCAAAAATCTTGTTACAAGAAATTAAAAAAAGCTCACTTTACATTTGGACGAATGGATAATAACATGGTCTTGTTTATTTAATAACCAAAATAAATATGAATAAACCTATGTGGATGATCATCAAGATACTGCTGATCATCGGCGGTTTGAACTGGGGCCTTGTAGGTCTCGGTGGTTTTTTAGGGAAAAATTTAAATCTCGTTAATCTTCTTTTGGGCAAATGGCCGCAGGTCGAATGGATCATCTATTTGCTGGTGGGCATTGCCGCACTTACAAAACTGGTCCTGTGTTTTGTAAAATGCAAAATATGCACCTGCAAATAAATTATACTCCTTTGCTTTTATAATTCAGATAATACATTCATCCTTCGTAGTTTCTCAGGTGTCGCCCATGTTCTCACGTAGTATCGTGCCGGCATTGCACTTACTACGGAGAACGGGCCGTAGCTTAAATAATGGCATTATGGTTATTATGGAGTCAAATAAAAGCTTTCATCCTTCGTAGTACTGCTTTTTAGCCAAATGATAAGCAATGATAAGCAGTGTTTACGAAGGAATGAAATGTATACTACGGAGAATGGAACGGAGTATAATACGCTTATTCTGAATTATTTAAGCAGAGGTGTATAAATCAATAAAAAAAGGCGGTCACCTAAGGCGACCGCCTTTTTAAGCATAAACACACCTTACCGGTTTGTCAGATGCTGATAAATCGCGATGGCGACCTCCGATCGGGTCATCAGGTTCGCGGGTTTAAAGAGGTTGTCGACGACGCTATCCGGGTAAAGGGAATACTTTTGGACAGCGCCGGCGTAGACGGCGAACCAATCCCCTTCTTTCACATCGGTGAAGAGGGAATAGTCCAGATTTTCCGGTAACTGGCAGGCCAAGGTGATCATCTTGGCGAATTCAGCACGGTTCACCGTGTTCGCCGGGCGGAAGGAGCCATCGGGATAACCTTTGATGATCCCCAGCCGGGCCGCGGCTTCGACAAAAGGTACATACCACTGCCCCTTCATCACATCGCGGAACTTGCCGGAATAATCTGCCTCGGTATTCTTTGCGCAGGCAAGGAGTAAAAATTTGGCCGCCTCAGCGCGGTTAACCGGGCGCTCGCCCTTAAATTCTCCATCAGGGAAACCTCCGATCACACCACGGCGATAAAGCTCAGCAGCCGCCTTGCCCTCGCGGTCCTTGGTATTGGTATCCGGGAATGGATTGTTATAGGAATCGGGATTGGTCAAAACCACATCCTCGTAACCGGCAGGCGGAACCACCTTAGCCTTCTCACACAATTTTAGGAAAGAGGCTTTCAGGTTCAGATAGTCTTGAGTATTCGCCTGACCAGAGTTATTGAGCGCCACCATCTTGGCGCGGAGTTCTTTGCATTGATCCGTTTCGGGTGCAAATGTCGGGGTAGCGGTTTGCTGCAAACAAACTTTGTAATACATCATCTTGTCTTCAGCGGTATAGCCGTCGCCGGATTCCAAAAGGGCCTTCATTTTTTCACAAAACTGGTTTTCGGGAACAATCGGTTTCTCATTGAGGCAAAGCTTGGCATAAAGGGCTTTCTCTTCGGCGGTATACTGACCGCTCGCGAGGGTATTCTTTAGTTTTTCGCAATAGTTGACGGATTCACCCTGCGTAACGGCTGTTGGAGGAGTGAGCTGAGCACGGTCTTCCTGTTCCTGCTGATAGCACATTTTCACATATTTCGCTTTAGTATCAGCGTAATCCTGAGAATTCGGATCCGCGCTCAGTTTCTCCAAAACGGAACGTAGTGCCTCGCAATCCCTTTGAGCCTGATCCCCAACCTGAGTGACGGTTGGTTGACCTGCCGCCTCGTTCTCGCATAACTTATTGTATTGGGTTTTGGCATTGAGATACTCACTAGAATTCGGCGTCTGGCTGTATTTCTTCATAATATACATCCAGCTTTCACACTCAGAAGCTACATCGGTCTGACCCCCTTCGCCTTGATAAGGAATCGCTTCGCCTTCGAGACATTTGGAATAAAGCGCCTTCTCTTCAGAGGAATATTGCCCGCTTTCAATAATGCGTTTGAGTTCATCACAGGTATAAGAAGGATAGGCCTGCTGATCCGTTGAAGTCGTAGTAGGAGTAGCCTGAGTTACACAATACTTTAAATACTCGGCCTTCTCATCGGCCGTATAAGCCGGGGCAGCCGCCGTGGTCTCGGAAGCATAAATTTTCTGATAAAGCTCCGCACAGCGCTCCTGGCTTCCCGGAGCATAATTAGAGCTATAAGTGGCTAAAACCACAACACTGCCCACAGCCAAAAGGACCACAGGCAATGCAATGGCTTTAAGCCAGAATGAAAAAATTTTCATAGGCTTTTTTTTGTTAAAAAATATTTGTTTATATTGTTATTATATAATATTTTTATAAATATAGCAATACAAACTTTTTCTCAAACAAATATATGGTACACTTAAAGAACTAATCATGGAAACATTTTTTCTACATAATTTGGCAGGAACCGGTTGGATCGCTTATTTGGTGATTGCATTAGCCATGGTGCTTGAAGGAGAAGTGGTTCTTTTTACTGCTATTTATTTGGCTGAGGATCACTACCTGCACATGAGATACCTGATCCCTATCCTCTATATAAGCGCACTGGCGGGCGACGTGCTTTGGTATAAAGTGGGAGGATATATGGAAAGGACCCACCCGGCCATCCGGCATTGGTTTGGCCGCATGACGCTCCCCATCCATGAGCGCCTCATCCAAAAACCAAACCTGGTCATCTTCATCTCTAAATTCACCTATGGACTCAATAAGGCGACGTTGATGCGCGCCGGCATGCACCCCGTGCCCTTCCGCACGTTTTTTGGGACTGAACTTTTCACGCTTTTCTGCTGGATGAGCGTCATTGGGAACCTGGCCTGGTTCTCTTCAGCGTCTTCAGTCTACTTAAAACACTACGTGAAGTATGCTGAATTTAGTCTGCTGATAGGAATCGTGTTCATGTATATTTGTGTTCGCATATTTACCGTCATCAGCCGAAAAATGATCACCAACAATAACCAAAAGAAAAAATGATCCACAATCCTCATTCTATACCTGAAAATTTTCTGGGTTTGGGCATTGCCGACAGCATCATGAAATCGCTGGAGCGGCTGCATTTTACAAAACCCACCCCCATCCAGCACCATTGCATCCCCGTAGCGAACGAAGGAAAAGACCTGATTGGCATTGCCCAAACAGGCACCGGCAAAACGCTGGCGTTCGGCATCCCCATGATCCAGCGCCTGGCCAAACATAAAGGCCATGGGCTGGTGCTTTTGCCCACCCGCGAGCTGGCGCTCCAGGTCGACGAAGCCCTGCGGATGATCGGGGACCATCTAGGCCTTAGGACCGCTATTCTGATCGGAGGCGAGCCCATTGAAAAACAAAAAAGGGCCTTGGCTAAAAAACCTCATATCTTCGTTGCGACCCCGGGCCGCCTGATCGATCATTTAGAACAGGGCACGGTCAGATTAGATGGGGTCAAGATCCTCGTGCTCGATGAAGCGGACCGCATGCTCGACATGGGTTTCGCGCCCCAGATCAAACGAATTCTGCAAAAGCTGCCCACCGAACGCCAGACCATGCTTTTTTCCGCCACCATGCCCGCGGACATCGTTAAAATCGCGACCCATCACATGAAAATGCCCATCAGGGTCGAAGTCGCCCCGCCCGGCACTGCAGCCGAAGATGTAGAACATGAAATTATGATCGTGCCGCGAGAATCCAAACGGGACCTTTTGGAAATTCTGCTTAAAAAATACAAAGGCACCATCCTCATCTTTTCGCGCACCAAGCACGGAGCCAGAAAAATATGTGAAGGCCTGAAAAAAGCGGGGCATTCGGTCGCTGAAATTCACTCGAATCGATCGCTTTCTCAGCGCCGAGATGCGATGGACGGATTCAAGGCCGGCAAATACCGGATACTGGTGGCAACCGACATCGCCGCGCGCGGCATTGATGTAAAAAACATTGAAGTGGTCGTCAATTACGATTTGCCCGACAATACCGACGACTACGTGCACCGCATCGGCCGCACCGGCCGCGCGGGCAAACAGGGGCGCGCCATTTCATTCGCTTCGCCCGAGGACAGCATGGAAATCCAGGCCATCGAAGGCCTTATACGAAAAAACATCCGCGTCACGAGGCCTACAGGCCTGCCCCAAAGAACCCCCATGCCACACCAGCCCCGCATGGGCTTTAGGCCTTCAAGACGGCCAGGACCCCGAAGACCCAGCGGCGGTCGCCGCCCCTCACGCCCGTGGGGCCGAAGGCGCTAATTATTTTTCATGCAAATCACCCTCTTCTAGCTCATAAATCGCCGGCAAATTGCGGTCATAATCTTTATTATCCAAACCAAAACCGACTAAAAATTTTTCTCCGGAATAATCAAAGCCGACATAACGGAGTTCGGGCCTTTCAAGGGTTTGGTTCAAAATTCGTCTCACCAATACGGCCATATAGATGTTCCGGGCCCCCAAAAGCTGGTAATGGTTTTTTAAATATTTCAAAGTATTGCCAGAATCAAGAATGTCATCGACGATCACGACATCGCGCCCGCCCACAGGGGAATTCACATCCATGACCATTTTAAGCTCTCCGCTTTTCTTGCCGTCTTTGTAACTGCTGACCGTGGTGAAATCCATTTGGAGCGGGATGGGCATTTTGAGCGCGAGCTCAACCATAAAAGGCGCGGCGCCCTTTAAGACGCCGATGATCAAAGGCCGCCGTTCCGCGAAATCACGGGTCATTTCCGTAGCCATTCGGCTGATCTGCTGATCAATTTGTTCTTTGGAATAAAGAAGCTTCATAAAGAGTTAAAAAGGAAAAAACCTTATCACTTTCTAAGGGCTCATGCAATCCTAAACGGGATCAGATTTGCGGAGCCTGGATCTTGAGCAAACGCTTGGACTTGAGGAAGAAATAGCCCACCGCGGCAAACGTGGCGACCGAAGACGCCCATTCCGGCACAGGGACGCCAAAAGCCTTGAGGAGCATGAAAGTGCCCAGGAACAGGATCGAGTACATGGCGCCGTTCTTGAGATAAAGATATTTCTTGATGCGCTCGATATTGCCAATAGTGATCTCGCGCACGACAAACGCGCCAAGGCCATTACCCAAAAGGATCAAAGGGACAGATAAGGTAAAAGCAAACGCGCCCAGAACGCCGTCGATCGAAAAGGTGGCGTCGATGATCTCGAGGTACATCAGCTTGCTGATATCGGAAATATTCTTGTCTTTAAGGTTCCGCTCTTTTTCTTCCGCATTCTGTTTAAAGCCATGGGTAATAAAGAAGGCCGTGGAGCCGAGCACAGCCCCGAACGCCATCATCGGGTTTTGCCGCAGGGTGTACCAGACGATAATGGAAAGCAGAACCGAGACGGTCGCGTAGAACCAGACCCCGTTTTTGATGAAAAATTTTTCTAAGCGCGGCAAACCAAAATGTTTTTCCTCCAGAAACAGCCAATGGAAGAATAGGAACACGAGGAAAGTGCCGCCGCCGGCGAGCAGAATGGGCGAAGCCCGTTCCACCGATTCTTTGACGCTGGGGTCAGAGCTGAACGTGGAGGTTAAGGCGCCGATGGGCCCAAGGCTCGGGTTCACACCCCAAACAATAAGCCAGGGGAGTAAGCCGCGGACGATAAACACGGCGATCAGGAGCCCCCACATTAAAAACCATCGCCGCGCTTTAGGCTGCATGGTCGAAAGCACCTCAGCGTTGATCACCGCGTTGTCGATGCTCGCGATGGTCTCAAACAGGGCGAGACCGAGAACGATGATGATGAGATTGAGGAGGCTCATGAATTTGAAATCGGAAATACACGATTAGTGTACCCATTTTTTAAAAAAAATAAACGTCTACCCTAACAATCCTCAGTGTGCTAAAGTACTCCAGCCTCTCGGAAAACAATTGACAATTGACATTTAACAATTGACTTAGGTGTCACATGTCAAATGTCACATGTCAAATGTTATTTATGAAAATTCTTAACATCGCCATCATCGCCCACGTTGACCACGGCAAGACCACGCTGGTCGATGCTTTGCTCAAAGCCGGTGGCGCTTTTGAAGACTATGAGCATGTCGAAACCTGTGTAATGGATTCAAATGATCTTGAACGCGAGCGCGGCATCACGATTTACGCCAAAAACGCGGCCATTCGCTATAAAGGTGTAAAAATCAATATTATCGACACCCCCGGCCACGCGGATTTCGGATCCGAAGTTGAGCGCGTGCTGAGAACGGTGGATGCGACCGTGATGCTCGTGGATGCCTACGAAGGCCCCATGCCGCAGACGAAGTTTGTACTCTCAAAATCACTCGCGCTCGGCCTGCCGGTGCTGGTCGTCATCAACAAAATCGACAAGCCCACCGCCCGCCCGCACGAAGTGCTCGATCTCACGTTCGACCTGTTCGCCAAACTCGGCGCGACCGATAAACAGCTCGACTTTCCCTATATATATACAAACGCAAAAAGGGGCATTGCCATCAAAGACCTGAACGACGAACAAAAAGACATCACTCCCCTCTTGGATTTTATTCTGGAGCATGTGCCCGAAGCCGCAGCCGATGTTACAAAACCATTCCGCATGCAGCCGGCCACACTCACCTACAACAACTACTTCGGTCGTTTGGCAGTAGGCCGCGTGTTCGAAGGTAAAGTGACGCCCGGCGAAAACGTATGGGTCATTGGATCCAACGGGAAACGCCGCAAAGCCAAGATCAGCAAGGTGTTCACGTTTGAAGGTATTAAGAGAAATGAAACGGACGAGAGTATGCCCGGCGACATCATCGCCATCGCGGGGATTCCCGACGTGTATGTGGGAGAAACCATAGCCAAGGATGAGGACGCCGAAGCCCTGCCCGCCATCCGCATCGACCCGCCGGCCGTGGCCATGTATTTTTTGGTGAACAATTCACCCTTCAACGGCCGCGAAGGGCAATATGTGACCACACGCCACATTAAAGACCGCCTGCTGAAAGAAATGGAGACGAACGTAGGCCTTAAAGTTGAAATGACCGGAACAACCGATACCTTTAAAGTCTACGGCCGCGGCGAAATGCACCTCTCGGTGCTCATCGAAAATATGCGCCGCGAAGGGTTCGAGCTTCAAGTTTCGCAACCCGAAGTAGTCATACAGATGATCAATCACGTGAAATGCGAACCCATCGAACAGGCCGTGATCAGCGTGCCTGAACACCTGGCCGGAAAAATCATTGAGCTCATGGCCGCGCGCAAGGGAGAGATGAAAGACATCAAGACCCTAAACGGACAATCCACCATGGAATTCGAAATCCCGACCCGCGGTTTGCTCGGCTTTCACGCCACCTTCATTTTACTCACCCGCGGCGAAGGAATCCTTTACCATTCTTTTGAAAAATTCGCCCCGTTCCGCGGGGACATCCAAAAAAGGAGCGTGGGGTCCATGATTTCCGGCGAAACCGGCACCGCGACCGCTTATTCCATCTGGAAACTCCAGGAACGCGGTCCCATATTCATTCACCCGGGCGATGAGATCTACGAGGGAATGATCTTAGGCGAGCACAACGTGGGCACCGACATTGTGGTGAACCTGATCAAAGGTAAAAAATTGACCAACATCCGCGCCGCGGGCCACGACGAGGCCATCCGCCTGGTGCCGCCGATCGAGATGGACCTGGAAAAGGCTTTAGCCTACATTCAGGCCGATGAGTATGTGGAAGTGACCCCCAAAAATATCCGTTTGCGTAAAAAACTCCTAACCGACAACGACCGCCGCCGCTCACGGCGCGCAAAGCCAGGGGATATCTAAAAAAAATTTCCAATGTCGAATTACTAATTTCCAATGGAATTTTTAATGATGAATGTTTATTATAGAAATGCTTAAACCATAACAAAAAATCTATGAAAGGATTCAACGCCAATATCGAAAAAGAAACCCTCAAGAACAACAACTTCCGCAAAGTGCTCTATAGCGCCAAGCACTGCCAGCTCGTCCTCATGAGCCTTAAGCCCAAGGAGGAAATCGGCATGGAAGTGCACCCCGATAACGACCAATTCTTCCGATTTGAAAAGGGTGAAGGCGAGGTGATCATCGATGGGAACAAATATCCAGTCACCGACGGATCGGCGATCATCGTCCCCTGCGGAGCCCAGCACAACGTAGTCAACACCTCAGCCACCGAGGATCTGAAGCTCTACACCATCTATTCGCCCGCCCACCACAAAGACGGCATCGTGCGCGCCACCAAAGAAGAGGCCGAAAAAAACGAGGCGGAATTCGATGGGAAGACGACGGAATAAACAAATAAAAACCACACTCCAAGAATAAAATTATTTGACTTTTCTATAGTAATAATATAAACTTATCCCAGAATCACGACGAGAGGACACACCTAAGGTTCCGTCCGAAGGTTAATGCCTCTCTTTTTTGTGCTCCAATTTGTTTTTCAAACTATTCATGTACACCAGATTGGAACCAAATTTTTTAAACAGTGAAGAGTAGGTTTTGCTATCCGGGATCATCAACTTGAGCAACTTGCCCTGTTTGGAAAGGTAATCGACCAAGCAGTGAAAATCGCCGTCATTTGTCACGATGATTGCCTGATCGTAATTTAGATACTCGATCATGGATTGAAGCACAAGTTCAGCATCCACAT
>Ga0315285_10006258_pt1 | contig 12265 bp, 9 predicted proteins | sample YL17G09_36_MG_FD_203698 | JGI IMG/M metagenome (GOLD analysis project Ga0315285, IMG submission 203698) | Sediment microbial communities from Yellowstone Lake, YNP, Wyoming, USA - YL17G09_36 | ecosystem: Environmental > Aquatic > Freshwater > Lake > Sediment | place: USA: Wyoming | collected... | reverse complement strand
TCGTGACGTGATGTCAAGTTGCTGTTTCTTGTAGACATTGCGTTTGTCAGACCAAGACACTTGACGTCGCCCAGCGCCCGTGGACTACAATCCATCGGGCCGATGCGGCCCCTGGGACGTGGCCCTTGGGAATGTGACGGTAGGCCTGACCCGTCGAGGCGCAGCCCTCCGTCCGCCGGACCACGGCGTATGGAGGAGGAATCGATGACCGAACGTCCCGACTTGCACGAGGGTCTTCTTCGTCGACCGCTGTCCAGGCGCAACTTCCTGACGCGCGCCGGCGCCGCGGTGGCGGGGTCCGCCGCTGCGCTGACCGCCCTCGAGGCCTGCTCCCCCGGCACGACTGCGCAACCCTCCGGGGGCAAGAAGCTCGACACCCTGGTTGTCGCCGTCCAGGAAGGGGACACGCGGACGCTCGACCCGCAGAGTGCGAACGAGCTCACTGTCCCGATGTTCCTGAAGGTGCTCTATGACCAGCTGGTGACGTTCCCCGGCTCCAAGTTCGACCAAGTCGTCCCGGCCCTCGCCAAGGATTGGACCGTCAGCGCTGACGGCCTCACCTACGTCTTCAACCTGAACCCCGCCATCAAGTTCTGGAATGGGAAACCCGCGACCGCCGATGACCTGGTGTTCGCCCTCCAACGCCACAAGAACTACAAGGGCAACACCTCGTGGTTCCAGGACAGCGTGGCCTCGGTCGAGAAGACCGGTGACATGCAGGTCACCCTGAAGCTCAGCGTCATGAACGTTGACATCCTCAACATCCTGACGTCGCCCTTCGTGAGCATCGGTTATGCAGCCACCATGAAGGAGAATGGCGCCACCGACGCTGTCGGTGCCGACAAGACCGATACCGCCCAGCAGTGGCTTGACCAGCATTCGGTTGGGAGCGGGCCCTTTGTGCTCGAGGCGTGGACGCACGGCTCGCAGATCACGATGAAGCGCAATCCCAACTACTGGGGCACACCGCCGCCGTTCGAGAACGTGATCTTCAAGTTCGTCGCGGACCAGAAGGTGCAGAAGGACCTGCTGGTACGCGGCGACGCCCACATCGCGGTCAACATGACGCCCGACCTGGCCGCCGGGCTGGAGGGCAACTCCCAGATCGGCGTCCTCACCATCCCGTCGCTCGGATTCGCCTGGCTGGGACTGCACGTCAGCAACAACAAGTACCTCGCGATCCCCAAGAACTGGGAGGCCGTGAAGTACGCAATCGACTACGACGGCATGGCCCTGATCTACAAGGGCGGCGGTCAGTTCGTCGGTGGCGTCATCCCGCCCGGGGTGACCAACGCGCTGCCGGTCGAGGAGCGCATCAAGAAGGACGTCACGCGCGCCAAGGCCGCGCTCCAGGCAGCGGGCAACCCCGATGGGTTCAGTTTCGTGCTCACCTACGCCCAGGACAACCTGTACGGGAACATCGCGTCCACGGACATCGCCCAGAAGGTGGCCGCCGATCTTCAGGCCATCGGGATCCAGGCCACCCTGCGCCCGGTTCCCGCGACCCAGGAGTCGACGGAGTTCCGGGCCGGCGAGCTGGAAGCGGCACTCCATTACTGGGGTGCGGACTACCTCGGCTGGACCGACTTTCTCCCCGTCTTCGGTCCCGGCGGTCACGTCGGCGGACCGCGGCACGGTTGGCAGCCCGAGTTCTCACCGGAGTCGAAGCAGATCGCGGAGATGGCCGCCGAGGCCCAGCGGACCCTCGATCCCGCCGGGCAGAACGAGCTCTGCATCAACGCGCAACGCCTCATGAACGACTACTCCCCGATGGCCTTCCTCTTCGAGTCCAACTACCAGGTCGCATACCGCAAGGATGTGATCAAGTCCATCGAGACCAACCCCGTCTGGTTCATCGACGTGGGCACCACCGAGCTGGTGTGATAGAAGCGTCCACCGGCCGGCGGGCGCAGCAGCGATGCGCGCCCGCCGGCCCTTTTCGCGTTTCCCACGGGCTTGAGTCGTGATCCTCTACGCGGTCCGCCGCCTGATCCTGATGATCCCGCTCCTGCTCGGGATGACCGTGATCGCCTTCGTCGTCAGTCGCGCCATGCCCGTCGACCCCGTCGTGGCTGCGATCGGCCAGCAGGCGGCCGACCATCCGGCGGTCGTCGCTGCCTTCCGCGAGCGGTGGGGTCTCGACCAGCCGCTGCCGGTCCAGTACCTGAGCTACTTGGCCAACCTGCTCCAGGGCGACATGGGGCAAGGGATCTACTCCCACCGACCGGTGGCGGACGACCTGCGCGACTACATGCCCGCGACCATAGAGCTGGCGACAATGACGATTCTCATGAGCGCCGCCATCTCGGTCCCGCTGGGCATCCTGGCGGCGATCCGGCGCGGGGGGATCGTTGACCTCGCCGTCAGGCTGGTGACCCTCATCGGCGTGGCCATGCCGCTGTTCTGGCTGGCGCTCGTGGCGCTCGACATCTTCTACCTGCGCCTGGGGATCGCGCCGGCACCCGGCCGCTTGAGTACTGGTGTATCTCCGCCACCGACCATTACCGGGATGTACACCGTGGACAGCCTGCTCGGGGGGCAATTCGGCACGTTCGGGGATGCCATCGCGCACCTGGCCCTCCCGTCGCTGATCATGGCGAGCTGGAGCATCGGGCTGCTGACGCGCATCACCCGGACCAGCATGCTCTCGGTCCTGCACCAGGACTTCCTCCAGACAGCTCGCGCCAAGGGGGCCGAGGAACGGCGGGTCATCTGGCGCCACGCCTGGCCCAACGCCCAGATCCCCGTGGTCACGATCGCCGGGCTCGCCTATGGCGACCTCCTGACCGGCGCCATCCTGGTGGAGACGATCTTCGGCTGGCCGGGCATCGGCCACTACGCCTACAAGGCGGCCATCTTCGCCGACTTCCCGGCCATCATGGGCGTGACGCTGGTCTTCGGAGTCATCTACACGCTCCTCAACCTGGCAGTGGACCTTGCGTATGGGCTACTCGACCCGCGCGTTCGCACCCTGATGACGGTCAGGCAGACGTGATCCAGCCTGAGGAGGGCGGGACGCGCGGTGCGGTCGCAGGCCCCGTCTCGAAGGTACTCGCGCGCCTGCCAACGGCGCATCGCGTGCTGGGTCGGCTGCGAGGCGTTGAGCTCGCGGTGGCCCTGTTCATCATCGTCCTCTTCGCTGCCCTCATCGTGCTCGTACCGCTGCTGGGGCTGCCGGACCCGATCCACCAGCACCTGGAGAACCGCCTGCTGCCTCCCGGCACGGACCACCTCTTCGGCACGGACCAACTTGGCCGTGACGTCTTCAGCCGTGTCTTGTTCGGCGGCCGCACGTCGTTGCCTGCCGCGATCGCCGTCGTTGCGATCGGATTCACGGTGGGAACACTGGTGGGTGCCGTGGCTGGCTTCCTGGGCGGCGCTGTCGACCAGGTGCTGTCGCGCGTGACCGACATGTTCTTTGCCTTCCCAGTCCTGGTGCTGGCGATGGCGGTCGCCGCGGCCCTGGGCGCCAGCCTCGTCAACGGCGTGGTCGCGCTGGCCGTGGTCTGGTGGATGTCCTACATGCGCGTCAGCCGGGGCATGGTCCTTGACCTGAAGAACAGGGACTATGTGGTCGCGTCTCGGGCGGCTGGCCGCCGTCGGTCCGGCATCCTGGCCCGCGTGATCATGCCCAACGTACTCCCTGCCCTGCTCGTCATGGCGGCCCTCGACGTCGGCCGAGCCGTCCTCATGTTCGCCATGCTCAGCTTTCTCGGCCTCGGGGCCAAGCCGCCTGAACCGGAGTGGGGCTCCATGGTCGCCAATGGCGCGACCGTCATGGAGCAGTGGTGGGTATCGACCTTCCCGGGTCTGGCCATTCTCGTCCTCGTCTTTGCGTTCAACCTTCTCGGGGACTCCATCCGCGACGCGTTGGATCCCTGGGTACGAGGTCGCAGGTAGCGATGCCGGCCAGCAACCCGCTGCTCGAAGTCCAGGACCTGCACGTCACCATCGACTCCGTCGGTTCCGCTCGCGAGGCCGTGCGCGGCGTTTCTTTCCGGATCGCTGCGGGCGAGGTGCTCGGAATCGTGGGCGAGTCCGGCTCCGGCAAGACCCTCACGGTCTCGGCCATAGCAGGGTTGCTGCCACCTGGCGTTCGCGTCGGCGGCGGCTCCGTTCACTTCAGGGGCGAGGATCTGCGCGCTGCCTCGCGACACCGCCTGTCGGAGATCCGCGGTCGGGAAATCGCCATGGTCTTCCAGGACTCGCTGACCTCGCTCAACCCCGTCATGAGGATCGGCGTCCAGGTCCAGGAGCCGCTCCTCCTGCATCGCATGGCCCGCAGCGGCGAAGCACGAATCGCGGCGAAGGAGAGGCTCCATTCGGTCGGCATCCCCGACCCGGACCGCGCGATGAGCCGCTACCCCCATGAGTTCTCGGGCGGTATGCGGCAACGGGCCATGATCGCGACGGCGCTGATCGCATCACCGGCGTTGATCATCGCGGACGAGCCAACCACCGCGCTTGACGTCACGGTCCAGGCCCAGATCCTCGACATCTGCAAGCGCCTGAATCGCGAGCTGGACGTCGCGCTCATCGTCATCAGTCACGACCTTGGCGTCATGAGCGAGCTGGCCACCACCTTGGCGGTGATGTACGCCGGCCGGATTGTCGAGTTTGGGCCGACCCAGCAACTGCTCGCCATGCCCCAGAACCCCTACACCAAGGCACTGTTGGAGTCGATGCCGCGTGCCTCGCTGGCCAGGACAGACGATCTGAAGGCGATCCTTGGAGAGCCGCCTTCACCCGAGGCGCTCCCTCCTGGCTGCCCGTTCCATCCTCGCTGCCCCCTGGCGGAGGAGCGCTGCCGGCTGGAGGAGCCGCCCCTTCTGACGGTCGCAGCGGGCTCGGAGAGTGCCTGCTGGGTAGCCCAGAGACAGCCCCTTCCGCCGGTGGGGTCCGACGTGGCCCTCCACCGCGCGCCCGAGGGGTTGGCCGCTCCGCGGGTTGACCTTGGCGAGCCGCTGTTGCGGGTCCGGGAGCTGGTCAAGCACTTTCAGATCCCCAGCGGCACGCCCTTCCGCAGGGGCGGGGCGGTCCACGCCCTCGACGGAGTGTCCCTCGACGTCCACCCGGGCGAGACGCTTGGAATCGTGGGGGAGTCGGGCTGCGGCAAGTCGACCCTTGCCCGCTGCATTCTGCGCCTGATCAACGTTGACAGCGGATCGATCATCTTTCGAGCCCGCGACGTGACCACGCTGCGGGGTGAGGAACTGCGCCTCCTGCGCAGGCACATGCAGCCCGTCTTCCAAGACCCTTACGCGTCGCTCAACCCCAGCGCCCGGATAGAGGACGCGGTTGCGGAGCCCCTGCTCGCGCACGGAGTCCCGAAACGCGAGGCGCTGCCGAGAGTCGCCGAAGTCCTGGAACTGGTCGGGTTGGGTGCCCGCTACGGCAGGCGCTTTCCGCACCAGATGTCCGGCGGCCAGCGGCAGCGCGTCGGCATCGCCCGGGCCCTGGTGCTTGAGCCCGAGCTGATTGTCGCCGACGAGCCGATCTCGTCGCTTGACGTCTCGGTCCAGGCCCAGATCATCAACTTGCTCAGAGATCTCCAGCGGCGCCTGGATCTGACCCTGATCTTCATCAGCCATGACGTCCGCCTGGTGCGGCACCTGAGCACGAGCATCGCAGTCATGTTTCTGGGCAAGGTCGTGGAGCACGGGCCCAGTGATGAGGTCTACAGTCGGCCTCGACATCCTTACACTGGCGCATTGGTCTCAGCCGTCCTTTCCCTGGGGCCCGTGGCGAACGGTGGCCGGATCATTCTCAGCGGCGATCCGCCGTCGCCGCTGAGGCCGCCCAGCGGGTGCCGCTTCCACACCCGCTGTCCACGCGCTCAGGAGCTCTGCGCCGAGGTCGAGCCGTCCCGCGAACCGGTGGGCGCGTCCCACAACTGGGCCTGCCACTTCCCGCTTGAGGGGTGATGTGCCCTCTGCCGCGCGACGCCAGCCGCCCCCCTCTCTGCCAACATAGGGTGAGACGCCCCGCCTGCTCTGATTACTGAACGATGGCGGAACGGAGGTTCCCCGACATGGCGATCTCATCGGCGCGAGGGCTGGTGGACCGCATCGCGTGAGCTGACGGCTCCGACGCGACAGACCAGGTGCCGCTTGGACGGCGGAGGTCTGGCGAAGCGCCGGGCCGGCTCTTTCGGTTTCGCGCCACTAGGAGACAGCTGACAGACAGGTGGACTGAATGACCGAGAGCTACTTCCAGCAGGTGCGCGCGCAGACACCGACCCGCCTGTGGATCAACAACCCCACCATCGAGGAGTGCGGCCTCGCCCTGGCCCAGGGAGCGATGGGCTGCACCACCAACCCGGCGTATGGCGGAAACCTCCTGAAGCGCGCCCCGGACTACGTGAAGCCGATCATCGCCGAGGTGGTGAAGGAGGCATCGCCCGCCGATGACGATCTCGCGGTTGCGGATCGCGTGCAGGAGCGGCTCGTCGGCCGGGTCCTCGCCGAGTTTCGCCCGCTCTGGGATGCCTCGGGCGGCAGGGAGGGCTTCGTCTCGATCCAGGGCTCGCCGGAGACCGACACCGACGGCGCGCTCATCACCCACGAGGCGCAGCGGGCCCGCACGCTGGGACCCAACGCCACCCCCAAGATCCCGGCCACCCTCCCTGGGTTCGTGGCCTTCGAGGAGATGGTGGCCGCGGGAAGCCAGACCATCATCACCGAGGTCTTCAGCCTCGACCAGGTCGCGTACGCCTGCGAGCTGTACAACCGGACCACGGCGAAGACCGGGCTCAGGCCGCTCTTCTTCATGAGCCCCATCACGGGCATCCTCGCCGACCACCTCAAGAAGCTCGCCCGGCGTGACGGCATCGACGTCGACTTCGCGGTCATCGACTGGGCGGGGGTGGCCCTCGGGCGCGCCTGCCGGACGCTGGTCCGGGAGCGCGCCTACCCGGTGATGCTCCTCTTCGGCGGCGCCCGCCTTCCGATCGACTTCACCGGCCTCGTCGGGGAGTGGACGGCGGCAACCATCAACTACTCCACGGTCGACGAGATCCTCGCGCTTGACCCTCCGGTGGCCCACACGGTCAACGATCCCGTGGACCCGGCGGTCCTGCGGTCCCTGGCGGGCCACTTCGAGGACTTCCGCAAGGGCCTGACCCTGGGCGGTCTCACCCCCGAGGAGTTCGAGGGGTTCGGCCCCGTCCAGCACTTCCGCGACGCGTTCCTCGGTGGGTGGCACGCCGTGCTCGCCGAGATCCGGGCCCAGCGGCGCCCTGTGTCGAATGCAGCGGATTAGCGAATCCGCGGATAGGTGCCAGAGGACAACGGAAAGCGTCCAAGGAGGGCCTCCGAGCCGTGAATCCGGGTGGCGCCGCCCGCTTGGGAACCGAGCCCGCCGGCCGCGCCCCTACGCATGTGCGACCTGGCCCGGGGATCTGGAGGGAGCCACTCGGGCTGTGCCGACCCGGGTCGGTCTCGGCTGGCGGGTCACGTCCCAGCGCCGATTAGGGTAGCTCAACCACGTGCTGCAGGCGAACGTACCGCGGCCGGTGCGGCGGCGGATCTCGAGGTGTCGGTCCGGACGGTCCGGCGCCTCCTGGCGGCCCGGCGCTGCAGATCGTCACGACCGTGCTCAGCGCGGTCGCCGGGCTGCGTGATCGTCGATTCGGGAGGCAAGTCGGTGGCCGACCCGGACCTGGCCCCGGCTCGACGGCTGGGACCTGCCCGTCCTCCGCCTCCACGAGGAGCCCGGGATCCTGGAGGCTGGGGGCCGCGGCCGGCGGTGGGTGACGTCGTCACGGTCGTCCCCGGGTACGCTCCGGCCACGATCGCGGTGCTCAATGTCCTCCACGTAGTCGAGGACGGGTCGTCGTGGACGTCTGGCTCGTGTCTCTGAGGGGACGCTCGCACCCGTCGATCGTGGCGACGGTCGGTGATGGGTGACGGGCCCTGCCGTCCTCAAGACGGTCAGGGGGACGCGCAGGGGCCATCGCGTCCTCGCCGGTAGAATTGGCTGGTGACGGCCTTCTACACCCTCGATCGGGCCAACGAGCGTCTCCGCGACGTGCGCCCGATCCTCGAGGACCTCCGGGCCCGGCGCGGCGAGCTCGTCGACCTCCGGGACCGGCTGCATGCCGCCAGCCTGGCCGGGGTGCCCGACGGCGCGAGCGGGTCCCTGGTCGACGACGCGCTGAGTGACGCGGCCGGTGCCGGCGGGCCCGGGTCGGGCCGCGTCCTCGCCGCGCGGATCCAGGCGGTGATCGACCAGATGCAGGCCGCGGTTGAGCGCCTTGACGCCTGGGGCGTGACCCTGCGCGACATCGAGACCGGCCTGGTCGACTTCCCCGCGCTCGTCGCCGGTCGCCAGGTCTGGCTCTGCTGGCGCCTGGGCGAGGGCGACGTCGCCTGGTGGCACGAGCTCACGGCCGGCGTCGCCGGGCGGCGACCGCTGGCGGAGCTCGGGTGACGTCGGACGCCGTGCGCCGGGCGGGCGGCGTTCTTTCGGCCGGCGGCGATCTCCGAACCGCCCACGTCGTTGACCCGCGGGGTCGGGCCAAGGTGCTCCGGCCCCTGCCGGCCGGGGAGCGCGAGGCGGCGGTGGCGCGCGGCCTGGCGGCGTACGCGCGGGGCGACTTCTACCTGGCGCATGAGGAGCTGGAGCCGGCCTGGATGGCGGAGACCGACCCCGGGGAGCGGGAGCTGCTCGGCGGCCTCATCAAGGTGGCGGCGGCCTTCGTGCACGCGGCGCGCGGCAACCCGGCCGGCGCCCGGACGAACCTCCGCGGGGCGCGGGAGCGCCTGGCGGGCGCGGCCGCGGCGGGCCGGGGCGCCGGGCTGGACCTCCCGGCGCTGCTGGCGGCCATCGACGACCGGCTCGCACGGCTCGAGGCCGAATCCGTCGCGCTGCCGGGGCTCCCCGTCGCGCTGCCGGGGCTCCCCGTCGCGCCCGAGGTGCCCGTCCCGCCAGTTCCCGACCCAACCCATGACGTCGCCGGGCCGCCCGGTCGGGCGCGCCGGCCACCCCTCGCCCTGGAGCCCCCCACCCTCGCCCGGCGGTCGCTCGCGTGACGTTTCCCGGCCGCCCGCAGATCCCCACCGTCGACGTCCGCGAGGCGGCCGTCGCAGCCGGCGCGGACGGCGCGACCGGGCCGAACGCGCCGCTCCTCGTCGACGTCCGGGAGCGCCACGAGTTCGTCCGCGTCCGGGCCCCCGGCACAGTCCTCTACCCCACGTCGTCGTTCCTCCTCCGCTTCGAGGAGCTGCCGCGCGATCGACCGCTCCACGTGATCTGCAACAGCGGGAGCCGGTCCGCGGCCGTCGCCGCATGGCTCCTGCGCAACGGCTGGAGCGATGTCCAGGACGTGGCCGGCGGCATGGCCGCGTGGGTGCGGGCCGGGCTCGAGGTCCGCCGCGGACCGCTCACCCCGAGCGAGGGCGACCTGGCCTGACGCGTTGCGCTGGCGCCGCGCCAACGTGCGGCGGGCCGCGGAGCGGGCCGGCGGCATCTCCCGTCGGAACCTGGTGCCCGCGCATCGCCCCAGCCGGTAGAAACGGGGCATCGCACGCTCCGAAACGCAGCCAACCCGCGACTTCGCCGCGTTTCCACGCTGCGGACGGGTCCCGGCTACCGGCTGCGCCGATACGTCGTCGCCGGGCGGTCGTCGCGGGCGGACCGTCGCCGCGGGGACGCAGTCGCCATGCCCCCAATGTTCCAGCAGACCGGCTGCTGAGATTCGCGAGTCCGCGCACGGACATCACGGCGAACCGGCAATTCGGCGGGATCGCGGAGCACGAAGCAGCCGAATCCCAGTGGTCCAGCTGCTGGAACCTGCCCGGCCCGCCTGCCAGGTCGTGCGGGGTCGGGCGGACCGCCGCCGGGCGGACCGCCGCCGCGCGGGCCCCTCGGCGCCGTGCGGGGTCGGGCGCCGGCGCCCCCGCGCCGCCGCGAGCTACGCCGCGCGGCGCCGGCGGTTGCGGATCCGCTCGAAGAGCGCCTTCGTCTGCTCCTTGTGGTTGTAGGCGTACCCGATGAGGAGCAGGAGCACGAAGTTGCCGGTTGCGACGCCCGCGGCGACCAGGTAGGAGAGCTGCTGGCCGACCTCGCCGCCGATGCCGAGGGCCGGCACCACGACGTAGAAGAGGCCCAGCTGGAAGAACGGCTGCGGCGGGGCGAGGCTGGTCCGCGCGACGCCCTGCGTCGCGACCCCGGCGGCCGTCCCGCCGATGAGGAACGCATGCGACCCGGAGACGATCGGGGCGGCGTCGGCCAGCTGGAGGTCGGCCGGCAACGCGCTCTGGGCGAGCGTCTTCCAGCCGCCCAGGTTGCCGTCGGCGTCGGGGGTCGTCCAGTAAAGCTCACCCGCGCCGCCCTCGCCACCGGCGTAGTAGAAGATGCCGCTGGAGACGAAGCCCATGGCCCCCTTCCGGGCCTGGGGGAGGTTCGTCTGCGCAGCCGCCTCTTCGGTCGGGGTGGACCAGCCGGTCACCATTCCGGCCTCGTCGCCTGCGATGCCGATCTCGCCGCGAAGGACGGCGGCCGCCGGGCCGCTCGCGTCGTCGCCGCCGTAGACGAAGAGGTGCGTGCCCTGGAGCACGGCCGTGGCGTTCGCCCGCGGGGCGGGGAGCGAGCCGGTTGCCACCCAGGCCTTGAGCGTGCCGGTCTTCGTGTTGAGTGGAGCCTTCCAGACCGTGGCGACGGGGCCGCTCGCATCGCGCCCGCCCACGAGGAAGAGCCCGTCGCCCGAGACGACGACGGCCGCCCCGGCGCGCGGCGCCGGCAGCTTGAGGTCGGTGGACTCGGTCCACGCGGTGATCTTCCCCGACGCGGCGTCGGGCGTGCCCAAAAACACCGTGTCGGTCGGGGCGCCGCCCGGGCCGACACCCCCGAGGACGTAGGCCGCCCCGGAGAAGAAGACGGCGCTGGCGCCGGCACGCGGCGACGGCAGCGGGGGACCCACGGCCCAGCCATCGATGTTGCCGTCCGGCCGGATGACGGTTGCGAAGACGCTCTCCTGGGCGGCCTTCCCGTCCGAGCCCCCGACGAGGAGCGTCTGGAGGCCGGCGGCCACAATCGCCGCGTCCGTGCGTGCCTGGGGCAGCCCCAGCTCCGGTGGGTTGGGCTGCCAGGGCAGGACCGCGCCGACCGGGGCCGGGCAGGGCAACGTCTCGTTCGACGCCGGGCAGAGGTTGACCGGGGTGACGTTGAGGCTCTTGTTGAAGGTCTGGAGCGGGACGCCGATCTCGATCGTCGGCTGAACGGTGGCGTAGAGCGCGCGGTCCGGGATGTACGCCAGCAGCATGATGATGACGACGAACCAGAAGGCCGCCTTGAGGGTCGCCCAGGCCCAGCCGCCCGCGTCGAGCAGGCCAAAGAGGGCCCGCCGTCGGACGATCGTCGTGCCGGGACCGAGCGCCTGAGCCGCCATCGAGCCTCCCTACTTCGAGGTGAGCGTGCCGGTCATGTTGGGATGGACCGTGCACACGAAGCCGTAGGTCCCCGCGGGGAGGGCCGGGACCTCGTAGGTCCGGGTCTCCACGCCGTTGAAGATGTCGCCCGCCCAGACGAGGGGCCCGGTGGGGCTGTCCTTGTGGATGGCCACGTTGTGGGGGATCCCGGCGTCGTTGTTGGTGAAGACGATCCGGAAGGGCGTGTTGGCCGGGACCTCGAGGGTGTCCGTGTCGAAGGCGATCCCCGCGGCGGTGATGGTGAGGGTGACCGTCGCGCCGCTGCCGCCGGGGGCCTGGCTGCCGCCGGGAGACGGGGCCGCGGCGGGAGCGCCGGAGGGGGCGGGGGTGGCGCTGCCGCCGCCCAGGCCGGCCGACCAGCAGTCGGGCACGGGCGTCGCGCCGGCCGGCACAACGTAGCCCGGGTCCCGCCAGCCCGTCTTCTCGGTCGTCTCGCCCGTCTCCTTGTCCGTCGTCGTGTAGGTGAGCGTCGACGGGGCCCGCAGGAAGGCGATGAGCTCCTCCACGTCCCGGTAGTTGAGGGGCCCCTTCGGCTCCAGCCAGGCGAGCATGAGGGAGTTCGGGTTGCCGCAGACGTACCGGCCCCCGACCGAGAGGACGGCCTCCAGGTAGGCCGGCTTGAGGTGCGTGAGGAGCTTGGCCTGATCGTTGAGGATCGGCCCGATCCCGCCCTGGCCGGCGTCGCCGTGACAGCGCGCGCAGTTGGCCTGGTAGAGCTTCGCGCCGCGCTGCACGTCGGTCACCTGCTGTGCGGCAACCTCCTTCGTCAGGCGGCTGGAGCCATCGATCCCGGGCACCCCGAGCTCGTAGAAGTAGTAGCCGATGACGAAGATCGC
>Ga0315285_10006257_pt1 | contig 12265 bp, 10 predicted proteins | sample YL17G09_36_MG_FD_203698 | JGI IMG/M metagenome (GOLD analysis project Ga0315285, IMG submission 203698) | Sediment microbial communities from Yellowstone Lake, YNP, Wyoming, USA - YL17G09_36 | ecosystem: Environmental > Aquatic > Freshwater > Lake > Sediment | place: USA: Wyoming | collected... | reverse complement strand
ATTTTGTCCTCGCACAGCGGTTTGTGCTTGTATTATATTAAACTTTTCGCTGATTGAGGAGGGTCCAATTTGGACTACTTTTATCCAGTCGTTTTTGCAGTGCAGTCATAATTTCCCTGTTTTTGGGATGGAAGCCTAAATCTACATCTTGATCAGATGGATTAATATAAATTTGTTGGGGTTGTTAATGAGATGCTACATTAATAAGAAGGTTTATTGCGTGGGTCGCGAGTGCCAGGCCTGATGACCGTAATTTGGTCTATTGACAAAGGGAAAAATATGAATATAATATTCATAGATAATATATTAGCGCCAATATATCACATCGCCCTCTGGATATATTGGGGTGAGCATCAATAATCTAATTACCTATCTCCGCGATATATTCCTATTAGGAGATAGTAGATAGAGGAAGGAGGAACCAAACAAAAGGAAAAAATGTCCTCCAGAAAACAAATTCAGTAAAGAATATAATATAAGGATCATATAATTTAATTAGATGTCTACCCTGAGGAGGAAGAAAGATGAAAACCAATGTTTTAGAACGTTGTTTCCCGCTGTTAGTTGCAATAACGATTATCACACTATTGGCAGGTTGTGCCGCACCTGCAACTCAAACCCCTGAAGTGAGTACAAAAGTGGTAGCGGAAACTGCTACTTTGGAGCCCACCCGTTCTGTAATAGAGGTGTTGGCAACAAATACACCGACTGTTGCGGGTGAAGAAGAGCCCACGATCTACCACCCAGTGTTACGCTTAGCAACAAAGAAATGGCGTATTGGCTATACAGATGGCGGTGCAGCGTACGATGTGTCTAAAATACGCTGGAAAAGCATTCAAGATGCTGCTGCAGAGGCGGGTGTTGAAATGGTCTATTGTGATAATGCATGGCCAGATACCGAACAACATATCCGCTGTGCCGAGATGATGGTCTCCCAGAAAGTTGACTTGGTAATTTCATCCAGCTGGATTGCTGAGTTAAACGATCGATTAATGGAAATATACAATAAGGCTAACATACCGGTCATTGGCTGGGATGTGACACATAATGGCAATCGGAGCTACTACGGCATTGATACCTGGACCGCGGGGGTACTTGCAGGTGATTATGCAGGGAAATGGGCGTTAAGAAATTGTCAAATCGATCAGGTAGATATAGTCCTTCTGAAAGATCCTGACGTCGGTTCATTCCCTCTCCAGAAACTAGGTGGATTTGAAGCTGGAGTGCGTCACTGGCTCCCTGGTATTCCTCCTGAACGCGTATATGAAGTAATATCTATTGAGGCAAGCGATACATTTGATTCGACGACTGCATGGCTCACTGCTCACCCGGACTCACATTGCGTGCTTATAACGGCGGTCAATAACTACTCGGCCGGTGGTGGCGCTTCTGCGGCATTCACCTTGGCTGGGCGGGCAAAGGATGGATGTATTGTTGGCCAAGGGGCTGATGCACCCATGTTTACCGAGTTCGTCACTCCAGAGAATGAGAGCGCTTTTAAGGCATCAGTGAGTGACTCGCCTTGGAAAGATGGTTACGCGCTCATCCCTATGGCCGTAGACATTCTTGAAGGAGTGGATGTGCCTCCAATTTCCTTAAAAGAGCACGAAGTGATTACTAGAGAAAACGTTGACCAAATGGTTCCCACAGAATATCAGGCTTGGCCGTGATTTTACTTGGTCCGGCGCACTTTTTATGTAGTTAGCTTGGCGCGAGCTAGTGCGCCGGACCAATAGTAAATGATCCCCGCAGCAAGCTGCGGGGCTTTCAAGAACCTTTGTTCCACAGCTCCAGTTGAATATCTTTAGGCGCTTTCTGATACTCAATGTACCGCTTTATCAACCCTTCGGGCTGCCCGCTTTCATCCCCACAGCAAGCTGTGGGGTATTCAGCGGGAATCTTCATAATATAGTTGAATTTAGATGGTTTCAGTAGATCACAGTTTTGCCGTAGTGACGGCTTCAGCCAATTACTCTTGTTAAATAATTGAGGAAGCTCTAAAAGAATAAGAAACCCAATTATCAATCTCACATCTGAGAAGAGAGGAGTGATGATTGTGACTTTTGCACAAGTTGTTGAAAAGCCATTAATTGAAGTGCGTGACATTTGTAAAAATTTTGGAGCCGTCCAGGCCTTACAAAATATCAATTTTAGGGTATTGCCCGGAGAGGTATTGGGACTTGTGGGTGACAATGGAGCGGGAAAATCAACCTTAGTAAAAGTTCTCAACGGGGCTTATAAACCAGATAAAGGAGAGGTTTTTTTCGAAGGACAGCATGTACATTTTGAATCACCATTAGATTCTCGTAAGAAGGGGATCGAGATGATTTATCAGGATTTTGCCCTGATTGAATGTCTCGATATCACGTCGAACATCTTTCTGGGTAAAGAGCGAACGTTCGGTCTATTTAGCCCCTTACTACGTTTTCTCCTTCGGCGCCAGATGGATGATGAAGCTAAAAAAACCTTCAAAGACTTGGGTATCCAGTTAGAAAACATGAGAATAAAAGTGAAAGAACTATCTGGTGGTGAACGCCAATTAGTTGCCATTGCTCGCGGGATGCACTTTCAACCCAAGTTGTTTATCATGGACGAGCCTACAGCCAATCTATCGGTGGGCAAGATTGAGACGTTACTAACACTTGAGAGAGATCTTAAGAGTAGAGGAGTGTCGATTATTATTATTTCACACCGACTTGAGGATATTTTCGCTGTTGCAGATCGGATAGTGGTTTTATGGCGCGGTCAAAAGGCGGGAGAAATCATCCCAAGAGAAGGAGCAACAATGGAGGATGTTGTTCACTTGATGATGTTCGGCAATAGAGCTCAATCTACTAAGGAATAAAAAAGATGAAGGAAATTACTAGAGATCAAGTAGCTAAGCCCTTAGCCAATGAAGAAGTAATTGTAGAAGGTAGGGTTAAATCCATCCTTTGGAGATTAAACTTCAGGGATTTTGCTATGATTGTTATTTTGGTAGGGTTATCAATCTTTTTTACAGTTCAATCACCACATTTCTTCAAAATGGGTAACCTGCTTGATATAGCCCGTTCAGCCGCGATAAATGGGATCGTGGCCGCGGGAGAAACGGTGGTACTCATCTCGGGTGGGTTTGATCTTTCGATCAGTTCTGTCATGGCGGCATCTGGTAGTATAACGGCCGCATTAATCCATGCGCATGTGTCCACCTATCTGGCTGTTTTTGTCGGTTTATCTTTCGGTGCAATGGTAGGTTTTATTAATGGCATTATCATAACCAAAATGCGCATAAATCCTCTCATTACTACACTGGCAACGATGGCCATTATTCGTGGTACTTGTTATGTTGCGTCAAACGGATTATCCATCGGAATTGGAGACGAAACTTTTCGATCATTTGGATTTGGAAAAATATATGGAATTCCCAAACCTGCTATTATGCTAATTATTGTATACGCAATTTTATATATATTACTTCATTATACACAATTCGGGCGTTATGTTTATGCTATTGGAGGCAATGCCAATTCATGTAGATTGTGTGGACTAAATATTGATCGATGGAGACTTATCACCTACATACTTTGTGGAATTTGCTCTGCCTTTGGGGGCATTCTCTTGACGGCACTCGTTGGAACGGCTATTCCTACTGCTGCCTTAGGCTCTGAATTAGTAGTTATCTCAGCTGTCATCTTGGGTGGTACAAGTCTGGCTGGAGGTGAAGGATCTGTAATGGGTACGTTATTAGCCATGGCATTACTTAGCACGCTAACAAACGGCATGACCATCTTGAGCTTTCCAGTTTATTGGCACCAAATTATACGGGGCTTTATCTTGCTATTGGCCGTCTTGATCGATGCTGCACGTACTGGTGGCTACAAATAAACTATAATATTTTATTAAATATAGGATGAAGTTATGATTAAATTAAATAATAACAGAATCTTTAAACGATTAGAAGTTCAATCTTTTAATTCTCAGGCATATAAGAAAATCCGTCAAGCAATTGTTTCCGGTATTTATCCTCCCGGGACACGCTTGGTTGCATTCGACTTGGCTTCACAATTAGGAACAAGCCCGGCACCTATTAAAGAAGCGATCATCAAATTAGCAGGCGAACACTTAGTAGAAGTAAAACCACGCATTGGTACCTTCGTAACTCAATTAAAAAGTAAAGACATCAAAGAGTTTTTCGAAGTTCGTTTATTGATCGAGCAGTTTACTGCTGAGCAGATTATAGGCAAAGTTACAAATACTCAATTGACAAAACTACGCAGGATGGTCGAGGATCTATGTGAACATATTAATGGAGATGATTATATAAATTTTCCGCAATATATTGAGAAAGAATATGATTTTCATAGGTATTTTATCAGTCTTTGTGGAAACTCTCGATTGATTGAGATATATGAGAACCTGGGTGCTCACCTCATTATTGCCCGTGCATATTATGTAAAGCAAATTACAGGTGCACAGAGGGCTCATGTTGAGCATGTTTCTATGGTGGATGCTTTAGAAAATGGTGAACTAGTCTCTCTACAAGGTGTGATCAGAGAACATGTGACCCAAGGTATGTCTAATGTGCTTGAAGCGATGTCCATTACAGTCAGGAAATAAGTATTTATATTTATATAGAGAACTATACAAAAAGGAAAGAGATAGGGAATTCAAAGCTTGCATTCCACTCGTTGGTGCAACAGGCTGTTCCAAGAATACCTCAAAAGGTGTATAGAAATCAAGGCATTTTCTTGGACGCTGATTGAGTTGGTTTGCGACAACAAATACTTCTTGGAAGGTGACATTTGAGAAATCATTTTACTTTGGAAAGTACTGGCAGATCAGCCCATTGGCTTTTTCGTTTGTGCCACGCTCCTGGGCGGAGTATGGATGGGCGAAGTAAAAGATTGCCTTCAATGCATAAGCAATCTGGACATGATTTGCGAACTCTTTGCCATTATCTCCGGTGATTGTATGGATCAAATCTACAAACGGGCTCAACAACGAGATCGTTGCTTGCGAAACCAAATCTGCCCGGGGTTGAGCTACCGGCTGCATCAGGGTGGAGCGCGATTATCGTTCTACCAAGCTCACCAGAACGCCACGCCGTCCTCTACCAATCAATGTGTCCACTTCCCAATCTCCCCCAGACGCTCTTTCAGCTCAACTACTTCCGGACGTTCTTCAATACTGACCCGATTGGGCAGTTTTTCACGGAAATCATACATTCCGTAGACCAATGAAAAAGCCCAAGGTATTTTTTTTAATGCCGAAGATGAATGAATATGTCTGGCCGACAAAATATTGAATCTGCGCTTTCGCCAGGCGGTGCATTGCAGATTCCTTGTGTAATCTGTTATGAGGGGATATTTGTTCGCGATCATTGGACTGAAATTGTTCCTTATCCTTGGTGGTACCAATACAGTCCGGAGATCGCGGTCCAAATACTTTGGCGCCAAAAAGTCATTCAAACTATCGGCCAAGATTGGTTTTATCTGCCAAGCTTCTATTCAAAGGAGGAAAGGAAACACCTCTCCTTGGAAACCCGACCAGATGGTGTATATCGGATCGATTCTCTTATGAACCGGGAGGAAAAGTTAGTTGAACCCGAAATAGGTGGTTGGTCCGGTTCGAAGAAAATCGAATCTATCCATCCTGAAGTGTTTGCACAAACTCCTAAGGAGATCGATAAATTTATCACCTCACTTGACAATATGGACTTGAGCCGCAGCGTCGCTGAGGGTAGTAATGACCTGGCACATATTTTATTAAAGGAATTTGGTAACCAATTATTTCCGATCCGCCATGTAGCATCTCCATTATGGAGTTGTTATGGACTCTGGGGATTTGAAGGCCTAATGATGATGATTGCCACTCGTCCAGATCTGGTTCAGTATGCTTGTCAGCGGTACCTAGAACTGGCCCAATCATCTATTCAATATTCTGCTTTGATTGGTGCAGCTGGTATCTGGATTGAAGAGTGTTTAACGGACATGATCAGTCCTGAAGCGTTTAAAAAACTTAATTTGCCGTTCGTTAATATTCTTGTCGACGAGATTAGTTCTTTGGGATTAAAAAGCATATACTATTTTTGCGGAAATCCGGTAGGCAAATGGGACCTGCTCCTTGCTTCTGGTGCTGACGCGATCTCTTTGGAAGAAAGCAAGAAAGGTTTTACCCTAGATATAGAGAGTATTGTAAAAAATGTCCATGGTACCAAAACGATTTTAGGGAATCTGGATACCATTAGACTGCTCCCGGATGCTAATGAGAAGGTGTTAAGAGATGAAGTCCAACGACAAATTGAGGCCGGACGAAAGAATGGTAATCGCTTTATTATGGGAGTGGGCAGCCCAATAACCCCGATGACACCCGTGGAAAGGGTTCAACTTTATGTGAAATTAGCCAAGGAATTAGGGCAGTGCTATGGCTAAGACCTCTAGTCAAGGCAGAAATCTGGTATCTTTGTTCCTGGGTAAGCTGAGTGTATGTCCTTACCAGAGAAGCGGTGCTGTGCATAAGTGCTCCTTTGACTTGGCTGTCTGGGAGCCAATGTTACCTCAGCTTACCTCTCCTTCAACCGCTTTTGTTTCACTTATGAGGTGAATCTACAAAATGAAGACAAAATTGTTCGGTGAGTTATTACCTGAAATCCGAGTAGATCCTCCAGGCCCAAAATCTATATCTTTAGCTCATTCTTTGAGCCAATACGAATCTCCGGCTGTATCTAGCATCGCTTCTGGACACATTCCTATATTTTGGGAAGAAGCTAAAGGCTCCAATGTTATCGATGCAGATGGCAATATATACATTGATCTATCTGCGGCTTTTGCCGTTTGCAGTCTCGGACATCGGAATGAGCGTGTGGTGACCGCAATTCAAGACCAGACCGGAAAATTGCTTCATGCGCAAGGTGCAGTTCATCCAAGTACTATTCGTGAGGCTTTGGTCCGTAAACTAGCAGAAGTCACACCGGGTGATCTAAATAAAGCGATAATCTTAAGTACGGGTGCTGAGGCCGTTGAGGTCGCTATCAAGACTGCGGTTCTATACACAGGTGGAAAAAGTATATTGGCTTTCCATGGGGGGTTCCACGGCAAGACGATAGGCGCGTTGTCGGTAACTAGCCACCGATCGTACCGAGACCCTTTCATTCACATGCTTTTTCCGGTAGTTAGGGCACCTTACGCCTATTGTTATCGTTGTCCTTTCAATCAGTCTTTTCCGAACTGCAATTTTCTTTGCCTAAGATATGTCGAATACCTCCTAGATAATCCATCAACCGGCAACCCCGATGTCGGCTCTATCTTACTAGAACCAATCCAGGGACATGAGGGCTGGATCGTGCCTCCCGATGATTATCTGTCACAAATACGTGAAATATGCAATAAACGCGGACTGTTATTGATCGTCGATGAAATCATTACAGGTTTCGGTAGAACCGGTGAAATGTTCGCCGTTAATCATAGTGGTATTGTTCCCGACCTTATTTGTTTTGGCAAAGCGATGGCGGATGGCTTCCCTATATCTGCAGCCGTGGGGACAACAAAGGTTATGAATGCCTGGCAATCGAAGACCGGCGAGTCAACCCATTCCAGCACATTCCTCGGGCATCCCGTGGGTTGTGCAGCTGCAATTGCAGGAATTGAGGAAATTCAAGTGAATGACCTATCGAAACGAAGCAAGGAACTTGGTCAACAAGTAATCGAGTCCCTTTTACAAATGAAGACACATCATCAAATTATTGGTGATGTTCGCGGAAAGGGATTAATGATTGGGGTTGAAATTGTCAGAAATCGTGAGACAAAAGAACCTGCTCCTGATCTGACGATGAAAATTTGTAAATTGTTATTGGAGCGAGGTCTTATATTAAATTCTGGTGGCACATTTGCCAATGTACTCAAATTTTCACCTCCGTTGATTATTACTAAGGAGCAAATGACCTTCGCGCTTTCACAACTCGATATTTGTCTCTCAGATGTTGAAAAATGAATATGAGACCAACATTATGACTAAATCAATAGTATTGCTACACTCTTTAGCTAATGTTATCCCAATTGCAAAACAGGCGTTTCAAGAAGAAGCTGGCAATCTTGAGATAATGAATGTGGTCGATGAAACTGTATGGTATGAGTTGCAGAGATCTGGGACGATTAGCACTCTTGTCATAAGGCGGGTATGTCTATATGCGACGCTAGCCGAACAAGCCAACGCATGTGGTGTGTTGACGACATGCTCGAGCCTTTCACCTTGTTTTGAGGTAGCAAAATATTGCGTAAATATACCTTTGATCCGTCTTGATAATCCAGTTGTAAAACAGGCCATAGAGATAGGAAAAAGGATTGGCTTGGTTGCTACCGCACAGACCACGGTTCAGCCCTATTTAGAGCAGGTTGATCAGATAGCTCGGCATTCTAACAAAATTATTACTCCTGTATCTATTTTCTGTGATGGAGCACTTAGTGCTTTGAAGGAAGATAATGTAAAAAAGCATGACGAGATTGTGATAACCAACATACACAATAAACTAATAAGGCAACCGGTCGATGTATTGATTTTATGCCAGGTAAGTTTACATCATATGATTGATCAACTTACGGGAATAACAGAAATCCCAATCTTATCGGCGCTTTCCTCGGCAATCCAAGAGACCAGGGAAAGAGTGGAATAGTAGATTATGGGAATGGACAATATCAGTTGATGGATGAAGGATAACTTATGGATAATGAGACTGCACTCGAGCTTTACAAGTTGATGTATACCATTCGGTTGTTTGAAGAAAAAGCGATCGAATTATACAAACGGAACCTAATCGGGGGTAGCTTACATGTTTATATCGGTGAAGAAGCTGTTGCAGTCGGCGTCTGTTCAGCATTAAAAGCCGATGATACTTTGGTGAGCACCCATCGAGGCCATGGGCACTGTATCGCCAAAGGAGCATCTTTGGAAGGAATGTTTGCTGAACTTCTTGGTAAAGTGGATGGTTTATGTAAAGGTAAAGGGGGCTCGATGCATATCGCTGACTTGAGGAAAGGAATCTTGGGTGCGAATGGCATTGTTGGGGGGGGAATATCCTTATCAACTGGCATAGCGCTTGGCTTCAAGTTTAAGCAAAGACAACAAGTGTCAATTTGCTTCTTCGGGGATGGCGCTATCAATCAAGGAGTGCTTTACGAATCGCTTAACCTGGCTGTAATTTGGAAACTACCAGTTATTTTTGTCTGTGAGAATAATCAGTACGCCCTATCTTCGCGGGCAGACCGCATGACCAGCGGTCTGGGTATTGAGCAACGAGCGCTTGCTTTTGGGGCGATGGCTGAAAGCGTGGACGGAAATTGTGTTGAAGCAGTTTTCCAGGCGACATGCAGAGCAGTGAACAGGGCTCGAGCTGGGGAAGGACCAAGCCTAATAAACGCAAATACATACCGCTGGTATGGCCATTTTTACGGGGATCCATGTGTATACCGTACAGAAGAAGAAGTTGAAAGTTGGAAGGAGAAATGCCCAATCTCTACATATCGAGACCTACTGAGTGTCAGGACGAAGGGTTTTACAGAAAGACTGAAAGCTATTGAAACAGAGGTTTCAATTAGAGTAGACAAAGCTGCAGAATTTGCCCTGAATTGTGCAGTGCCTGAGCCCCAGATGGTATTGGAGGATATCTATGATTCCTGACGTTGCGGTCTCATCACAGGTTCTAACGGGATCAGAAGCCCTCAATCAAGCATTAATAGAGGAAATGGAGCGCGACCCTAATGTTTTCCTGATGGGGGAAGACATTGGAATTCATGGGGGTGCGTTTAAAGTGACAAAAGGTCTTATAGGGCGTTTTGGACCTGAGAGAGTGCTTGATACGCCACTTTCAGAGGAAGCATTCGTTGGTGCAGCGATTGGTGCTGCTATGGTTGGTATGCGACCGGTAGTTGAAGTTATGTATATTGATTTCATAACATTAGCGATGGATGCGATTATCAATCAGGCGGCCAAATTAAAATATATGTTTGGTGGAGGAGTTAATGTTCCCTTGGTCATCAGAACACAAGGGGGTGGCGGGAGAGGAAATGCAGGTCAGCACTCACAAAGCCTAGAGGCACTTTTTTACCACATCCCCGGTCTTAAAGTCTGTATGCCTTCTTGTCCTAAAGATGCAAAGGGATTGTTAAAAGCAGCAATTAGAGATGATAACCCTGTCATATTTATTGAGCATAAGCTACTCTATTTCCAAAAAGGGGAAGTGCCTGAAGGTGAGTTCGTTGTCGAATTGGGTAAAGCAGAGATCAAGAGAGCAGGGAGAGACATAACAATTATTGCCACATCCAACATGGTACCTTTAGCCTTGAGTTGTGCTGATGATCTGGCTATTGAGGATATCGAATGTGAGGTTATTGATCCACGCACGCTTGTCCCCCTCGATATTGAAACATTGCTGCAATCGGTAATGAAAACTCATCGAGTGGTAATTGTACAAGAGGCCATCCGTCGAGGCGGTGTGGCTAGCGATATCGCGGCAGAGTTATTAGAACGTGCTTTCGATTACTTAGATGGGCCGATTAAACGCGTTACTAGTCTCAATGGTGTTGTTCCTTATGCGAGTGAACTTGAAAAAATATTCTTGCCCAATAAAGAAAAAGTGATAACTGCTGTGCATGAACTAATTTAGTTTCTTTGCTCTGTAAAGGCATATTTATAATATTCGTTGTTAACTACGCCATGTCTTATTCGATCTCTGTAACAGAACATAGTTTCTTGATTATTCTGGAGACAGGAGTCTATTATGAAGTACTGTGTAAGTAATTGGATTTACTACAACGAACCATTGCAAGGAGTGATGCAGCGGGCAAAATCTGCCGGATGCGATGGCCTCGAATTGATGGGGGAACCGCAAATATATGATGTTGACGAGGTTTGCCAGCTGGTTGATAAATATGAACTTCCAATCTATTCGGTGGCGGGAGTATTTACACCCGAACGCGATTTATCAGCTCTCGAACCGAATATGCGTCACCAAGCCATCAAATATTGTATAGCTGCATTGGACTTCACCAAGGCTATTGGCGCACAGCAATTGGTGGTTTTGCCTAATTATGTATATAAAGTTAAACCAGATGGTGAAATCATAGGAACCGAGTCTTGGAACATTGCACATAGGAGGGACTGGAAGAACGTCGTTGAGGCGGTTTGCAAGGTTGCTGATCATGCTGATAAAACAGGCATAATTTTAGCAATTGAGCCTCTCAACCGATATGAAACCTACTTAATTAACACACTTAATCAAGTACTTGTTTTCATACAGGAGGTTAATGCTCCTTGCATGAGGATCCAGTTAGATACCTTCCATATGAATATTGAAGAGATAGAACCATGGAACGCAATTCGGAAAGCTGGCAATTTACTTGTGAGCCTGCATTTATCTGACTCTAACCGGATGGCTCTTGGGCGGGGCAACCTCGATTTTCGGGGCATGATGCGTGCACTAAAAGAGATTCGGTTTGATGGTCTTTTAACACTTGAACCACTTGTACCATGCCCAAATCCGAATGTCGCCATGCTTATGACCGAAGATAAGAAGCTCCTAGAACATATACTGGAGGACTCGCTTGCTACATTGCGAGTTGCCGCTCAAACAACGTTCGATGATTTGAGTAGAGCGTATTGAAAGACAGAAAGGACCAAGCAGTATGGACAAGATGATATGGAAGCCCAATCTTGACGAAGTGGTAGAGCGCTACATGGCTTTGTGGGCTGGTAAATTTAACGACCAGATAATCGTAATAATGGAACCAAACGTAACTGCCATAGAAGACCATGAATCCTGGCAATACAAGTTTGAATACGATTTCCTAAAGGTATGCCCAGACATTCCAGCAATGTTTGAATCTAACGAAAGCCTTTTACGTTTCCGTTCGCAAATACAGGATGATTTTATACCGACGGCTTGGGTAACATATGGGGGTACTGCAGGGGGTGCATTTTGGGGTTCCGAGATGAAATTTTACGCGTCAGGGGGTTATTCACCGCCACTCATAAAATCGTGGGACCAGTTGGACTCTCTCAAATTTGATCCTGACTGGAAGTGGAATATGGAATTGCGGAACGCCTGTGAATACTTCGCTGAGCATGCATCAGGCCGCTTTGGCGTGGCTATTATGGAAATATATAACGACCTGAATTTAGTTCATGCCCTCAGGGGTTCTCAATTCCTATACGATATTTACGACCATCGGGAGGAAGTTGAACGCTTGATGGATATGTGTGTAGATTTTAACGTTAAGTGGGTCAAAATGCAACG
>Ga0315285_10006255_pt1 | contig 12266 bp, 11 predicted proteins | sample YL17G09_36_MG_FD_203698 | JGI IMG/M metagenome (GOLD analysis project Ga0315285, IMG submission 203698) | Sediment microbial communities from Yellowstone Lake, YNP, Wyoming, USA - YL17G09_36 | ecosystem: Environmental > Aquatic > Freshwater > Lake > Sediment | place: USA: Wyoming | collected... | reverse complement strand
GAAGCCTTGCCAAACCCTCAGATACTTTTCACGGCCAGCTACCTTGGCGTGATCGTTGCCTCCTTCCCACTGATATCGGCTCTAGCGCACCTCATAATCGCATATCCAAAAAACAGAAATTATGTTGAGAATCTGAAGAAAGGAATGAATCCTTATCGCTGGTATGAATATGCTTTTTCAAGCTCCATAATGATAGTATTGATCGCGTCCTTCACCGGAGTCTGGGATTTCTGGCTGCTGTCTGCCATATTTGTGCTGAACGCAATGATGATCATGTTTGGGTACCTGATGGAAGTCATAAATCAGCGGACTGAGAGAACCTCTTGGTCAGCGTTCATCCTTGGATGTATTTCGGGGGGATTTCCATGGGTCGTGCTGTTTGCCTATTTCGTAGCGACTGTTATGTCCACTAGCTTGAATCCACCCGCATTTGTGTACTCGATATTCTTCATCTACTTCGCCGTGTTCAACATCTTTGCCCTCAACATGGTCTTGCAGTACAAGGGTGTCGGACGCTGGAGAGACTATCTATACGGCGAACGAGTCTACATAATACTCAGCTTCGTAGCGAAAACAATCCTAGCTTGGCTGGTCTTCATCGGAATCTTCGCACCTTTCTAGCACAATTTACCATTCAATCCTCAGCCTATTCGCACTTCAAACGCAGAAAAAGCAGCGCTTGCTAGGCAGGCCTATTGGCAGTGGTGAAACTGCCCACACCCTTGACGTTTTCCATCACCTTCCGAACACATAGGTCATGTCTGGCAACATCCAGAGCTCCAATTGTACTCTTTTCCTTCTCCTCTATCTCTAGAGCATCACGTCAAAATCAAAAGGTCTAGTCTCCTCCAAGAATTCCTCAAAGTCATTCAGATTGATCGACTCAGCATGTTGGCGGGGCGACCCATCGATCCTTCGAGAACTGTAATCTACCATTGGAATGCCATTCGTCTTCTCTTTCCAAGTCTCACTGCAAAGCTGAAGAACTCTAGCCCACTCAGAACAGGAAGTCTGTCAGCTCATAGAAGCAGGATTCGAATTCGCCTGCGACTCTGAACACAACAAAGTCTTCCGAAAACGAGGGTGAACCCCTAAAAGAAAATTCGCAAAACCGGGCTGGGTTCGTCTGTAGCGGGCGGGGTGGGATTTGAACCCACGACCACCAACTTAGGAGGAGCTTCTATAGATTGGTCTGGTTACAGAGTTTTCTTAGATAGTAAGTACAAGAGAGGATACTCAGTAGCTCAATACAACTACTCTAAGAGATTCTTTGAATGCTATCTGCAGCCTTCCAAGATTCTTGCTTTGCCAGATTCAATGAGAGGGAATGTCTTGAAATCTTTGATAGCCCTATCGAAGTATCAGGGAACATACATAGAGTTCAAAGAGAAACTTAGACAGTATAGCATAAAATGGCTCAAGCCTGACAACCTGACCACTTTCCTAAACATTCTAAACAACACACATGATGATTTGAAAGAATGGTACAACATAGCCCAGAGCAACTTAGCTCCTAACTACAAGCTATTTCTAAGATTTGTTCTCTTAAGTGGACTACGAAAAGGAGAAGCTCTGAAATCATTCAATAGGGTCATCGAATTAGCCAAATCCAACAAGCTCAATGAATACTATATCAAAGATTTGTCAATGCTGGAGCACTTTAGATATCCTAATGAATTTCTAAGAGGTACAAAGAATGTCTACATCTCGATTTTGCCTGGTGACTTGGTCGGACAAATAGCCGTTAGTGAACCTGTGACCTATTCATCTATCCATAAATTCCTAGAGAGAAGACACATCAAACTCAGATTGAAGGAACTAAGAAGCTACTATGCTTCATATCTACGAAAACATGGCATAATCTCGGAATTAGTGGACTTGATTCAGGGAAGGATAGGCAAAGATGTATTCATTAGACACTACCTAAAAGAGACTCCTCAGAACTTGAGTAGCCAAGTATTAACAGTATTGAGAGACTTAGAGGGTTCTCTCCTGCATGACTGAGGGCCATCAATATTCCTAAGACACTATTGGAGTCCATCATTCAAAGAACTCAGAGACAGAACACTTGAAGCAGTCAATCAACTGGAGAAATCACTCTAGCCCTTTCCTTGTTTAACTTCTCTTTAAAAATACCAATAAACAGATTTAAACTGCAAAGAGATACCTTTGAATCATGTCTCAGAAGAAAGTCGTCAATTTAGAGTCGATTACAGTTAGAGGGAAATTCCATACTGCTGAAAATGACTTCAATATCATAGTAAAATCAATCATGGGCGTACTAGAATGTCTACACTGGAGTACTGTTGCAAAAATGGGGGAGAGCCTGATGGTTATCAAACTTCGAAAACCTTATGACATGATAAGTAGCAAAGAATATTCAGATGCCTGGCGAAAGCGTATCACGACAAGCAGACATGGAACTCCTGTCTTTGTATTCATCACAGTGATCGAACACCTTGCCAGTGGCGCTTTGCTTGAAGTTGAATGTAGACCAGCAATGTGGTTTAGGATAACTCAACTTCAGGAAGAGAAATTCACTGAGAATAGTGTTCAGGAGGCACTAATGGAATGCAAAATACTCGTAAAGCAATTAATGAGTGTTCTGAAAGCAAAGGAAGTTGAACCCATATCAGTCTACCCAATCATTCAAAGAACAGAAATCAAAAACAGATTGTTGAACCTTGGTCTCAAAGAAATGGTCAGTCATTTGGATGATGCAGAGAGACATATTGTTCAAAATGACTTTGTGGAATCTTTGACTTCTAGTCGTACTTCATTTGAGAAAATGATTGATTGGCACATGAAGAAAAGAGGATTGGAGCAGACAAACAATTACAAGAATGACCTTGAAAGGCTTGGAGCTAGAGGCTACCTAGACCCAGACACAGCCCAACTATTGCAGAGTTATTATCGTTGCTTATCAGTAATAGGGGTCCATGAAAAAGGAACACCACCATGCTTATATGAAGCACAGATGTGGTATGGAATGACTTTGATAGTGCTAGACTATTTTGCAAACAAGCTACCCTAAGCAGCAAGTAACCGTGACATTGCTCAAAGCACGATTCTCTCAGTGAACTCTCCTTAGAACCATCTTGAATCTTCAACACACAATAACTACTTCCATTTTTCGAAGTCACAAATAAACTAAAGACGTCAGAAAAATGAAATGATGGGAGGAAATCGTTTACTCAACGTAGTCCCAGTATGTGTATTCGATGAAAATCTCCACTCTGTACGTAATGATAGAGCAGGGACTTACACCCGGTGCAAGTTTAGCCCACATCTTTGCGATATTTATGCCTGGCTTTACGTGATCGCAAAAGACCTCAGCGGATTTTTCGTAGGGTCCTAAGGCTGGGTCCATCCATGATTCGATTCTGAAACAGAACTGACTAGAAGGAACGTTTGGGATACCAGAATATCCGTCTGTTCTCCAGATACTTAGCATATCTAACCCTACGGAAATGTTAAAGTTAGGGTAAGCTAAACTTGAATTTGCAACATGAATCGCTTGAAAAACGACACGTGTTACATTATTGAATCCTTCTTTTGGACTAAAAACAAAGAATGATTCATAAACGTTCCACCAATTTGTTGAGTCGTATATGTTGGCAGTAAGTCCTTTTTCGTAAGTGTCTATAACGACAATCTTCTGCCCATCTTGGCAGAGCGTCAGATTTCCTCTGGGTACTGCATTGACTCTTAGATTTCCTTCTTCATCCAGTGGGAAGTTTGTCACAGTCACGTTCTTTGTCGGATCTCCTGTTGTTCCAAATGCTCTTGCTGCTGGGTTTATGTCTCGGTAATCTACTATTCCGTCATCGTTGTAGTCGAGCCAAGGGTCATATTCGCCTGTGCCTGAAGTTTTGTTGTTGCTTCCAGTTGGAAGGATAGTGAACAATGTGAATGTCAGGCAGAATGTACAAAGCACAGCTATCACTAAGTCTCTTTTCGTAACCATTGTATCACCCCCATTTCTTCTACAAGATAAACACGATGTTATCACCAGAATTGCTTATTTGACTTGTGAAGAAATCTTCTAGAAGAAAGAGACTTTCAGTGTATACAATCTTAGAACTTCGTTGAAAACTTCTAGGGACTCCCTGAAATCTCCATTGATCTAGGAACCTATTGACATTATTTAGAAAGACTGAAATTCAGATGAAACTTGTTAAGGAATTGAGGGATTTCTTCTTGCTGCTAGACAAGAAGGGAAAATGGGTTGAGAACCTGGAGGTTACTGAGAAGCTTTGGAAAGAAATGATGGAAGAGATAGTCATTAGAAGAATACCTAAGCTTTTGGATTGTGCAGAAAGATTGTTGCATGCTGGAGGTGATGAGTCAATATGTGCAGGACTCTACACCTATGCAATAGAAGAATATGGCAAGCTCCTTTTGTTGAAACAGTACAGTCCAGTCAATGGAAAAGTCCATATTAAGTTTAGATACTGCTTTAGGACACATGGCCCTAAGTTCAGAATTGCTATAAGGAATCTCCCCAAAGAATGCACTACGCTTCGTAAAGGCGTTTTCGACCCAGGTATTTTTGATAAGAAGATCTTTGATGTAGGTCAGACTGCAGACTCTGAAGCTAGGCTAACTACATTCTATTCTGACTTTACAGATTCAGCGGATAGTATAAGGTCTGTTCCATCTGTAGACATAGATTGCCTTCAGAATGCTATAAAGCAATTCAAGATTCTAGTCTCTAATTTTCGCTAATTCAAATTCCTGCTCAGCTTGAGCAATCGAAACAACCCGAACAACCAAAACTGGCCTCTCTCTTTTTCTGTGCTCATTAAATCTGAACTGTGATGAAAAACTTACAGGGACCATCTGAAACCATTGTGAAGTCTCGTACTCTTACTTCTGGATTGTTTTATTCGGCTCTTCTTTTGGCAGGCAAAAAGGTTCTAGCATCTACAAAGTTTTCATTGTGACATCTAGGACAAGTATATCCTATGAGAGGTTTGGGTCCCTGAGCTATAGCCCTATTTATTGTTTCAGCACTTAAGATAGGAGCTTCATATTCAAAAGGGAGACCATGTTCATCAAGACATTTGGAACAAGCTATGCGTACTCCCAGAATTCCTTTTTCCAAACCCCTTGGGATGTTTCTTCGTATAGTGAAAATGAGACTTGCCATAACGTACTCAGAGGATTGAAAGTTGTCCATAAAAAGTATGTCAATAGAGTCTTTCGTAATCAAGCCTTTTAGATCTACATGCTTCTGGCTAATTGGAATGATGTGAGGCAGTCCTGCATATCGTGGTAGTAGTCTTCTCCTGAGTGCAAATGCAAATCCGATTTCCTGATTAACCCATTGCGAATTCTTTCCATTGTCTGTCAGCAAAACAATCATAGAATGGCTTTTTTGCAATTCGTTCTGAATTCTTTGCTTGAAATCTTCTCCATATTCCAAGTAGATTTCAGCCTTGTAAGGCTGAATCTGAACTATTCTTCCCAAGGAATCATGAATGTACTGAGCAAAACTATCATCTTCACTTGCATAGCCAATGAATACATTGTAACTCATAGAACATCAACTTCAACTTGAACTAATCTCTTCAGTTCAGCTATAACTTTTTTTGCGTTCCTTAGCTCTTCTCTCAGAGGGAGAGAAAGGTTCTGCAAAGTCTCTCCCTGAAATTATTTGGATTTAGGATGAAGGAACTGGACAAAGCTTTCAAAATTGTCACAGAACTGAGGCAACAACAACCAAATATCGAACAGCTAAAAGGAATTGAGATTGATCTATGCCTATTCTCCATTGGTGAATAAATCCTTGTTCCGAGAATCTCTTTTAAGAACTTCTATGAACCCTTTGAAATCTTTGAAGGAAAGAAACTTGGGTGCTTGGATAATCTGATCTTCCTCAAAGTGTTTGGAATTTAAAAGAACTGAACGGCATATACAGGATGGGATGTGAATGACCAAGTCTCTTAGAGTACCGACCCCTGAAGAATTTTCCAGCCTTGTAGATTTGTATGAATCTAAATACAAGAAACTTGATAGCATCTACGTAACTGCTCTCCGAGATTTTCAAAGCAAGAAGCTCAGAAACTTGAATTATTCTGATGTTGAATCAATTTTGCATCCATATTTGCTGAGATGGGGTAAAATGGGAAGAGTATTGGGGATCAAAGGTTACAAGAGAATAGGTGATAAACTCAGAGAAATGGATATTCAATTGACAAAGTTAAGACAAGAAACCCTCTCACCAGTGGCTCCAGATCGAATGTCAAGTGAGTTTGCAGATATTTACGATGAGATCATGAATACTAAATGGAAGTCCGAGAAGGGCAAAACCAAGAGAGTTGGACCGACAGCAGCCTCAAAAGCACTTCATTTGGTTGCTCCAAACCTATTCATGATATGGGATAGAGCGATTAGAAATCATTACATGTTCGAAGAGAATGGTGCAGAGTATGTTAGATTTCTGGTTAACATGCAAACTTGGCTAAAGATACTGAAAACACCTATAGATGCTCTTCAGAGGCGATATGGAAAAACCTGCACAAAGATTATAGATGAATACAATTGGATGAAGTGCAACAAGAAACCCCTTTCTGATGAAAAGGGTTGAGGAAAGGGTAAGAAGATGGAATATTTTGAGCTTCTGCTCGACTGGTTTCTCGGCATTATATCTCTAATAAAAACGGAAGTGTAGTCTGACATGCGGCTATTGTATTCTTTCTAGATTCAGGCGTTTCTTGGGGCGGCAGGATAACTGATTATGATTTTTTGTTTCGAATCATCTTTAACGCCGATTTTGTCACACAATTCTGCAATCATAGAATTTGCTATACCGACAAAGTACTTCTTACCTGTGGTCTTGAGTTGCACGCCCTTGGAATCAATGCCCCAAAAGAAAAAGCGATTACTATCAAGATCGTAAATATACTGTATTGTTATCTGTTTTTCATCCAAAGGTCTGCGTTCCAACTCAATTCCCATAATTTTCACGCCTGACGTAATGTCTTCTTTCAGTTGTTTGAATGCCTTAACATCGCTCGTCCATTCCACCCACTCTGACTCTTTCAACGGCATTTTTCGAGAAGCGGGTATAATCGTATGTTTTTTGGTGAAATAAATAGTCATAGGTTTGTCTTCTGCGATGCCCCTCACGTATACGTTTTCCCCCAAGAACAGCTCTTGCATTTCCTTTGGAAGAAGAGGTAATCCAAAACCTTGGTCAAATACTATGCCGAAAGGTCTAGCAAAGTCGTTAAGCCTAGAGGCAAGATTGATGACTCTTCCTGAATAGTCTATTATCGTTCCTCCAGAAGATATACAACAGGCTGTTCCTCTGGACAATCCTATTCCGATTCTCTCGGGCGTATCGAAATATATCATGCTGTCACCCTTGCAAAGCTCCCCAAAGTCTTGCACAAGGCTCAAACAAGTTTTCACTGTATTAGTCATAATGTCTTTTAGAGATTCTGGGGTGTAGGTAATGATAATGAGAAGCCCGTCCCCAGTCGGTTTGTAAAAAGATGCTTTAGGGAAATAGTCATCTATTATTCTTATGTAAACTCTCTTGATGAAATTTGCCACGTTTAAAGATTCTTCTTCCTTGCAAAAAGGCGTAAAGCCTCTTATGTCCAGAACAATCGCAATGATGTGTTCATTAGTGCCCTTGGCATTCTCCAGCAGTCTTCTGAGTTCAATGCTCATGTTCCGCCCTTACGCACCTTGATTGCCACACTATTTAAATCTTGAGTTCAATGACAGTATCAAGTACTCCTTCCTAAGCGAACGTTTTGTAGTTAGTGAATGTAGTGCAGGTAGAAAGAGAGGGCTCAAATTTTCTTGGAACGTGAGCCATGTTTCTTTAGAAGTTCCTCAATGCTTCTATAATGTTCTGATCTCTTGTTTCTTGGCGTCTTTGCCGCTTGATCTGCACATGTTGAGAATGATGATGTCATAGGACTAATGTTCTCAACAACTTGCCCACACCTTTGACAGACAAACTCTCCAGTCTCCCTATCATAAACTGTTGCGCGAAGTTGTCCTTCAGTTCTTACACATGCAACGCAATAGGGAGTTCTGAGATTCTGAAGCAATATCCTAGGTGTTATGACCATTCCAGCCTCTTGTAGAGCTGTTATCAATTCTTGGTTTTGCGGTGGTGAGACGAGCTTCTCGAATATTGCTTCCATATAGTCTTCAACTCTCTCTTCCAGATCATACGTAAAAAGGAACTTTTTCGTCTTCTTTTCAGCCCTCTTAAGGTGCATGTCCTTTTCCTTATCTGTCGTCATTAGCGCAATCCACGGAATTTCCCAGCCAGAGGAAGGAGGCTTAGTCTTTCTCATTTTGTACATTACCTTATGCCCTTTCCTCTCCCAACTGAGTAATCCTCTGTTAACCAAATCTCTCAACGTAGAACCGACCGTATTTCCATGGAGCTTTGTCTCCATATGAATGTCCTCGAAGCTTTTCGATTCTTTACACAGAACAGCATAGATTCGCTTGACGCTTTTGACTGAGGGACCATGAGGTCGTGGCATCTTAACCGTACTAAAAAACTCTTCCTCACTCATATCTTTTCGCTTATATCGTGGATGATAGACAATGAAAAACAAAATCTTGTTTGCAAGGGTTGAAGAATTAGGCTACGGGCTTCTTAAGAAAGTCACCCAAGCCCGTGGTGAAAGCATCAGCAGTTTTGTGAGGCATGCTGTAAGGGTCGAGCTTGCCAAACTCTCAAGGGTCCTTAGTGATGATGACAAAAAAATCCTCAAGTCGGCATTCAGAGACAGATAGAAGGGAAAAAAGTAATGAAAAACAAAATCCGCCCACTATTTTCCCATTTTTTTAGGAGGAAAGAAAAACGATCGATGAGACTGCTTTGAAGACTGCTGCAAAAGGATACTTTCTACAAGGCTTGAATATCATTCCAGTCAAAGGAAAGCAGCCTCTCATTCGATGGGAAAAGTGGCAAAACGAGAGACAGAGCGAAACAGACTTCGATAATTTACCTTGGGACAAAGCTAACGGCTTTGCAATAATCGGTGGCTCAAGACTGGACAATGGCTTTTACATTTGCGCGATCGACTTTGATGTTAAGAATCTATCCCCAGAGATTGTTGGAAAAGGAAGAGGGGTTCTGAACAAATTCCCAATGACAAGAATGGAAGAGACTCCAAGTGGAGGACAGCATTGGATATATCTTTGCCACACTAAGCCCAAGACAGTCTCCACCTATCACAATCAATGTGCTTTGGAATTACTGGGAGAGAATAAACTGGTTATAATGTTTCCAAGCGAAGGTTACAGGCAACTCAATGACAACAAACCTTCAGAAATTGGCGACATTGAAACGGTTTTCAGCCATATACTAAGAGAAAGTGGCTTTGCAGAAGCGAATGCCTTGGATTTCTGGTTTGGCCAAGCTTCCCAGAAGCCATACGAAGGAGCAGACCCACCCTGCATTATTCGACTGCTGAAAGATGGTGCATCTGAGGGAATTAGAAACGAGACGGCAATCCGACTGAGTAGCTACCTATCCAATTTCAGAAGACTCTCAGATGACAGGATACGACAGAAAATGCAGGAATGGAATAGTAACAACAACCCATCGCTTGAAGAATCCGAACTTCGCAACATAATAGAAAGCTCAATCAATGGAAAGTATGTTTATGGATGCACGGATGACATCCTAAAAAAATACTGCAAACCCAATATATGCCTCTTGAAAACCAAAAACACAACAATCTCTGAGAAAATCAAGACTGCACCTTTCTTCGAACTGCCTGATGGATGTTTAGCCGAACAAGGTTTTGATGGAAAGCACACTTATTTCTTAGTTTTCGATCCTAAGACTTGCACAGTGGAAAAGCAGAGTGAAATCAAAATCGATGAAATAACTTACAAGCCTATTGAAAATGAAGAAGCCATTTTGGGGCTAACTCTTTTTCCATGTGAAGCCACTGACTTTGGAACTGACAAAAAACTCTTGGAAGAGATTACCGTTTACATGAATAGGTGGCATGAAACACCGTCAGAGAAGGACAGAAAACTCGATGCACTCTATGTACTGCTTACCTACATTAGCGACATTCTACCAAGGGTTCCTTACAGAAGGATGCTTGGTGCGTTAGGGAGAGGGAAATCTGCTTGGATTGACACGGTAGGCTCCATTTGCTATAGACCCATAAGATTGGCAGGTTGCGACACTGACAAAGCAATTTGTAGAAGACTGAACATTTGGAGAGGCACAGCTTTGATTGATGAAGCTGATTTTGGCAAAACAGATCTCTATGCGTTCATTACCAAGATTCTCAATCTTGGATACGATCAAAAGCAAGGTTTCTATCAGAGATGCCAAGATGAGAATTCAACTCAAACCGTCACATATAGAGTCTATGGACCAAAACTACTAGCCACAAGAGACCGATATACAGATCAAGCCTTAGAAAGCAGATGCATAACAACAATCGCCCATGAAAACAGCAAATCCATGCCTCTGTTCAGAATGGAAAGGTTCGCCACAGAAGCTCAGACTCTCCGCGACAAACTGATTTTCTGGCGTTTTCGCAAATACCATGAGATGAAACAGAAAGTTGCTATGCTAGAGTCACCTGAACTCAGCAACGAACTGAAGATTGACAATATCTCCAGCAGAATAAAAGAGATTCTTGCGCCTCTGGCACTCGTTTCCGAGGAATTCAGACCCAACATTGCAGAACTGGCAATAGAAATAGACACTGCGATGAGAAATGACAGAGACTATCAACTGGAGATTGAGTTTAATGAGGCTCTAGCAAGAATAATGGAAGAAGAGAAGGACAAAAGTGAGGGTAGTTACGGTAGTGACGGTCCTATAGGGAGCCCTGCCTTAGAGGTACCAAGTATTACAGATTTTCTGGGAGAATCAACACAGCCCAATTCATCACAGAAAAATGGTGAATATTCCTTCCATGTTTCTCTGACGAGGATTGCAAAAAGAATTCTGTGTAATGAGAATCCAGAGTCAAAGGAACTTACAAGCCTAACAAGAAGCCTGAGCAACATAATACGTATCCGTCTGGGATTGAAGATAATACAAGGGACTGGCGGAAGACGCCTTGTAGAGATACCAGAGGCTTACATAAAGACCGTAACTACCGTAACTACCTCAACCAAGCCAAAATACAAAATCATAAAGATTGTGTAGGAGGGTTCTGGTAACTTAGCGTCGGATGGTTCTAGCTGTTAACTATCGTCGGATGATTGAATAAAAAGGGGAGAAGGAGAAGGCTCACTTTCTCATTTAGTAGCTTCCCTTACGATTGAAATTTTGAGCGGTTGACGAGAATCCAAAGGGCTACTGCTATCGTCATGACAAAGAAACCCACAGTTGTAATGGTTGCATTAGTTGTCAATGTCCAAAAACCAATTCCTATCAAAGCAAAGATGAACCCGACGAACAGTAGTAGTGGCAAGAAGCCCTTAGGATTTTCCAGATTTAAGCTCATTTCACCTCTCCTTTCAGTTTAGGAGCGGCCTGCATGTGCGCGTATTACCCTCTAGACTACGAAAAAGATAAATGCACAATTGTGCAATTATCATTACGTCCGTATACTAGAGTGACGATGACGCGGTTACACGCATCAGTCGCTCTAGCCACATAGTTATGCGTGACTTGTAGATAAAAGATTTCATTCGGTCAGGTTTTGCTTGCGTTTTGTATGAGTGTTAGCCACTTGTTCTTTCCTTCGACTTCTATTCCGCAAGTTTCAACAAGAATACCCAAGTCCTTGATCCAGAAGAAAGAAGCTACGTGTAGAGTTATGCCTTCCAATATCTATAGAATGGCAATTTACTTTGGGAATCATGTAGGTACACGTCATAGATCGAAGCTTTTCTGTCTGTTCATAGAGTGTATTTTCCATTGATTCTCCTTCATTGAAAAGCAGAATAAGACGTAAACCATTATGAAGAATTTCTTGATGGTCTTTATATTCCCTTATTGACCCTAGGGGTCGGTCAAGCCTAATTGGAGACAAATGAAATGAAAATAGTGTGTGAGGTTTGCAGGAATATGGGGCAGCTCCAGCATCTCAGTGAGAATTACTTCAGAGTCAAGCATTACTTGGGTTCAGTTGATGGCAAACTCAAGTTTCAATACCACAAGCAAAGCCCTCAGTATGTCCAGAGTCTTGTCAGCAAGCCTAGCCCAACCCAGATTGACCCAATTGACCCGAAAACTATTGACCCAAATCTCAGGGACAATAGCTCCTTTTCTGGAAACATGGCGGGCGGGGTGGGATTTG
>Ga0315285_10006254_pt1 | contig 12267 bp, 4 predicted proteins | sample YL17G09_36_MG_FD_203698 | JGI IMG/M metagenome (GOLD analysis project Ga0315285, IMG submission 203698) | Sediment microbial communities from Yellowstone Lake, YNP, Wyoming, USA - YL17G09_36 | ecosystem: Environmental > Aquatic > Freshwater > Lake > Sediment | place: USA: Wyoming | collected... | reverse complement strand
GCGACGAGCTGCTCAAAGACAATCTCGTCGTCAAGGCCGATCTGGCACATGCGCTCGCAGTTTCCGGGCGCAAGGCCGATGCAGAAGAAGCTTTGCGGAACCTGCTTGCGATCTCGCACACACGTTACGTCAATCCGTTTGAGATCGGGCTCATCTACATCGGACTCGGTCAGAGCGAGGAGGCATTTCAGTGGCTGAACCGGGCTTACAAGGAGCGTTCCGATCTGGTTGTCTATCTCAGGGTTGATCCACGCCTGGATCCCGTTCGTTCCGACCCGCGCTTCCAGGAAATGGTACGGCGGATGAACTTCCCCGCGAGCACGAATCCATGATCGGCACCCGCCTCGGCCGGTACGAGATTGAGCCGCTTTGCGGGCGTGAGCGGAGCGGGAGCCCGCAGGCGAAATCCCGAGGGGAGCGAGGGATGCCGTGTTGAGGCCGGGCACTCACGTTGGCCCATATGAAGTCCTGTCGCTGCTCGGCGAGGGCGGGATGGGGGAGGTGTACCGGGCGCGGGACACCCGGCTCGGCCGCGACGTCGGGGTCAAGGTGTTGCCCGCCGAGTTTGCTTCCGATCCCGAGCGGCTGCGGCGGTTCGAGCAGGAAGCGCGCGCGGTCGCCGCGCTGGACCACCCGAACATCCTCGCGATCCACGACGTCGGTAGCCATGAGGGTGCGCCCTTTCTGGTCACCGAGCTGCTGGAAGGCGAGTCTCTGCGAGAGCGGCTGAGCGGCGGCGCGATGCCTGTTCGCAAGGCCGTTGAAACCGCCGTCCAGATCGCGCAGGGACTTGCGGCGGCACACGAGAAAGGGATCGTCCACCGCGATCTCAAACCGGCCAACGTGTTCATCACGAAGGACGGGCACGTCAAGCTCCTCGACTTCGGGATCGCCAAGCTGGTCGCACCCAGGAGCCTTGGGGAACCGGCACAGGCGACCACGGTGGTCGAGGCGACCGAAGCCGGAACAACGCTCGGCACCGTCGGGTATATGGCGCCCGAGCAGGTACGCGGTCAGAGCGTGGACCACCGGACCGACATCTTTTCATTCGGCTGTGTACTCTACGAGATGCTCTCGGGCCGGTCGCCATTCCGTAGGGACACAGCCGCCGACACGGCGAGCGCGATCCTGCACGAGGACCCGCCTGCGCTTACCGGCACGGGTCGGGGAATTCCGCCGACCCTGCAAGGGATCGTGCGCCGGTGTCTTGAGAAGCGGCCGGAGGACCGGTTCGGGTCGGCTCGTGACGTTGCGTTCGCGCTGGAGGCGATCACGGGCGAGACGGAGCCGCCGGTGGTTCCACCGACACGGAGCTGGTTCGCGCGTCACCGGCTCGCGGTGGCGGGTGCGGGCACCGCCGTGGCGATGGTGGCCACCCTGGTCATCTGGCGGCCGTGGCGCACAGTAGACACACCGGCGGGAAGCGGCCCCGAGCGCATCCCGAGCATCCTGGCCCTGCCCTGCAAGGTGTATGGCGCTCCGGAGGTCGCGTTTCTCACCGATGCTGTCCCCGGCACCATCTCCACCCTCCTCGCCCAGGTCGAGGGGCTGGACACCAAAGTGCCGCCCACCAGCTTCGAGGTGGAGAAGGTCAAGGGCGATCTCGGCCGGCTGGCCGAGCTGTACGAAGTCTCGTCCTTTATTGTGACTTCGATCAACACCACGGCCGGGGGGTTCGCTCTCAACGTCCAGCTGGTCGATGCGGCCACTAGGAAGGTGCGGTGGGGCAAGCAGTACGAGGGTTCCCGCGAGGCGTACAACGACCTCGCTCGCCAGGCGGCGGAGGGGATCCGCCAGGTGGTCAGGCCGTCCACCGCCCCGGTGCCGACCTCCGGGGTGTCCTCCGAGGCCGAGCTGGCCCTCCGGGAAGGGGTTCACCTTTCGAACCGGTACAGCATCCTCCGCCACCAGAGTGATTTCGACGCCTCCCTCGTGGCACTCAAACGCGCTCTCCAGGTCGATCCATCGCTCAACGTCGCCAGAACACAAATCTCCTTTACCTACCTCGTAAAGTACGAACACGAATACGGTGGAAGCGGAGCACTGAACGAGGCCGAGTCCTGGGCTCGCCGCGCGCTCGAGGTCGACCCCCGCTGCGGCCGAGCCTGGAGCCAGCTGAGCTGGCTCGAGCTGTACTCGACCACACCCAACATCGAGCGCCAGCTCGAGTACGCGCTCAGGGGCGCCTTTCTCTCGCCGCGCGACGGCTTCAGCCACATGGCCGTTGCGAACTGCGTGTCGAACCCCGGTGCCCTTCCCCTTCTCGTCGCTGCGAGCCGGCAGGCGGTCAAGGTCGATCCGTTCTGGGTTTCTGGCGACGACAATGCAGCTTTCGGCCTCAGTCTTCTCGGCAGGCCGGAGGATGCGCTCCCGCATGCCAACCGTGTCCTGCGGGTGGAGCCCGATTTTGAGCTTGGCGCGATTATCAAGGGCCTGGTGCTCCTGAAGCTCGGTCGGCTCGACGAGGCGCGAAAGACACTGGCACAAGGGGAGTCTCGGTTTTTCGAGAATCCCGGCCGCTTCTACAACCAGCTGTGGGGCCAGATCAGGTTCGAGCTGGCGGTGGCAGAGCGGGACGCCGCGACCATCGAGAAACTGGAGCGAAACATCCTCCATCCCCTCCTCGACGGGCGGGCGGACTCCATCAATCTTGGGAACGGCACGCTGTTCGTGTGTCCGGGACTCGCCCGCCTGGGCCGGAAGGACGAGTCGATCCGTATCCTCCTCCGGAGCGTCGAGGTGGGCGTCCCGCCGCCGTACGACTGGCTCCTGATTGACGCCGGGATCCAGTTGCTGCGTGGCGACCCCCGCTTCGCCAAGGTCCTCGCTGCTTCGCGAGAAGGCGCTGCGAAGATCGCTCGGATTCTCCAAGGTGCCCGGGCCCGCGGCGAGTTGCCGTCGTACCTCAACGAGCCGCTCGACGAGTTGGTCAAGCTGTTGAACCAGAAGGGAGGCACGAGCTGATCGCAAGGAGGCGCCCACGGAGCTGAGACCTGGCACGCGCCTCGGTCCGTACGAGATCGTCGCCCAGATTGGTGCGGGCGGGATGGGGGAAGTCTATAGGGCTCGGGACACGCGCCTGGGCCGCGAAGTCGCGATCAAGGTGCTGCCAGCGGAGTTCGCCTCCGATCCCGAGCGGCTGAAGCGTTTCGAGCGTGAGGCCAAGGCCACCGCGGCACTTTCCCACCCCAACATCCTCGACGTGCACGACGTGGGCACGGTCGAGGGCCTGCCATACCTGGTCGAGGAGTTGCTTGAGGGGCAGTCACTCCGGGACCGGCTCGCAGGAGGAGCCATCCCGGTACGGGAGGCGGTGGAGATCGCGGTGCAGGTCGCGCACGGCCTTGCCGCGGCGCACGGGAAGCACATCGTTCACCGCGACCTCAAACCGGCCAACATGTTCATCACCAGGGACGGGCAGGTCAAGATCCTGGACTTCGGGATCGCGAAGCTCGTGGAGGGCGTGCCGCTCGGGGAGGCAGACACGCTCACGCACTCACCGACCGGGGCGACGGACCTTGGCCGCGTGCTGGGGACGATGGCGTACATGTCGCCCGAGCAGGCACGAGGGATGCCGGTTGATCCGGGGTCGGACATCTTCTCCTTCGGTGTGGTCCTCTACGAAATGCTGGCGGGTGAGCGGCCATTCCGCGGGGAGACGGCGACCGACACGGTCGCGGCGATCCTCAAGGAGGAGCCGCCGCCGCTGCCGGAGGGCGTACCGCCGGCGCTTCAGGGTGTCGTGACCCAGTGCCTGGCCAAGCGCCCCGACCAGAGGTTCTCCTCGGCGCATGACCTGGCTCTGGCGCTTCAGTCCGCATCGAGCCCGAGCGAGGCCGCGCACATTGCTCTCACGGGCGCAGGGGTGCCCACTCCGGCCCGCCGGCGTCGGCTGCTGCTTGCCGGGGGCGTTCTCTTCATCGGCGCGGTCGTTGCTGCCCTGGCGATCTGGCGCCCGTGGCATGCCGCCTCCGCGCCGGTCGTGAGCGGTCCCGGGCACCTCCCAAGCATCCTCGCCCTGCCCTGCAAAGTGTACGGCGCGCCGGAGGTGGCGTTTCTCACGGATGCCGTCCCCGGCACCATCTCCACGCTCCTCGCCCAGGTCGAAGGGCTGGACACCAAGGTGCCGGCGACCAGCCTCGAGGTGGAGAAGGTCAAAGGTGACCTCGCCCGGCTCGCCGAGCTGTACGAGGTCTCCAGCTTCATCGTCACGTCGATCACCACCTCACCCGGGCGATTCGCCCTCAACGTCCAGCTGGTCGATGCTGCGACGAGGAAGGTGAGATGGGGAAAGGAGTACGAAGGCCCTCGGGAGACTTACAACGACCTCGCTCGCCAGGCGGCAGAAGGAATTCGCCTCGCGGTCAAGCCAGCCGCCTCACCGGTCCCAACGACGAGCGTTTCATCCAGGGCTGAGTTGGCCCTCCGGGAGGGTGATTACTTTGACAGGCGTTACGGTGGTCTGAGGCACTCCGCGGATTTCGACTCCAGCCTCGCGGCATACAAACGCGCTCTCCAGCTTGATCCGTCGCTTAACGTCGCCAGAGCACATATCGCCGGGCTGTACATTAGCAAGTACGAAACCGAAGGCGAAGCGAGCGGGGCGCTGAAGGAGGCCGAAGCGTGGTCTCGTCGGGCCCTCGAGGTCGACCAGCGATGCGGCAGAGCCTGGGAGGTGCTGAGCTGGGTCGAGATGTACTCGACCAAACCCGACATCGAGAGCCAGCTCGAGTACGCGCTCAAGGCCGCCTCGTTCTCGCCGCGCGACGCCGGGAGCCACATGACCGTCTCGAACTCCGTGCAGAACCCGGGTACCCTCTCCCTTGCGCTCGCCGCAGCCCTATGGGCAGTGGACATCGATCCCTTCTATCTTTCTGGAAGCGGCAATGTGGTCCTCGCTTTGAGTGCTCTTGGACGACCGCAGGAGGCGCTCCCATTTGCTGAGCGAATCGTGCGGGTGGAGCCCGATTCCTGGTTGGTCCCGGACACCAAGGGCTACGTGCTGCTGAAGCTCGGCCGGCTCGAAGAGGCACGGAAGTTCATGGCACGAGGGGAGCCTCAGTTTTTTGAAACCCCCAGTACCTTTGTTAGCCAACTGTGGGGCCAGATCAGGTTCGAGCTTGCGGTCGCCGAGCGGGATGCGGCGACGGTCAAGAAGCTGGAGCGATACATCCTTCCACAGCTCCTCGACGGACGGGCGGACAGCCTCACTCTTCAGTGCGGCACGCAGTTCGTCTGCCCGGGGCTTGCCCTCCTCGGCCGGACGGACGAATCGATCCGCATCCTTCTTCGGAGCGTCGAGGTCGGCGTACCGCCGCCGTATGACTTTCTCCTCTACGAGCCCGGCTTCCAGCCGCTGCGAAGCGACCCCCGCTTCGGCAAGGTGCTCACCGCTTCGCGGGACGGTGCCGCGAGGATCGCTAGGATTCTCGAAGGTGCCCGCTTCCGCGGCGAGCTGCCGTCCTACCTCAACCAGCCGCTCGACGAGCTGCAACGACTGCTGAACGAGAACCGAACGAAGAGTTGATATGCCCAAGGAACCATGTGTCCGCCCGAAACGGAGGGAGATCGCCATGAACGCCTTGTTCAGGGGTGTGTGCTGCGCTGTATTGCTCCTTCTCTCTGTGGGCGTGGTGCGAGCGGATCAGACCGGGGAGATCCGGGGGACCATCGCGGATGAGACGGGTGGCGTGCTGCCCGGCGTCCTCGTCACCGCCAGGAGCCCGAGCCTCCAGGGGCTTCGGACCACGGTCTCGGACCGGAAAGGGTTCTTCCGGCTGCCGCTACTCCCCGTCGGCACCTACGACTTGACGCTCGAGCTGCAGGGGTTCGAGAAGCTGACGCTGACCGGAACCGAGGTCCGCCTGGGGTTCATTGTAAATGTTTCAGTCGCCTTCAAGGTCGCCGTCTTGAAGGAACAGATCACGGTAACGGCGGAGAACCCGCTGGTGGACGCCACGAAGACCGAAACGAGCTACCGGTTGCGGGGGGAAGACCTAGCGCGCTTGCCGGTGCAGGGCCGGACGATCGCCGAGATCGTCGGCTTCACCCCGGGCGTGACCGGCGTGAGGGTCAATACCGTCACGGGAAGCGATACGGGGTTGCCGAGCTTCCGCGGGGAAGGCGACGCGGGGAACAACTGGCTGGTGGACGGGCTCTCGGTCAATGGCGTGCGCACCAACGACTCCGGTGTGCGGATCAACTACGACGCGTGGGACGAGGTGCAGATCATTTCCGACGGTTTTGCGGCGGAGCTGGGGCAGGCGATGGGCGGTTTCGTCAACGTCGTGACGAAGTCGGGCGGCAACGCGCTCCGCGGTGAAGTGGGAGTGCTCATCCGGGACCAGAACCTGCGCGCGCAGCGGGAGGAACAGTTGTCGGCGGCGAGCCTGCCGGAGACCTCGATCGGGCAGTACTACGGCAATCTGGGCGGGCCGATCCTCACCGACAAGCTCTGGTTCTTCTTCTCGGACAACTACATCTCGACCGAGGACCGGACGACGGACCAGACGATCGGCTGGCTGGACATTCCGGCTGGAAAACGGACCACGACGTCGAACAACGCCTTCGGCAAGGTGACGTTCTCGCCGAAGGAAAACCACACGGTGTCAGTGAGCGGCACCGTCGAGGACTCGCCGCGGCAGACGGGCGGGATCGGTGTGTCCGCGACGTACGCGGCGAACAGCTCCCATAACTCTGTGTACCGCCTCAACTACGCCGGGATCTTCGGACCCGACTTTTTCGTAACTGCGGCAGCGGGGCAGAACCGGCGGGACACCAGCACGGTGCCCCAGAGCGGCGACTACGGGACCCCGAGCTACTTCTGGCAGGACATCGCCCAACGCACGAACAACTCTGACGTCGGCCTGACAGAGTCGGAGCGGAGGACCGACGTTGCGCTCGCCGGCGACTGGGCGCTTGACACCAAGCGCCGGGGCAGGCATGAGATCAAGGGCGGCGTGAGCTACTACGACAACAGCTACCAGAGCACCTACAACTGGACCGGTCTCAACGCCGACCCGTTTCCGGGGGACGGCTTCGACGAAGGCGCATTGATTACATGGACCAGTCCGGGAATCCCCCTCAGCCTTGCCGAGTACCAGACCGGGCGGTCGATGAACTCGACCCGCGGGTTCGGCTTCTACCTGCAGGACACCGTCACCTTCGGCCGCTTCACCCTCATGCTCGGGCTCCGGACCGACACCCAGCAGATCTTCAACGACGCGGGGGCGAAGGTCTGGAGTTGGGATCCCGGGGACTTTCTGCAGCCGCGGGCGTCCCTTAGTGTGGATCTTTCCGGCGACGGGCGGACAGTCCTCAAGGCCGCCTATGGGCAGTTCGCCATGCCCATTGCCGCGCAGTCACTCACCTGGTTCAACCAAACCTGGAACTGGGAGTTGAGGCAGTACGCATGGGTGGGCCCTGCGAATCCCACGGACGCCCAGCTGAAAGACCCCGCCAACTGGCAGTTCCAGTTCGAGCAGAGCAACACAGGCACACCCGAGGAGATCGATCCCGCCTTGAAGCCCGACAAGCTTGAAAGAGTGCTCCTGGGACTCGAGCGGCAGCTGTCGGCGGGATGGGCGCTGAAGGTCCGGGGCGTCTACTCGCGCTCCAGCAACCTTGTCGGGGACGTGAGTCTCTACGCCCCGGAGACCCCGTCTGAAATGAAGTTCTTTTTCACGAACTTCAACCTGAAGAGGCGGGACTACCGCGCCCTCGAGGTCGAGCTCAACGGCAGGATCGGCGGCACGTTCTTCCTCGACGCCTCGTACACCTGGTCGAGGGCAAGAGGGACGGTTCCCGGAAATTGGTTCGAAACGGGAATCTGGAGTGTCCCTTGGGGAGGTGGATACGACATCGGACCCTTCGGGGACCATCCAAGCCTGCCGGAGGGTAACCCGAACAAGGCGCTGTACGACATGCTGTTTGGTGGCCTGGGCGGCCCGGGCGTCGGAGATGAAGGGTGGTACGGCAACCTCCCGTACAGCGTGGACCACGACGTCAAGATCCTGGCGACCTACCTCGCGCCCTATGGGCTGAGGATCTCGCCCGCGCTCGAGTGGCTCTCCGGGTACCACTGGGAGAAGAAGGGATGGTGCAGCGGCTACGGCTTCTACCTCACCTTCCCGGAAGGGCGCGGCGTAAGGAGAACGCCCGCGCACGCGTACGTGGACCTTGCGGTGGACAAGGAGTTTACGGTCGCGAAGGGACTCGCGCTCGGTGTCGGCGTCAACGTCTACAACCTCTTCAACAGCCAGCGCCCCGTGTCGTACGTCAAGGAGGGCACCGAGCTGTTCGGACAGGTCTGGGCGCGCCAGCTCCCGCGCTGGATTCAGCTCAAGGTGGGGCTGAAGTTCTAGCTTCAGGGGCGGGCGCAGAATTCATTTCATCGTCCACGCGGCGGACTGCACCTGGTGCGGGCGCAACAGATCGCGCTCCGCTCTTGTGAACCGGAGTAAACTCTCGACAAGGAGACCCGACAAGTGCAGCCGGGCAGCCGGATCGCCCACTTCGAGGTCCTCGGCCTGATTGGCGCGGGTGGGATGGGAGAGGTCTACCGGGCGCGGGACACCCGCCTCGGCCGCGACGTCGCGATCAAGGTGCTGCCGGCAGAGTTCGCCGCCGATCCCGACCGCCTGCGCCGGTTCGAGCAGGAGGCACAGGCAGTCGCCGCGCTCAATCACCCCAACATCGTCTCGCTTTATGACATTGGCACCTATGAGGGGTCGCCATACCTCGTGAGCGAACTCCTGGAGGGGGAGAGCCTGCGCCAGCGTCTGACCGTTGCTCCCTTGCCTCCGCCAAAGGCCATGGAGCTCGCGGTGCAGATCGCTCAGGGTCTCGCCGCGGCTCACGAAAAAGGCATCATCCACCGCGACCTCAAACCGGAGAACCTCTTCATCACCAGGGACGGCCAGGCAAAGATCCTCGACTTCGGGGTCGCGAAGCTCCTCCCCAAGCGCGAGCCGGCAGAACGATCAGTTGCGCCAACAGTGCTGGAGGGCACCGACCCCGGCATCGTGATGGGAACAGCCGGGTACATGTCCCCCGAGCAAGTGCGCGGGCTGCCCGTTGACCACCGCTCGGACATCTTCTCGTTCGGGTGTGTGCTCTACGAGATGGTCACGGGACGCCGGGCGTTTGCCGGCGCCACAGCTGCCGACACCATGGCCGCTATCCTCACCCAGGAGCCGCCCGGCCCGTCAGGCATCCATCAGGCTATTCCGCTGCCCCTCTCGCGGGTAATCGCTCACTGCCTCGAAAAACAGCCGGAGGAGAGGTCCCAGTCGGCCCGCGATCTGGCATTCGAGCTCCGCGCGATCCTGGCAGACACGGGTCCAGCGAAGCCGGCCACGATCACGACATCCACGAGACGGCGACGGTTTGTCGAACTGGCGCTTGCGGGTGTCGCGGTGCTGGCGGTGGCGGGCGTGCTTGTCCTCAAGCTCAAACCTGAAGGTCCGGGCGCTCGAGCGACCCGGCTGCTGAAGATCGTCGTTCTCCCGTTCGAGAACCTCGGCGCACCCGAGGACGCCTACTTCGCCGCCGGCATGACCGAGGAGATCACCAGCCGGCTCGCCAACGTGCAGGGATTGGGGGTGATCTCCCGCACGTCGGCTGTGCAGTACGACCGCCGGGGAAAGACGGTCAAGCAGATCGGAAGTGACCTGGGCGTGGACTTCGTGCTCGAAGGCAGCGTCCGCTGGGAGCGCAGCCCAGGTCACGAGAGCCGGGTGCGCATCACCCCGCAGCTCATCCGCGTCGCGGACGACACGCATGTCTGGGCCGACCGTTACGAGCGGGTGATCGCGGATGTCTTCGCGATGCAGTCGGAGGTGGCGGAGAACGCCGTCAAGGCGATGGGCGTCACGCTCCTTCCGCGCGAGCAGAGCGCCCTGCAACGGGTCTCGACCAATGACCTGGAGGCCTACGAGCTCTACCTCCGTGGTCGGGAGTTTGACGGCCGTGGCTTGGCGAGAAGAGACATCGAGGGTGCCGTGAAGATGTACCAGGCGGCGGTCGAGCGCGACCCCCGGTTTGCCCAGGCGCTGGCCGGGCTCGCCAGTGCGAACCTGATGATGTACTGGGAGTACTACGACCGAAGCCAGGAGCGGCTCGTCAAGGCCAAGGAGGCAGCCGAACGGGCCGTCGAGCTCCGACCCGACCTCGCCGACAGCCACACCGCGCTCGGCTACTACTTCTATTGGGGCCTGCTCGACTACCCGCGAGCCCTGAGCGAGTTCTCTGCGGCCCTCAAGATCCAGCCCAACAACGGCGACGCGCTGAGTGGGACAGGGGCTGTACTACGGCGTCAAGGGCGCTGGGAGGAGGCGGCGGAGAAGTACAGCAAGGTGACGGAGTTGGACCCAAAGAACGCGAATTCGTTCGAAAACTTCGCTTATAGCTGCGTACTCGCTGGTCGCTACGGCGACGCGGATCTTGCCTTCATACGGTCGCTCACCCTGAATCCACGATGGGCTGAGGTCTACGCACTACGAGCCTGGCTACAGCTTCTGTGGCACGGCGACGTGGAAAAGGCCCATGCGGTCCTGGACGAGGCCAGACGGGTTGTCGGGCTAGCGGACGATGCTGGGTGGCTTGCTTTTTTCGGGCTGGAGGTTGCTCTGGCTCGCCGCGACTACGAAGGGGCGTTGCGTCAGCTCCAAGCAGAGACGCGCACCGCGATCGACAACCAGGAAGGCTACTCGCCCATCCCGTTGCTCCGTGGACAGGTGCACAGGCTGGCCGGTCAGCACGATCTCGCCCGTCGCTCGTTTGAAGCTGCGCGCCTGGATCTCGAGCAGAGGGTCGGGCAGGACCCCGACGACGCCCGGTTCCACGCCTCGCTCGGGATCGCCTACGCGGGGCTCGGCCGGCGCCAAGACGCGGTGCGAGAGGCGAAATTGGCATGCAACCTCATGCCGGCGTCGAGGGACTCCTTGCGAGCAATTGGCCCCGTGTGGAATCTTGCCGTGGTCTACACCATGGTCGTCCAACCGGACGAGGCGATCACCGCGCTGGACGACCTGCTCGCGCGAAGCGGCTGGTTTACCGTTCACGTGCTCCGGCTGGATCCCACGTGGGACCCGCTCCGCTCGGACCCACGGTTCCAGGCGCTGCTTACCAAGTACGAGGTCAAGCCATGATCGGCGATCGCCTGGGCCCGTACAAGATTGGGCCGCATTGCGGGCGTGAGTGGAGCGGGATCCCGCAGGCGAAATCCCGAGGGAAGCGAGCGATCCCGTGTTGAGGCCTGGCACGCACCTTGGTCCCTACGAGATCACCGGTCCCTTAGGCACCGGAGGCAAGGGCGAGGTTGAGCCGTCTTGCGGGCGTGAGCGGAGCGAGAGCCCGCGGGCAAAATCCCGAGCCCTCCGACTGCGCTCAGGGCAAGGTCCGCGAGGGATCTCATGTTGAGGCCCGGCACGCACCTTGGTCCCTACGAGATCACCGGCCTCTTGGGCGCTGGGGGCATGGGTGAGGTCTACCGCGCCCGCGACACGCGCCTGGGCCGCGACGTCGCGATCAAGGTGCTGCCTGCGGAGTTTGCGGGCGATCCCGATCGCTTGCGCCGCTTCGAGCAGGAGGCGCGGGCGGTCGCCGCGCTCAACCACCCCAACATCGTCGCGATTCACGACATCGGCACCTATGAGGGGTCGCCGTACATCGTGAGCGAACTGCTGGAGGGGGAGAGCCTGCGCCAGCGTCTGGCTGTCGCTCCCCTGCCCGTGCGTAAGGCAATTGAGCTTGCGGTGCAGATCGCCCAGGGTCTAGCCGCGGCGCACGAGAAAGGCATCGTCCACCGCGACCTCAAGCCGGAGAACCTCTTCATCACCAAAGACGGTCAGGCGAAGATCCTCGACTTCGGGGTCGCGAAGCTGGCCACGAAGCTTGAGCCGGTTGAAGGTGCGGCACCGACCGTTGTGGGGGGCACCGAGCCGGGGATCGTGATGGGCACCGTGGGCTACATGTCCCCCGAACAGGTGCGCGGGCTGCCCGTCGATCACCGTTCGGACATCTTCTCTCTGGGATGCGTGCTCTACGAGATGGTCCAGGGAAGGCTCGCATTTCCCGGGGACACGACCGTCGATACCATCGCGGCGATCCTCACGAGGGACCCGGAGCCGCTCAGCGGGATAGATCGGGAGATCCCCTCGGTGTTGTCGGGGATTGTGGGCCGGTGCCTGGAGAAGAGCCCGGAGGATCGCTTCTCCTCGGCGCACGACGTGGCGTTGGCGCTGGCGCTCGTAGCGGGCACCGAAA
>Ga0315285_10006253_pt1 | contig 12268 bp, 9 predicted proteins | sample YL17G09_36_MG_FD_203698 | JGI IMG/M metagenome (GOLD analysis project Ga0315285, IMG submission 203698) | Sediment microbial communities from Yellowstone Lake, YNP, Wyoming, USA - YL17G09_36 | ecosystem: Environmental > Aquatic > Freshwater > Lake > Sediment | place: USA: Wyoming | collected... | reverse complement strand
GTAAATCCGCCGCACGTCTGGCGGATAAATCGAAAATCAGAAATCCCCCTGGAGGTGTTCTATCTTATTCTGCCCCGACAAGTCGAGGGTGTTTTTGCAGGTTACCGACGGACAAAGTGGTGGGTTTTGCCCGAAATTGGGGAACTTTTGGCCTTCTTCTATGTCTGATTTAATAAGCGGTGAGTGGTCCCGGCCCACTCTACTACTTGGGTCTGCTTGTGCTGACCGCAAGACATTTCATAGGAAGAGCTTATGTTAAGGAGGTTTAAATGAGGAGAGCAGAAGTGCACAAGTTATAAGTGCATAAGTTAAGAATTTTGCTTGTGCTCTTAAGTGCTTATGCACTTGTGCTCCGGTCTATGGGGTAACTTATGATGTCAAAACGACAATTGCGCTATGTGGATTACAGTAAGTTTTGCATTCCGGCGATTATGCTCTTACTATGGGCAGGTTTTTCTTTTGCTGCGGAGAATGGAAGAAATTCTCAGCCGGTGCAATACAAGATTTTCACCCTGAAGCATATATCGGCTGAACTGGGCAAGAAATATTTAGCCGAGATGGGTATCGGCACGGTTTCGCAACTTCCTGGGACCAGCACAATTCTGGTTACCGCTCAAAGTGGTGAACTGACCAAGGCGGCGGCTATTTTGAAACTTGTGGATGCCGGGGAAGAATTCGCCATAAAGGCGATTTGTCCCGCTTCAGAATCTGATAATCTGCCCTCTAACGAACAGGTTGCAGCAAAGGTTGGCGGCATATCAATTGGGACCTTTTTAAGCCCGCCGGAGGACCAGGCACCTGTCAAGGCGATTATAGATGTGCACAATGACTTTGTGGTTGCCATTGCACCAGCAGGGCTGTTGGAGAAGATTATTTCAGCCATTGAGCCGATGGAGGAAGATGTAGAGAAAAAGGTCGAGAAGCCCCGACCTGTCGGGGTAGGACGGGCTGTGCCAGGCGAACCAAATGCTGCCGCCCCGAAAAAAGACATCGGGGTATCAGGGCAAAAGACAAGGGCAGCCCCAATAGAAAATATCGGGGTGCGGCCATACGAGCCCGAACCCCTTCCCAATGGTGATGAAATTCTAAATCTGAATTTGCCGGAAAAACTCGACCTCGTTAGTCTGATAACGCTGGTCGGTGAGTATTTGCATCTGGATTATATGTACGACCCTGCCCAGGTGAAGGGTGACGTTACACTGAAGCTTCAGGGTAAGCTGCGTGGAGCTATGAGGGTCAAGGATTTGTATCCCCTTCTTGAATCCGTGATGAAGTTCAGACAATTTGTAATGACCCGTAAGGGTAATCTTGTAACCATAGTTCCGATGACGCAAATGTTGGAGAACGACCCTACCCTGGCAACAGAGAAACGCAGGATTGAGTTTGGGGATGTGGTAATCACCCGTCCATTCCAGCTAAAACACATAGATACAACCAGTGCAATAAATCTTTTAAATGGTATGAAGCTCGGGTCGACCGTCTCGGCGATTCCCGAGACAGGCACACTTGTCGTAACCGAATACGCCTACCGTATGTCAAGGATAGAGGAGCTTCTGGAGATGATTGATAAGCCGGGTGTCCCGAAGAGATTTAAGTTCAGGCAATTAAAATATACAATGGCAAAGACACTTGCTCCCAAAATCAAAACGCTTGCTGAGCAGTTAGGAACTGTATCGATTACTATCGCCGTAGCGCAGCCGACTCCCACCCCTGCTGCACCTGGTATGCCGCCATTTCGAGTAACGCCTGGACTGCCAGTAGCCGCTCGAACAGCTCCTGGAGCGGCCCAGGCCGGTGTGTATCTGGATTCAGATGAGAGAACAAACCGCATCCTGATGATAGGACTCGAAGAGCAATTGACTGTCGTCGATAGCTTAATAGAAGCTCTTGATACGGCGCAGCAGGACCTGCGGACGATGAAGATATATAAAATCGAGCATGTCGGTGCCGAGGAGGTAAAGAAGAAGCTGCAGGAGCTTGGCATAATTGGCGGCGGCGTGGAAACCCCTTCGAGAATTACCGGCACTCCGAGAGCGGCGACTCCTGAGGCGGCTGGCCAGCCTCCAACGCCTGGTATGACTGCTGCTCGCACCACTGGCGCAACCGGTGCGGTAACAGAGGCCCTTGTGGAACAGCCGCAGGTGATAGTGCTTGAACCGACAAATTCGCTTCTGATTAACGCTACAGCAGAACAACATACTCAGATAGCCGGGATTATTAAGTATGTGGATAGTGAAACTGAGAAGGGCACGATACCTTATGTAATTTATCCTCTTGAGAACCAGAAGCCGGAAGATATGGCGGAGGTGCTTGATAAGCTCATTAAGGAGACTATCAAAGACAAGGAAGGCAAGATTCAGCAGGTAGTAAAGAAGACAGAAGAAGAAATCATTATTGTCCCTGATAAGAATACTTTCTCCATTATTGTCTATGCCAGTAAAAAGAACCAAGAATGGATAGGCAACCTGATAAAAACGCTTGATAAGCGAAGACCCCAGGTCCTTATTGACGTAACCTTAGTTGAGATAACAAGGAACGACAGTTTCGAGTACGACCTTAATCTGGTCCAGAGCTTTCCTGATTTGACCCAAACATCCGGGCTGATTCTGGATATGAATCAGGTAACCAAGAAGATTCTCTCGGGGAAACGTGACCGGTTTATCGACTATCAGGCTAAGGGGGGTATCGGGACTGGTTTCTACGGAGATAAGCATATTAATGCTTTGTTGAAAGCTATGCAGACGAAAGATTATGGCAGGGTTCTGGCCAAACCAAAGATTCTTGTCAATGACAACGAAAAGGGAACGATTAAAACCACCGATACCAGGTATGTTACCAAGACATCATCTACCCCGATTGCTACCGGGCAGGCAGGCCAGGGATACAACACGATTCAAACAGCAATCAGTTATGAGCCATACGATGCCGGGATAACACTGGATATCACGCCTCATATCAGTGAGGGCAAGTTACTTCGCCTTGAGGTAGCGTTGACAAGGTCAGATTTTGATAAAAGTGCTGTGGGAGACAGACCGCCGGCTAAGACCTCCAGCGACATTACCACTATCGTCACGGTTCCGGACGGCAGTACTATAATCCTGGGCGGAATGCTGAAACTAAATCAGGGCAAAGGCGGGACAAAAGTTCCGCTGCTGGGTGATATACCTCTTATAGGAGGACTTTTCAGGAGTGTTACAGACAGCGACGAGCAGAGGAAACTGTATGTGTTTGTAAAGGCCGAAATCATGAGACCCGCGGAAATGGCTACTGCGAGTCTGGTAGATCTGGAAAGAATATCAGAGCGGAGCAGAGCAGCTTTTGAAAAGCATGAAGCGGAATTTCAGACCTACGAGAACTGGCCTGGGCTAAAACCCAAGCCGATGGAGCCATTCCGTGTTCTGGAGGCAGAATAAAGCAGTTTTGAATCTTCGGGTTTTGGTGAAATTAAAACGCAGAGCCAGGAGCTTATAATTACTTTCGATGAAAGATTTGCTTATACAAACTGCCAAGCGGACGGGGGTAGTTGACGCCGAGCAATTGGCCAAATTTCTGGGAGAAAATAGCACCCACGGGCGAATCGATGAGGTCTTGCTTGGCTGTCCTTATTTTACCGAAGATGCGGTTTTGAAGCTCTTCGCCGAGGCCCTCGGGTGGGAATTTCTGCCGGAAATATCGGCAAAAGACGTGCCTGTGGAGTTTGTCGAAGCTGTTCCTGCGACTTATGCTCAGCATCATTTTCTTATCGGGATAAAACGTCAGCCAAGCGATGGCGAGCTTACGGTGGTTTTGTCCAAGCCGCTGGATGCGAATGCTCCGGACAACGTCTCGAAAATGACGGGCCTGCCCGTCAAGGCGGCAATATCTACCCGTGCCGCTATTACGGCTGTAATAGATGTTGCGTACGAGCAGAGGTCAACCGTAATCGAGGAGGTAGCAGAGGAGCTTGATTCGCAGAATCTCGACCGGCTCGTTGATGAGGTTGCTACTTCCGATGACCTGCTTGACGTGGTGAATCGGCCGCCAGTTATCCGGCTGGTCAACGATATGCTTTTTCGTGCTTTGCAGCTAAGGGCAAGCGATATTCATGTTCATCCCTACGAAAATAAGTTACAGATTCGCTATCGTGTTGACGGTATTTTGTATGATGTTTTGAGTCTGAACAGGAATGTTCTGCCGTTGGTTATTTCCCGTATTAAAGTTATGGCTGGTATGGATATTGCCGAGCGCCGCCTCCCTCAGGATGGCAGATGCAGTGTCCGGCTCGGTCAGCGCGAGATTGATTTGCGTGTCAGCACTGTGCCAACCAGTTTTGGCGAACGCAGCGTCCTGCGTATCTTGGACAAAAGCACCGGTTTGTTTGCGCTAAATGAATTGGGCCTGTGGGAGGATGATTCGAAAAAATTCGATTCTTTGCTGAACCGCTCGCACGGCGTGATTTTCGTCACAGGGCCGACAGGCAGCGGAAAAACTACCACCCTTTACGCCTGCCTTAACAGAATTAATTCATCTGAGAAAAATGTTATATCTATTGAAGACCCGATTGAGTATCAACTGGAAGGCATCAGTCAGATTCAGGTTGCTATGAAAAAAGGGATGACTTTTGCAACGGCACTTCGGCACGTGCTGCGTCAGGACCCTGATGTTATAATGGTCGGTGAGGTTCGAGACATAGAGACCGCCCGTATGGCGATACAGTCTTCTCTTACGGGTCATTTGGTTTTCAGTACGCTGCACACAAATGACTCTGCCGGGGCGGTGAGCCGGCTTCTGGATTTAGGTGTCGAGCCGTATCTGGCAAGTTCGTCTTTGATTGCCATAATAGCTCAGCGGTTAGTGCGAAAGGTGTGCCCGGATTGCAGAAAGCGTAGCGAGCCAACGGCTCACGAGTTAAAAGAGCTTGGCCTGGGCGAAATTGAAGCAAACAACGGCACGAAGTTCTTTGTCGGGACGGGCTGTGAAAAATGCTTTCAAACAGGATATCGCGGGCGAACAGGTATTTACGAGATACTGCTGGTTAATGAAGGAATCCAGGACTTGATATACAGGAAGAAAACCGCAGGCACGATAAAGAAAGTCGCTCTTGAGGCGGGGATGAAAACGCTGCGGATGGATGGGGCCAGGAAGGTGCTCGCGGGGATAACAACTGTTTCCGAGGTATTGAGAGTAACACAGGCAGACGTGATATAAAAATCAAAGGTTAATCCGCCGCGCGTCTGGCGGATAAAAGTGCAAAATGCAAAACTGACGAGTTTCGGTTATGCCCAGATACCATTATACAGCGATAGCAGCGGATGGCAAAAAAATCAAAGGCGCAATTGCGGCTGAGAGTCCATATGCTGCGCGGAGGCAACTGAGGGTGCGGAGTATTCATCCATCCTCAATTGAGGAAATCAGCGAGGTGGACGAAAAAAAAGCCGTGCTGTCTTTGATTTTCCGCAGAGGCGGTAAGAGCAAACTGATTGATTTTACCAAGCAGTTAGCCACGCTGCTTAATTCAGGTATTAAACTGACTGAAGCGCTCTCGGTCCTTACTTTGCAGACGTCGGATGTGCGATTCAAGAATGCTCTTACGGATATTCGCGACCGGGTCGTGACGGGCGAGTCATTTACGGACGCTTTGAAAGATTACAGCGATTATTTTGATGTCATTTATATAAGTATGGTCCGTGTGGGCGAGGTTACAGGCACGTTGGGAGAGAGCCTTTCGACCATTGCCGGCTTTATGGAGAAACGCCAGCGGGTCGAATCAAAGGTAAAAACCGCAATGATATATCCTGTGATTCTGATTATGTTTTGTGTCGTGGCTGTTCTTATTCTGACAACAAAGGTCATCCCAAAAATCGCCGAGCAAATTGAAAGGACAGGACAGAAACTCCCCTGGATTACCAGACAGATGATGAACATAAGCTATGTGTTGACTAGTTGGTGGTTGTTGGTGATTATTGTAGGGTTGTTTGGGATTGTATGGGCTGTTAAGCGGTTCCTCAAAACGCAGCGAGGCGCATATCTGCGCGACAAATTTATGCTGTCCTTGCCGTTGTTTGGCCCACTTATAAAGCAGCGTGTCGTTTCGCGTTTTGCATCGACTCTTTCGACCCTTCTTAGTTCGGGACTGAGTATGGCTGAGTCGCTTCGTGTCGTGGCGGAAGTTACAGGTAATACTCTTATGCGGCGAGCCGTCCATCAGGCGCGTGAGAGAATTATTGCGGGCGCTGATATAGCAACACCATTGAGAGACAGCGGGGTTATTAGCCCGGCGATTGCCCACATGGTGGCCGTTGGGGAAAAAAGTGGGGAGCTGGAGAAGATGCTTAAAAATATCAGCGAAGACCTCGAGGCTTCAAGCGATGTAGTGATTGAGCGATTAGGCGCTGTACTTGAGCCGCTTATTATAATTGTTATGGCGGCAATTATTGGAACAATTGGATATGCGACGTTTCTGCCGATACTGGAAGTATCGGCAGGGAAATTTTAAGATGTTATCCGGGAGGTCAAAATGAGAAACAGAAAAAGGAAAAGAACCGTAAGATATGGTTTTACGATGCTCGAGCTTATGGCCGTGCTGATTATCATCGGCTTGCTTGCCACGCTGGTAGTTACAAAAGTGGCCAGCAAGATAGACCAGGCCCGTGTTACAACCACCATAGCCAATCTGAAGACTCTTCACGCTTCGGTTAATCAGTTCAAGATGGACACCAGCCGATTCCCGACCGAAGAGGAAGGACTTATGGCCCTTATTGAGCAGCCCACCGATGTTAAAAACTGGGAGCCGGGCGGGTATCTGGAAACCACACAGATACCCAAAGACGGCTGGGGAAACGATTTTATTTATGAGCTTTATCCGGAGAGCGGCAAGCCGTTTGTAATCAAGAGTCTCGGCGCCGATGGCGAAGAAGGCGGCGAGGGTAACAATGCCGACTTGCTCAGCACCGATGCATACGCAGAGAAAAAATCGACAGAAACGACGCCATAAAAATTCAGCTTTTACGCTTGCTGAATTGATGGTGGTGTTAGTGGTGCTCGCGCTGTTTGTGCTTCTGGCGCAGATGCATCTTTTGGGATTGCTTAGGAAAAATACATTCAGAGCGCGGGTGCAGGAATTCGTCTCAACAATGCGAATGGCTGCGGCTGCTGCGGCTGAGAGCGACAGGAGATATGAAGTTATTATTGACCTGACGGAGCAAAGTTTTATACTCCGCCAGATTACTTCGCCGGACCTCTCGCAGGTTCTGGAAGAGGAGATTATTATCGCAGATGATTTTAGTAATAATTGCCGGGTAGTTTATGTTGAATTTGATGACGGTGACTATACCAACGAAGGCAGAGCCAAATTCAGAGCAGGGCATTCGGGCTGGCAATATGGGGGGAAAATCGTTCTGCTGGATGAAGCGGAGCGGCCGTATTCGGTTGTAGTCAATCGGCTCAACGGAATTGTCCGCCTGGAGGAAGGCGATGTCCAGCTTTTGGTGCCGAAACCTAAAGAGGAAGTTCCATTCTGATTTATCCCGATGAATCGGGATGGGTTCCCCGACAAGTCGGGGTTAATCGATGAACTACGAACTATGAACTACGAACTACGAACTATCGTCAGGAAAGAGAAGGCATTTAGTCTGGTAGAGGCAGTAACGGCCCTGGTTATACTGGCTGTTATAAGCTCAGGCGTGGTGGTTGTTATAAGCCGCTGCATAGCCTCGGCAGCAGATTCCCAGATGCGTATGCAGGCCTTTGAGGTTGCCCGCGAGAATATGGAAAAGCTTCTTGCCTCCAGTTCAGTGAAGGAGACCACCGACTTCGGCAACAGTGATAAGTATCCTGAGATTAAATGGCAGACCGTGGTTGAGACATTTTACGAGCCGATAACAGCCCGAATGTGGGTGAGGGGGGTCTGCTCGGCTGAGTACACCGACACCGAAGGCCAGACGCAGACGGTTGAGCTGACACATTGGCTGACCGATGTAACAAAGGAGCAGTTGCTCCAGGTTATGGCGAATAAGGAAAAAGAAAAACAAAAAGAGCAGGATGCGTTAGGCGGCCAGGTCATCGAAACGATAGAAGCGGCTGCCGAGTATGCTGATGTGGACGTGCCGACTGTCCAGAAATGGGTCGAGAACGGTATGGTTACTATGGAGGACGGCTCTTTCGTTAAGAAAAATCTCGATATCTTCAAGGCAAGTAACGGTAACCCGACCGCCGAGAACAAGAAACAGCAGGTAAAATCTGAAATTGAGTTAAAAGAAATGGCGAAGGAACAGGCGAAGGAGCAGACAAAGGAACAAGTTAAGCCCCCGGAAACAGAAGAGCCCGCCGATGATGATTGGCTAAACCAGATAGAGCCGACGACGGGCTTGACGTATGGAGAGCTCGATAAAATGAGTTTCCAGCAGATTTGGGATTTGTTTATGAGCAAAATGCAACAAAAGCAATAGAGGTTTTGAGCTGTAATGATGCCGACGGGGCTAAACAATATGAAAAAAACTTTTAACATTCCCGGAAAACTGTTCGGTTTTTCGCTGGCTGAGATGCTTGCGGCCCTGACGATAGGGGCGATGATTTTGGTCGCGGTGGTGGGTATTTACACCCGTGCCGAGCGCTCAGCCGGTGTGATAGAGCGCAGGTTTAACAGCTCGCGTCTGCCCGCAGAGATTCTGCAGCGTATTGCTGAAGACCTCGACAGAATAATTTCAGCCGGCTCGAACGCGAAAATTACTATTGAAAATAAATCTGAAAACGGTTTTCCTTCTGCGCGGCTGACGATTCGGAAAACTATCCGGGATAAGGAAGATAAAGAACAGTTACTTGAAGAGATTATCTGGCAGGGCGGTATAGACGTGGATTCCAACGGCCTGGTTTTATACCGAAGCCACAGCGGAATGGTGCTGGAAGATAAACTGCTCGACGAAAACAGAAAGAGCTGGGAGCGGGACTATTCTTTTGTGCCGATTTGTGCCGGTGTTACTTTTTTTAAGATACAGGTCCCGCAGGGCGAAATCCTTCAGGATAACTGGACAGGCGATACGCTGCCTGCCGGTATTGTGGCAACTATCTCTTTTGCCGCGCCCTTTAGCACGGTAACCGGCGTTTACGACGTGCCGGATGAGGAAAAAATCACGCGGACGATAGCCATTGATAGGACCAGAAAATTAAGATTTGAAGTTGTGCCGACAGGGGGAAAAAAAGGGTAATGAGCAGCTTACCGGAATCTCTAAATAATTGTACAGGTCATAGCCGTCGGGGCATTGTATTATTGGTGACATTAGTGCTGTTGGTTGTGCTTTCGACTCTGGCTTATACTTTAAGTGCTCGTATATCGGCTCAGCGTCATCGCGACCAGTATATCATAGATTACAGCAAAGCCCGCTACGCCTGCGACTCAGCGGTCAAGTATGCGATGGCTACACTGGAGGATATTAACCCGCAATTGATTAGCCGGCCGGAGGAACCGGATTTTTCCGATTTATTTATTCTTAGCGAGGCCGACTATCAGGAGCTTTTGGCCCAGTGGGCTGCCAAATTGCGGCAGCAAAGAAGCATTGCCAATCCGGGCGGGGATTTTACGGATACCGACATAAAAAATCTTAAAGGCACCAACGACACTAACGATGTCAACGACGCTAATGATGTTGCGGGCGGCGCCCGTGACGCTGCTGACTCTAATGATGCTAATTCTCTGACAGTGCGCGGTCCATACGGTCCGGAATGGCCGTTTGTAACCGCACCAGCCGAGTTTGAAATCGGCTCTGCGACAGTCAGGATTGAAATTGAAGATGAAAATTCGAAATACCCCCTCGGATGGGCATTGTTGGGTGACCAAGCAGCTCAGCGTGATGCGCAGGCAAGTTTCGAGACCTTCTGCGAATGGATGGGATTTGGTGCAGAAAATATTGATTCACTAAAAGGGGAGCTAAAGAGGATAGGTGAAGTAGTAAAGCCGTTCAACATTGAATTTCAGCCGGCGACCATTGCTGAAAGAACGCCATCAGCTCCGGTGCCCGCCAGCAGGAGCGCCACCGTCAGAAGGACTGCCCGAGCGCCTGTAACCAGAAGAACTGTATCTGTCTATGACCTGCTTGCCAGGCAGGGCGCGGATTTTGCAGAGGTTTTTCACAGTTCGCTGATTAATACCGAGCTTCTTGCCAGGCCTACCATAATCAGCGAGAGCAGAAAGGAATCAGCTCTGAAATATATAGGCGTGTGGGGCTCGACGAAAGTCAACATAAACACTGCGCCTCGACACGTATTGGAGGCGGCTTTTACTTTCGGCGGAGACGCCGATGAAATCGCCCAGGAGATAATAAAGCGAAGACGCGTAAAGCCCTTTTCGGATGTGGAGGATTTGAAGAAAGCCCTGTTTATGTATTCTGACTCGATTGGGAAGTGTGAGAAATATATCACAATGGGCAGCAGCTTTTTTACAATCAGAGTGACGGCGATAAGTGGAGTGGCAGAGGCGTCGTCTGTAATAGCGATAACGAAAGACGGAAAGACTATAAAACGAATTGCTGTAATCTCCAGTTAAGAGGACGGCTTTTTGGAGCTTGCTTGAAGTGGAATCTGAGAATTATTTAGGAATTTATTTAAGCAAAGGCACGGCGACGGTAGTGTGCGTCGGTTCGCAGGGTGGGACCAGCAATGTGGTGGGCTGCTTTAGCGTCTCTGTTGAGCAGCACCAGCAGGCGGACCTGCACCTGTTGGCCGGTCTTATCGCCCAGGGTTGTGCCGAGAGGAAGTTGGAATTTTCTGAGGTCGCCGTGGCTCTGGATTGTGCGATGTTTATGCAGCACAATGTGCACAGCGAGTTTGGCGACCCAAAGCGAATTGCTGCAACCGTCCGGTTTGACGCAGAAGAAGCGCTTGCCACGGATATAACCGACGTTGCGATAGCTTTCAGAATAACTTCCAGCAACGATAGCGGCTCAAACCTGACTGTCTTTACCGCACAGCGGAAAGTGTTGTCGGATGTGCTTGGTGCTTTGCAGAGCAATAACATTGACCCTGTGGTTATAGAGCCGGACGTTAGTTGCCTGTCGAGATTTATTTGCCAGAAGGTATCTGTGCCCGAAGGGTCGCGTCCTTTGTTTGCACTGCTTTCCAGCCGTCGTGGTTATCTGGTTATCCCGTCTCTACCACCGGAATCGGTGGAACGAAAGGCCTCGAGGATGCGAACATTCCTTGTGGGCCCGACCCAGCAAAGAGGCGAGCTGGTTGCCAGAGAGGTGCTCGTAACTACTGCTCTGGCTGAGGGCGGCCTGCCGGTAAATCGCCTTGAGATTTTTGACTCAACCGGTTCTGTGGACTGCCGGAAGCTTGGTGAAAGAGTTGGTATTGAAGCCAGTGTCGTTGATTTGACCGGTTCCGCCGTAACCGACCCGCAGACTTTGGCCGGTTGTGCCGACCCGGTTGATTTTGCAATTGCTTATGGGGCGGCTTTAGTTCATCTGGAAAAGGCCCAAATCGCAAATTTCCGCAACGATTTTATGCCTTATCAGGGCAAAAAGCTCAGGTTGCAAAAAACGCTCAAGTTCGCAGCGGTATCTGTAGCCGTCCTTCTGGTTGCTGTCGGCCTGTATTTTCAAACGCAATTGCTGAAAACGGACAGAGACCGGGGCAAACTGCGAGCCAAACTTGCGAAGGATTATGCGGCTGTTACGTTGGGGGAAAAGCTGCCGGGCAAGACCAGCCCTGCAAAAAAGCTCGCCAATGAATTAAGACATATCAGAGACGTTAAGATTGGGCTGTCAAGTGTCACAGGAGAAGAATCCGTATCGTCGAAGCTGACACTGGTGCTCGGAGCGTTTAACAACTGCGCTGCGGAGACGAATTTGGAGATAGAGTCGATTTCCATTACTGCCAGAAGCATTAGCGTGGACGGCAGCACCTCCAGCCGGACAAATACCCTGAAATTGTTTGAAGCAGTCGGCAGGGGCGGGCTGGAAATCCTGCAGCAGCGTTTATCTACGAAGGGTGCGCGCGATGATTTCAGCATAACTGTTCAGCCGAAGAAGCAACAGAGGGCCGGTTTATGAAAGACATAATCAGGAACCCGATTCTCTATTATATACTTGTTCCAACTGTTCTCGTTTTGTGGCCGCTATTGGTCTGGGCGGTATATTTGCCGGGTGCAGAGCGCAGTTGGGAACAGGAGAAGAACGAATATACAAAAGCTCAGGAAATAATGGTAGAGATTTTGACTCTTGACCCCGACCGGCTGGCGTTTGCTGATTCGAATGCCGTCTCTGCGGACTTTAGTTATGCCAACGCGGTTGATAGG
>Ga0315285_10006252_pt1 | contig 12269 bp, 14 predicted proteins | sample YL17G09_36_MG_FD_203698 | JGI IMG/M metagenome (GOLD analysis project Ga0315285, IMG submission 203698) | Sediment microbial communities from Yellowstone Lake, YNP, Wyoming, USA - YL17G09_36 | ecosystem: Environmental > Aquatic > Freshwater > Lake > Sediment | place: USA: Wyoming | collected... | reverse complement strand
GAGGTGAGCCAGGCGATGTACTGCAGTGCGGCCATGTAGTTCACCCCAGGGTGCTTCTGCGGGTTCACCGCGATGACGCCGTAGGGGTTGAACAGCTCGGGGTCCCCCTCGGAGACGATCTTGAGCCCCGGGAGCTTGCCTTTGATCGCAATCCAGGTCCCCCGGTCGGCGAGGGTGTACGCCTTCATGTCGTTTGACATCGTGAGAACGGCGCCCATGCCCTGGCCGACTTCCTTGTACCACCTGCCCGTCGGCTTGCCGCCTGCCCTGGCCCACAGGTCCAGCTCTTTCACGTTGGTGCCCGACGCGTCGCCGCGGGAGACGAATGGGATGCCGGCACCCGCGATCTTCGAGAAGGCGTCGGCTGCGGACTTCGTACCCGCAACCTTCGCGGGGTCGTCTGTCGGGCCGACAATCACGAAGTCGTTGTGCATGACGTCCCTTCGATTGACGCCGAAGCCCTGCGCGACGAACTTGTCCTCCGCGGCCCTGTCATGCACGAGGACGACGTCCACGTCGCCGTTTTCGCCCAGCTTGATCGCCTTGCCGGAGCCGACTGCGATGACGTCGATGTTCAGGCCGGTGAGCTTCTCGAAGGGCGGGTTCAGGATGGACAGGAGCCCGCTGTCCTCCGTGCTGGTGGTCGTGGCGAGCCGCAGCCGGCCGGGATCGGCAGACAGCGGCGCCAGCACGGCGCACAGCGCGAGAACGACGACGATGAGCTTCTTCGTGTTTCACCTCCAAAACAGCGTTTTGAAGGCAAGAAAAAGGTGGGAACCCTTTCTCGCCTTTCCAAGAGTGGGAGGCGTACCAGTTTCCCGGCACACCCTTTGGGGTGGAAGGCGCTCGTACGCGCCAAGGGCCCCTTTCGGCAGGCCGCCATACCTTGTGTGGCTTCAGTCGGCCTTTCGCACATCCCTGTGCGCGGCCGACTTCGCCATCCATGGCTATAGGCGGTGCTGCTCGGCGATTGCGAAGGAGATTCTATGAGCGATGGCTGTCAGATGTCAAGGACAGGCGTGTGGCGGCAACGCCGCCGTCACCAGGGCCGTCAGCGGCGCGCCTTCGGCCTCACGACGAGGCGGACTTCACCGTTCATGTCCACGCCGCGCAGCGACCCGAGCAGTCCCACCAGGGTGTTGAGCACGATGCTCTCGGTGAAGGGATTCAGATCGATCTTTTCGCCGGCGGCCACTATTTCCAGTTCCCGTTCCATGAATGTCCTCCTGCCGCTCCCTTCCCGGTTGTCTTCTCACGCGCGGCGCGGACAGGATACACTCGCTTCCATCGATGGGGCAACACGAGAGAAACGGAGAAAACACCGGATCAGCGCTCCCGCACGTCGTCGCGGTCGCGGGTCTCAAGAGGAGCGGCAAGACGACCGTCGCCTCTGCGCTGATCGCGGGCCTTCGTGCGCGGGGGGTCAGGGTGGGCAGCGTGAAGACGATCCACGGTCACACGCTCTCCCTCGACGTGGAGGGCACCGATACGCGGCGCCACGCGGAGGCGGGCGCGGAGTTCACGATCGCCCTGCTTGACGACCAGATGGCGTACTTCGAGCCGCGCGCCTCCAGGGCGACGCTCCCGGAGGCAGCGCGGCTGTTCCGTCCGGGCGTGCAGTTCGTCGTCTGGGAGGGGATGGTGGACCCCGGGACGAGCAGCGCACACGTGGTCTGCCTGCGCGCGGCTGAGGATCTGGAACGGACTCTCTCCGAGAGGCGCATCGATCCCGCATCGATCGTCGCGATCTCGGGGATCGCCGCAGGCGGTGCTGCGGGTGCAGCTCCCGTCGCTGCCGACGTGCCGGTCCATGACGCCACGGATCCGGCGGGGCTCGCCTCACTGGTGGATCTCATCATCCGGCGGTTCGGGGAGGATCGCGCATGAGCGGACTATCCGACAGGGAACGGGAGCGATACACGCGGCAGCTCGTTCTGCCCGCGTGGGGTGAGGAGTCGCAGCTCAGGCTGAAGGCAGCCACAGTCTTCGTGGCCGGCGCCGGCGGCCTGGGCAGCGCGGTCGTCCTCTACCTCGCTGCCGCGGGTGTGGGGTGCATCCGTGTTTGCGACCGAGACACCGTCGAGCTTTCGAACCTCAACAGGCAGATCCTTCACGCCGAGCGGGGGACGGGCATGCGGAAGGCGCTCTCCGCGCAGAAGGCTGTCGCCCGGCTCAACAGCGAGGTCCGGGTGGTGCCCCTGGTCGCCGAGATGACGGTGCAGAACGTGGGCGAGCTGGCTGCCGGCGCGGGCATCCTTCTGGACTGCCTGGACAACGTGTCGTCCCGCTTGGTCCTGAATGGGCTTTCCGTGAGCGCGCACCTGCCCCTGGTGCACGCGGGCGTACGCGGTCTCGGAGGCCAGCTGTCCTTCCTGCGCCCTCCTGCCACGGCCTGCCTCGCCTGCTTCATGCAGGAGGCTTCCGTCGAAGACCAGGCTGCCTCGCAATCGGGGCCACCGCCGATTCTGGGCGCGGTCGCGGGCGCCATGGGCTGTCTCCAGGCTCTCGAGGCCCTGAAGTACCTGACGGGGATCGGGGAGCGCTCGGAAAACCGGATCATCTTCCTGGACGGCGAGACGATGAAAGTCGATGAGGTGGAAATCGCGAAGAACCCCGACTGCCCGGTCTGCGGCAGGTAGTCTCACCGCTCCTGGTCTGGTCACTGGCAGGGTGACAGGGGGCCTCTTGAATCAACGGATTGAACTATCGCGATCTTGATCATTCATCAGATCTGGTGTGCAATAGGAGCATGAAGAATCGGTTTTTCGTGGGATGCGTTGCAGCATGCATTCTGGGCTTCTGCGGCGATGCGGCATTTGGGCAGGCTGCACTGGGGGATACACTCGGCTTCGAGTTCGGGATCGGCATGCAGGGGGCTTTCTCGTATATGGAGGCCGGTGTTGTCTTTCCCAAGATCGGCGACTCCCTTTTCCTCAGCCTGAAGGCTCGGGCGATGAGCAGCTTCACCTGGGCGACCTTCATCAACCAGCAGACACACGAATCGGTCTCGTTCCACCCGGTCGTGATCGGCGGCGTGCTGTCCTTCGGGGGGTACAGCCCGATCGTCCGCGAGTTCATCCGGATGCGCGGGAGCGCCGACATCCTGCTGGGCTGGTCGTTCACCCCCTACGACAGCCTCATCTACAAGGTCGGGAACCTCATCGGCGACAACCTCACTTTCGCCATCCTTGGATCCTTCGGCATGGAGATCTTCACCTCTGATACCCTTTCGGTTTCCATCGATGCGGGCGGCGGCTACAGGAGCCTGTTCGGCGACAAGAAGAATCCCTACGTCATCGCCAGCAGCTGGCTGGGCAGCGGGTTCGGAACCAGAATGGGGATGAGGTTCTACGCACCCGCCACCCCGTGAGCCCATCTGCCGGCTAGCGTCTCCCGTGTGCGAGGCACCGATAACGTACACTATCTCTTCCACGCTTCGGGATAGAAAAGAGGAGTCCTCGTCTGTTGGAGCGTGCAATGGCCGAGATGGCGTGAGGGAAGTGGAGGCGTTCATCCGGGACATCGGCGCTCCCCGGACCCTTGCGGAGAAGGGGGTCAAGGAGAAGGACTTCCCGCGGATCGCGGACGACGCTCTGCAGGTGACCGCGGGGTCGGTCGGACAGGACGCCCGCAAGGCATCCCGTGAGGACATCATCAGCATCCTGAAGAGTGCTTTCTGAAGGATGGCCCACAGGGGCCGGGGCTGCTCAGCGGGGAGCTGGCCCGGCGTCCCTTTCGGGGTCCCCAGGCGCGCGGCAGCCGCCGACGGTGGACGCCGCGGCTCCGAACGGCTACCCTGATCAGCGTGTCTTCCGGTCTCGCATTGGTCTTCGAGCGCCTGAGACTTGCCCGGGTCTTCATGATGGTCGTGGTGACCGGCACGACTGCCTTCGGCTTCGGCGCGACGCCGGCCCGCACCGGTCTCGCGGCCGGCGCCGCGGGCCTTCTGAGCCTCAGCTGCTTCCTGCTGGACCACCTCTTCGACCTGCCGAAGGACCGGGCGGCGGGACGGACATCCAACCCCTTCGCCGCGGGCGCCCTGACTCCGCGGGCCGGCCGCATCTTGGTTGCCATCCTGCTGTCGGGCGCCGCGCTCCTTGCCTTGCTTGTGGGGTGGCCGTCGCTCGCCGCCGTCGGCGGGGTGGTTCTCGTGGTCTTCGGCCTCGGCATTGGGATCCTGGACACACCGATCCTTCGGGCCGTCAGCCTCGGCGTCATCCAGGGGCTGTACGCCCTGCTCGGAGGCCTATCCGCCGGGTCTCCGGGGGTCGGGCTGGGCTTCACGGCGCTGTTCCTGCTCCTCGCGATGACCGGTGGAAGGGTGCTCGGCGACGTGCGCGACATGGAGGATGATGCCCGGGCCGGAACCCTCACCATCCCCCTGCGCTACGGCATCCGGGCTTCGATCGTCTTCCTGTTCTGCTTCGAGTTTCTGGCGTACCTTGCCGGCGCCGCCATGTACGCAGCGGACGCACTCGGCCGGGGCTGGTGGTGGTGCCTCGTGGCGATCGCAGGGGCCGGCACCGCGATCAACGTGGCCTTCGCAGCGCAGCCGACCCCTCGCGTGGCCGACATCGCCAACCGGCTGTCCCTCGGCCTCCTCGGCGGCCTGTATTCCCTCGGCATGGTGCTGGCCCGGCTGCTGCCGTAGCGCCCGCCCATCGCCTGTGCAACCCCTTGACAACAGCCTTTGCTTGAACCACCATTGAACCATTGAACCATTAGTGGTTCATGGGGAGGCCGGATATGAGTTCAATCACCCTGCACAATCTTGAGGATTCTCTCTACACGCTGCTCAAACAAAAGGCCCGTAAGGAAGGAAAAAGCCTGAACCGCACGATTCAGGAGCTGCTGACGGAATCGGTGGGGTTAAGGGGAAAGGCCGGGAAGAGTGGGAGGAAAAAGGATGTCTATGCGGAGCTGTGCGGATCCATGTCTCCCGAAGAACTCAAAAAAATGGAGGAGGCGGAGGAGGAGTTCGAAGTGATTGAGGAAAAGGACTGGAAATGAACACCCTGATCCTTGATACGAACGCCTACAATCGCTACATCGCGGGAGAGTCGGCGATCCTCGACGCAATCCGGCAGACGGATATCGTCTTTATGTCCATCTTCGTGCTCGGAGAGCTGCTTTACGGTTTCAAACGGGGTACAAGAGAACGTGAAAACAGGCTGTTGCTTCAGAAGTTCCTCGGCGGGGCTAAATCCCGGATCCTCGAAGGGACGGGAGCGACCTCTGAGCACTATGGATCGCTGAAAGCTCATCTCAAGAAAAATGGCACCCCGATCCCCCTTAATGACATCTGGATCGCCGCGCAAGCACTCGAGACCGGCTCCATGCTTGTCACGTTCGATTCGCACTTCGAGCATATCCCCGGATTGCGGATCTGGACTGGCTGACAGAGGGAGTGAAGGGGAATATCAGCCGCGACCACGTGCATTTTGGGCGTGGGGTGGTTTCGCGCGTTGACAGTGGCAAGATCAGGTGATAGCCTGATCGAAAATCGGCTACAAAGAGGGCGCAGGCGGGGTTCCGTGTCCGATTCAGAGTCCGATTCAAAATTATAACATTTTTGTTTGTCCGCAGTCGCCGCTCAGGCAGGCTAGGGAGATGCTGATGGCGTTGAAGACGGTGCTCAACTCCCACGACCGAATCATGACCGCCGTGGACATGAAGGAGCCCGACCATGTGCCCCTGTTCTTCGCACTCCTCGGGCGCGGGGAGCCCTTCGACCCGGGCTACGGTTTCAGCTTCGGCAACATCAATCGCTTCGATGTGCGCTACCCATACTCCCACCTCCACCAGGTGCGCAAGGTCGAGCAAATGCTCGCCCTTGGGGCGGACGACATGCTCCGCCTGGAGCCTCCCTTGGGTTGGGCGGAGGAGTATGTTGTCGAGGGAGTGGAGAACCTCAAGTCCATTGTGCGCCGTCTTCCCGGCGCGGCGGGCGACTCGGTGCTCCTAGAAAAGCGCTACGATACCCCCGCAGGCGAGCTTAAAACAACGGTGAAGGTGACAGAGGACTGGCCCCATGGCGAGAACGTTCCACTGTTCAGCGACTTCAGCGTCTCCCGGGCCCAGGAGTTCCTGATGAAGTCCCGCGAGGATCTGCCGCGCCTCGGGCATCTGCTCGGCGAGCCCAAGGCGCACGAGTATAGGCAGTTCAAGCAGGAAGCCGCGGACCTGCGCCGGGAGGCGAACCGGCTTGGCGTGGTGCTCGAAGGAGGGCGCACCGCTCTCGGGGACTGTCTGGTCTGGCTCCTTGGCATCGAGAGGCTCATCTACGGCACCTTCGATGATCCGGGATTCATCGCGGAGTGTCTCGACCTGTTGTGCGCCTGGGAGAAGAGGCGCCTTCAGATCCTCATCGACGCGGGAGTGGAACTGGTGTTTCACTCCGCCTGGTACGAAATGGCGGATTTCTGGACCCCGGAGCTGTACCGCACGCTGCTCAAGCCCCGCGTCAAGGAGCTTGCTCGCATCGCCCACCAGGCCGGGGTCAGGTTCGCCTACATCATCACCAAGTCGTATGACAGCCTGGCGGAGGAGCTCCTGGACCTGGGGGTGGACTGTCTGTACGGGGCCGACCCTCTCCAGGGACGGGCCGACGTCGCTTTCCTTCGGGACACCTACAAGGGCCGGGTCTGCGTGTGGGGAGGAGTGAACTCGGCCGTGACTCTCGGGGGGGGTACCAAGGAAGAAATCGAGAGTTCCGTAGAGGAGGCGGTCCGGCTTCTCGCACCGGGTGGGGGATTTGTTCTCTTCCCAGTGGACGGCCTCATGCCGGAAGCCAACCCGTGGAGGAACACGGAGATTCTGCTGAACCGCTGGCAGCAGATCGGCAGCTACCCGATCGCCTTGTAGAGGAAGGAATACTGGAATGCTCGTCCTACCGTTGATCGGCCTATACGGTGTGCTGGAGAAAACAGAGCAGGGATGGGAGGAGGCCGGCTCGACGCTGGCGGAGGTGGCCCGGCAGCTCTCGGCGGCCGGCATCGTCGTTGTGCAGGCGTCAGAGCTGGTTGTTGACGAGACCTCGGCGGACAAGGCGGCGAATCTGTTCGCCGGCGCCGACCCGGACGCGCTGCTGGCCGTGGTCATCACCTGGAGCTTCGACCATCTCAGCTGGCGCATCGTGAAGGCACTGGATCGGCCCTTGGCCATCCTGGCCATCCCCGGGATCCGCGCGGGTTCGATCGTGGGAGCGCATCAATTGGGCTCCCTGCTCACCGACCTGGAACTTGAGAGGGCGATCTTCTACGGGGATCCGCGGGCACCCTCGACCTACGCCCCTCTTGCGGCCTATGCCCGGGCCGCAGCGGTTCGACGACGCCTGCAGCGGGGCAAGATCGCCTTCGTCGGCCGGCGCACCCCGGGCATGACGCCCATCGCGTTCGACGAGGTGGAAATAATGGGCCGGTTCGGGACGCAGGTCGTGAGCTACGGCTGGGAGGAGATCTTCGAGGCGGTCAAGGGCGTGGCCGCCCCGGAGGTCGAGGCCGCGACGGCCGCACTGCGCGACCGGGTCGGCTCGGTTTCAAGTAATGATCAGTCGCTGCGGGACGTGGTCGCTCTGTACCTCGGCCTGAAGGGGATCGCCGAGGCCCAAGGAATCCTGGCCTACGGCCTGGGCTGTTACCCTCACCTGGCCGGCACGGTCTGCCTGGTGACGAGCCTGCTGTCCGACGACGGCATCCCGGCAGCCTGCGAGGGAGACATGAACGCCGGTCTGGCCATGTTCCTGGTGCAGGCGCTGAGCGGGGAGCCCGCCCATTTTGGCGAGATCCTGCAGATCGACGAGGCGGACAACAGCATCGTGACCTCCCACTGTGGTTGTGCGGCCCCCACTCTGGCGGACACGCCGGAGGAGATCGCTCTGGCGCCTGTGCGGATCTGGGAGCGGGGCGTGTGCATCCGTTTCCCGGCCAAGGCAAGCCCTCAGGCCACCTTTCTGAACCTTGTCGGGCGCAAGGGCAACTACCGCCTGTGTGCCGTCTCTGGCAGCGCCCTGAAGACGGAGATGCTCTTCGAGGGCAACCCGGTGAGGTTCAAGCCGAGCTGCTCCTGGCAGCGGTTGCTGCAGGCAATCGACGAGCACGGCTTCGGGCACCATTGGATGATGGGCTACAGCGACATGATTGCGGAGTTGAAGGTCTTCTGCCGCCTGACCGGAATGAAAGGTGTGTTCCTTGGGGCGGATGAGCGCTGAGTCGGGAATGCAGAAATCCGTGCGAAGGGGGGTGATGCGCTTGCGATAGAGCAGGGATGCCTCTACACTGTTCCCTGCACGTGCAGAAAAAGCACCCATTCATGCAGTCGAAGGAGGAACTCATGAACAAGAAAACGTTGATTCCGGCGGCGATTTTCCTGCTGCTGGCCCTGACCGCCCTGCCCTGCTTCGCGGGTGGCGCCAAGGAGGGGGGGGCCAAGCCCAACGAGCTGAACCTGCTGATTTTCGAGGGCTACGGGGAGCCGAGCTGGGTGGAGCCCTTCGTGGCCGAAACAGGGGCGAAGATCAACATCACCAACGCCACTTCGGTGGATGAGATCTTCAGTAAGCTGGTGGCCGACGGCGGGCGGGGCTACGATCTGGTCACCCTGGATACCAGCCAGTTCCCCCGTTACTACCAGCAGAAGCTGATTATCCCCATCAACCTGAATAACGTGCCGAACTACAGGAAGGAAACCCTGCCGGAGTTCCGCGACGTCAAGGTCACGATGTTCGAGGGCAAGCAGTACGGCATCCCCTACGCCTGGGGCACGATCCCGATGTTCTACGTGCAAAGCGCCTTCCCCAAGGCCCCGGATTCCTGGCGGGTGCTGTGGGACGAGAAGTACAAGGGCAAGATCATCGTGCTGGACGAGCCTCAGAACAGCATGGTGCTCATGGCCATGATCGTCGGCGGGGTGAGCAACCTCTGGAGCTTCAAGGAGCCGGACATCGACCGGATCAAGGAAGGCTTCAAGAGCCTGGCGCCGCAGATCCGCACTCTCACCGCGGGCGCCACGGACATGATCAACCTGATCGCCAGCGGCGAAGCGGTGGTAGGCATGGCCTTCGGGGAGCAGACCGCCTACGTGGCCAACCAGAAGGGACTGAACGTCGGCCTGACCATCCCCAAGGAAGGCGCTACGGGCTGGCTGGACTGCTGGGCGATATCGGCGGGCACGCAGAACAAGGAGCTGGCCGAGAAGTGGATCAACCACACCATCATCAAGAAGTACAACAAGCTGATGTCTGACACCATCGGCTACCCCGGCGCCTCCAATCCCCCGGAAGGCACGCCGGCCACCTACGACATGAGCCGCATCCGCTGGATGGAGCCCCGCGACGACTACCAGAGGGTCGGCGAGGCATGGGAAGAGATCAAGCTGCTGATGGGCAAATAGCGGCAGAGAAGTCACGGGAGCACCTCAAAGCATGAACGAGATCCTGCGCCTGGAAAACCTGAGCAAGCGCTTCGATAGCGTGGTGGCGGTCGACTCGGTCAACCTGAGCATCTACAACGGAGAGTTCCTGGCCATCCTCGGCCCCAGCGGTTCGGGCAAGACCACCATCCTGCGCATGATCGCCGGGTTCGAGAAACCCGACAGCGGCAGGATCATCTTCGACGGCGAAGATATCGCTGAAGTTCCCGTGAACAAGCGCCCGTTCAACACGGTCTTCCAGGACTACGCATTATTCCCCAATCTCACCGTGTTCCATAACGTCGCCTACGGACTGTCGATCCGCCGGGTCGACCGGCGGGAGATCCGCGAGCGGGTGCACGAGGCACTGGAAATGGTAGCGCTCCCCGGTTACGGGGAGCGCTACACCGATCAGCTCAGCGGAGGGCAGCGGCAGCGCGTGGCTCTGGCCCGTGCGCTGATCCTGCGACCGCGCATCTTGCTGCTGGATGAGCCGCTGGGAGCGTTGGATCTGGCCCTGCGCAAGCAGATGCAGATCACCCTGAAACAGATCCAGGAGAAGGTCGGCATCACCTTTATTCACGTCACTCACGACCAGGAGGAAGGCCTGAGCATCTCGGACCGCGTGGCCATCGTTCATCAAGGGGTGCTGCAGCAGGTGGACACGCCGCGCAGGCTGTACTTCCAGCCCAGCAACCGTTTCACCGCGGGCTTCATGGGCGAGAACAACATGATCGGCGGAAGGATCACCTCGATAGACTCCGAACAGGTCTGCCTGGACTCGCCCTTGGGACCGATTCGATCCCGCCAGTGCCTCAGCTGCCGGGGCCTGGGCGTGGGGGATGAGGCCGTCATCATTGTGCGCCCCGAGAATATCCTGGCGGGCTCTGCGGCGGCGACGGCTGCCAACAGCTTCAAGGCGGTGGTGCGCCGCCGGGTCTTCACGGGCTCGGAGGAGAAGATGCTGGTGGCCACGGAAGCGGCTCCGCAGCTCGAGCTGATGATCAAACTTCATTTCATCCAGCACGATGACCAGGCGGTGGGCCTGGAGGACAGTGCCGGCGTGCAGATCGGTTTTAGTCCGGAGAACTGCTGGATCGTCGGGGCGGAGAGAGGGCAGGGCAATGGCTAGAAAAACCCCCGCCGGAGGGGCGCGGCGAGCGGAGATGCTCTCCCTGCTCGCGCCCACCTCTGCCTGGTTGGTCGTGTTCACCGTGATTCCCATCCTGATGTTCGTCGTGTACAGTTTCTGGACGGTGCGCAATCAGATGATCTTTCGCGAGCTGTCCGTGAGCAACTACGTGCGCTTCTTCACAAATCCGATGTATCCGGCCCTTCTGCTGCGCTCCCTGATCATCGCCTTCGGGGTCACAGTGACCACCCTCGTGTTCAGCTACCCGCTGGCGCTGAAGATCTCCCGCAGCCGCGGGCGGCTGAAGTCCGTTCTCTACATGCTCATTTTTATCCCCCTTATGACCAGCTATATCGTGCGCATCTACACGATGCGTCTGGTGCTGGGCTCCAACGGGGTGCTGAACAACTTCCTGTTGTTCCTGGGTGTCATCCAGGAGCCGCTGCAGATCCTGCTGTTCAACCGCTTTGCCATTTTCCTCACCCTCTGCGTCATCCTCTCGCCGTTCATGGTGATGCCGATCTACACTTCCCTGGAGCGCATTCCCCGGTCCTACATCGAGGCGGCGCAGGATCTCGGTTCCACGGAGCTGCAGATCTTCTGGCGGGTGATCTTCCCCAACGCCCGGCCGGGACTGATCGCCGGGTGCATGTTCATCTTCGTGCTTTCTCTGGGGGATTTCATGACCCCGATCCTGGTGGGGGGCAAGCAGGGCACGACCCTCTCGAAGGTCATCCAGGTCAACTTCGGTTTCGCCTACGACTGGCCCCTCGGGGCTGCCCTTTCGGTGGTGCTGCTGTCGATCTCCATGGTTGTCATCCTGGTCAGCAACCTCTTCGGCGCCCTGCGGGAGGTGTGAGGCATGATCGCCAAGCGCACCGTGTTGGAGCGAATCGGCCATCTGTTTGGCCGGCTGTACAGCCCGGGATTCGGCTACCTCCTGCTGGCCGTCACCTATGTGCCCATGCTGTTGGTGATCGTTTTCTCTTTCAACCAGAGCATCATCGCCGCCTTCCCGCTGGAGAGTTTCTCGCTGCGCTGGTACCAGGACCTTCTCGCCGACCGTTCCATCCTGGTCGCCTTCCGCAACACGATCCTCATCAGCCTCGGCGCCGTGGCCGGTTCCCTGCTCATCGGGGTGTCAGCCTCCTACCTGATGCACCGATACAACTTCCGGGGGGCGAAGCTGTATCAGTTGGTCATCCTGCTGCCGTTCCTGCTTCCCGGCATCTTCACGGGGCTTGCCCTGCTGCTGTTCTTCGCCATGACCGGTATTCCCAAGAGCCTGTTCACCGTCTTCATCGGCCACGTGGTGTTCTGCACGGCCGTGGTCTTCAAGACGGTGATGGCCAGGTTGATGGTGCTGCGCCGCAGCCTGGAAGAGGCCTCGTACGACCTGGGGGCCAACACCTTCCAGACCTTCTTCCGGGTGATCCTCCCCAACATGCGCACCGCGCTGATCACCGGCAGCCTGCTGGCCTTCGTGCTGTCCTTTGACGAAACCCTGATCACCTTTTTCGTCATCGGCGCACAGATGACCCTGCCCCTGAAGATCTGGGGCATGATGCGCGCCCAGTTCACACCGGTCGTGCACGCCCTGGCTTCGGTGATCTTCCTCACCTCCACGGTGTTCGTGATCGCCTTTTCCCGCTTCATCCTGGGGCGGGAGCCGGCCCGCTAGGGTAGATGAGCGGCGCCTCGGGTGTTTTCGAGCGGATCTTTCCTGCTG
>Ga0315285_10006251_pt1 | contig 12270 bp, 12 predicted proteins | sample YL17G09_36_MG_FD_203698 | JGI IMG/M metagenome (GOLD analysis project Ga0315285, IMG submission 203698) | Sediment microbial communities from Yellowstone Lake, YNP, Wyoming, USA - YL17G09_36 | ecosystem: Environmental > Aquatic > Freshwater > Lake > Sediment | place: USA: Wyoming | collected... | reverse complement strand
CGGGGATATGCCCTTACGGGCACACTACGAACGGGGATATGCCCTTACGGGCACACTACGAGCGAGGATATGCCCTTACGGGCACACTACGAACGGGGATATGCCCTTACGGGCACACTACGAGCGAGGATATGCCCTTACGGGCACACTACAAACGCCACATCGGCGCCGTAGTACGCCTCGATGGGCACCTCGGGCACGGCTCGGCGGATGGCCTCGGCGAGTTTGTCGAGTTCATCGTCCGACAGCGCCCTGGCCGACGGCGACATCGGGCCGCGGGCGATGGTGTGCAACTGCACCAGCTTTATCCGCCCGCCGCCGGCGAGAATCTCCCGCAGCCGGGCCGCGTAGGCGGCGATTTCCGCCTCGCCGGGCCCGCGGCCGTCAATGCGGAAAAAGAGCGTCTGGATGACCACCGCCCGCCCGGCGGCGACGGCGGTTATGCCGCTTACTATGTCGTCCAGAGCCCTGGCCGGGTGGGGCCGGTTGACGACGTCAAAAAGCTCCTGCGTGCCGGCATCGAGCTTCGCCCATATCTCGCCATTGTTTGCATCAAGGATCGGCAGGGCGCGGGCCACCTGCGGGCTGCCCAGGTGAGTCGAGTTGGTGATCACTACGATCTTGACATCCGCAAGCCCGGCCGCGGCCTTGGCGTCGGCGGCGACTTTCACGGCCGCGTCAAACTCCGGCCTGGCCGTCGGCTCGCCATCGCCGCTGAAGGCGATGTCGTTGATCCGCCGCATCGAGGCCGGCGCCTGGGCGAAGTGCGGCTCGGCCCATATCCGCCCGCCGGCAGCCTCGCCCAGGGCGAGTTCCAGCTCGGCCTTGAGGCGGTCGAGGTCCACCACGTCCAGGTTTCGCCGGATGTGACGATCTACCTGGCAGTACAGGCAGCCGAAGTTGCAAAGCTTGTCCGGGTTTATGTTTAAGCCGATGCTCAGGCCCCCGGCCCGGCGGCTTATAACCGGGTAGACGTACAGGCAATCGCGCCACTGTCGGCGGTGGTCGCGGATCGCGCCCGCGGCGGGGCCGGCTGCGCCACTGCCGGGTGTGCTCGTGCTGGATTGCGCCTTGTCCATCTCGACATTGTACCATGTAACTGAGTGGCATGGGCGTCCCGGAGTAGCATGGGCATCTTGCCCATGAGTCGCAGGGCCATCTTGGCCATGCTCCGTGTTACACCACGGGCAAGATGCCCGTGCTACTCACGGGCAAGATGCCCGTGCTACTCACGGGCAAGATGCCCGTGCTGCTCACGGGCAAGATGCCCGTGCTACTCACGGGCAAGATGCCCGTGCTACTCATGGGCAAGATGCCCGTGGGACTCATGGGCAAGATGCCCGTGCTACTCACGGGCAAGATGCCCGTGCTACTCCGGGATGCCCGCGCCACTTGTTAAAAATCCGGCGCGACGGAATCGCCGATTGTTGTAGAATAGATAAACTTGGCGCGCGGGTCGGGCAGGGAATGCGTGTCCCCGCGACACCGCGGCCCGGCAAGGCTGAAAGGAAGAGTCTGATGTATCGTCCGGAAATAAAAGTTGTTGACTGCACCATACGCGACGGCGGGCTGGTGAACAATTCGCAATTCACCCTGGAGACCGTGCGGGCCGTGTACAAGGCCGCGTGCGGGGCCGGCGTGGACTACGTAGAGCTTGGCTATCGCAACAGCCGGGAGTTCTTCTCATCCGACAAGTACGGCGCGTGGCGGTTCTGCGACGATAGCGACCTGCGCAAGGTCACCGACGGCATCGACCCGGGCGACACGAAGGTCGCCATCATGATGGACTCGCACAAGGCCTTCGCCACGGACCTTTTGCCGGCCGACGAGTCCATCGTCAAGCTCGTCCGCGTGGCCACGTACGTCAAGGACATCGACAAGGCGATCCACATCTGCCAGGTGGCCGCGGAAAAGGGCTACGACACGACCGTGAACATCATGGCCATCAGCCGGGAAGGCTCGCCGTTCCTCGACGAGGCGCTGGACCAGATCGAGTCGGAGACCAAGGCCCTGGCCGTGTACATCGTCGACAGCTACGGCGCGCTTTACAGCGAGGAAGTCCACTTCCTGGTCGAGAAGTACCAGATGCACGTGAAGACCAAGGAAGTCGGCGGGCACTTCCACAACAATCAGCAGCTCGCCTTCGCCAACACCATCGAGTCGATCATCAAGGGCGCCAACTTCGTCGACGGCACGCTGATGGGCCTTGGCCGGGGGTCCGGCAACTGCCCGACCGAGCTTCTCATAGGCTTCCTGAAGAACCCGAAGTTCAAGATCCGCCCGCTCCTTGAGGGCATTCAGAACGCCATCCTGCCGCTTCAGCAGAAGATGACCTGGGGCTACCACCTGCCCTACATGATAATGGGCCTGATAAACCAGCACCCCCGCGAAGCCATCCAGTGGATGGAAGGCAATCGCAAGGACGACATCCTGGAGTTCTGGCGGCAGATGACCGAGGCGTACGGGGAGTAACGGGCAAATGGCAAAGCTCAAGACACGATTCGCCCCGTCGCCGACGGGTCATCTGCACATCGGCGGGGCCAGGACGGCGCTGTTCAACTTCCTGCTGGCCCGGCAGGCCGGCGGGACGTTCATGGTCCGCATCGAGGACACCGACCGCGCCCGGCACGATGAGTCGGCCGTGGCGAAGATCGTCGAGGACCTTCGCTGGCTCGGCCTGGAGTGGGATGAGGGGATAGAGGTCGGCGGTCCCGACGGGCCTTACCGGCAGTCCGAGCGGCTGGACCTGTACGAGATGTACATCCAGCGGCTGCTCGACGAGGGCAAGGCGTACTACGCATTCGAGTCGGCCGAGGAGCTGCATGCCCAGCGCACCGCGGCCGGGGCCGCCAAACGCGGCTACCGCTACGAAAGGCCCGCGACGTTCCCCTCGGCCCAGGCCGCCGCCACGGCCCGCGCCGCCGGCACGCCGGTGGTCGTGCGGTTCATCGTGCCGGGCGCCGACGTGACGATCCACGACGAGGCGTTCGGCGACGTGAGAGTCCCTGCCGGCGAAATGGAGGACTTCGTCATCCGCAAGGATGACGGCTATCCGACGTTCTACCTTGCCAACGTGGTCGACGATGCGACGATGGGCGTCAATCTCATCTGCCGCGGGCAGGAGTTCCTCGGCCAGACGTGGAGGCAGTCGGTGCTGCGCCAGGCCCTCGGCGTGCCCGAGCCTAAGTTCTGCCACCTGCCGCTAATCATGGACATGCAGGGCCGGAAGCTCTCGAAGCGCGACGGCGACGTGGACGTTCACAGCTTCCGCAAGGCCGGCTATCTGCCCGAGGCGCTGGTCAACTTCATCGCCCTGCTTGGCTGGCGCCCGGCGGGGGACGTCGAGCGGATGACCCTGCGTGAGATGATCGACCGGTTCAGCATCGACCGCATCGGCAAGGCCAACGCCAAGTTCGATCGCGACAAGTTGCTGGCGTTCAACACTGACGCCGCCGCCGCGGCCTCGCCGGACCGCCTGCTGGCGGGCTTTGCCGATTACCTCTGCCTCAACGACACGCCCATCCCGGCCGGCGACGATGGCATCCTCCGGCGGCTGCTGGAGATCACCAGGGGCTTCCGCACCTTCGCCGACATCACCGCCAAGTGCGGCGTGCTGTTCGGGCCTGACGACGGCTTCGGCTATGACGATCAGGCGGTCAAGAAGGTCCTGGAAAAGGGCGACGCCGCCGGCTATGCCGTCCTGGCCGACCTGCGGGACAAGCTCGCCGCCGTCGATTGGTCCGCCGGGGCCGAGGGACTGGAGAAGTTCCTCGCCGACTACTGCCAGGCCGCCAACGTGGGGCTGGGCAAGGTGGCCCAGCCGCTGCGCGTGGCTGTGACTGGCACGGCCATCAGCCCCCCCATCGGCCAGACGCTCGACATCCTCGGCCGGGAAAGGACGCTGGCGCGCATAGATCGGTGCCTTGCCGCCAGGGCGGCGGGGCAGTAGGGGCGGCAGCGGCAAATTGCTGGCCGAGGTCGCAGAAGATGGCCCGGAGCATTAAGACTATTGCCGTGTGCCAGCTTAGGGGTAGAATGACAGGCGAAGGAAAAACCATGCACGGAGAAATCCAATGAGTTCTGTGGGTATTCGAGAACTGAAGAATAATCTGGATCTATACCTGGCTGCCGTTCAAAAGGGTGAAGAAGTAGTGGTCACCGAAGACGGTAAACCGGTTGCAAAGATAACAGGCATAGCCAATCAACCCGAGGCCGAGGCGCCGGAACCACGTTGGTGCCAAGAAATGGTCGCCAAGGGTCTCATGAGGCCCGCTTTGCGCAAGAGATTGCCCAAACGCCCGCCCCCCATGAAACTGCCAGGCAAACCGCTATCCGAGATCATTATTGAGGATCGCGGATAATGGCCTACCTGGATTCAAGTGCATTAGTGAAGAGGTACCTGGCAGAGTCCGATTCTGATCAATTCACCTATGTTTGGGAGTTGCCACAGACGCATTCCATTTCCGTTGTCGGGTATGCCGAAGTAATGGCCGCCTTTGGTAGGCGCAGACGCGAGGGGACCGTTCCTGAGGAGACATACAGAATTCTCACTTCATCGTTCAAGGAAGATTGGCAAAGCCTGAACGTCCTTGCTATCTCTGCTCATCTGAACGATATCGTGGAACGCCTGACTTATCGTTATCCACTTCGCGGATTTGATTCCATCCATCTTGCTTCGGCAATCGAGTTGCGTAATATCTTGGGTGAAGAAGTGGAATTTGTTTCCGCTGATGATCGCCTCAGGTTGGCTGCCAGGGAAGAGCAATTCTCGGTCTTCCCTCAGGTGCAGCCATAGGCTAATGGCTGACAATATCATTTAGTACCGGATAACGTATGAGCCTTTTAGTCACAGGCAGCATCGGCATCGACACCGTGGAGGCGCCGTCGGGCAAGGTTGTCGATGCGCTTGGCGGGTCGAGCGTTTACTTCGCCTACGCGGCGAGTTTCTTCACAAAGGTTCGGCTGGTCGGCGTCGTGGGCGACGACTGCCCGCCGGACTTCCTCAAGCCGCTGCGCGACAACCCGCGTATAGACCTGGCCGGGCTGGAAGTCCGCGCCGGCAGCAAGACCTTCCGCTGGCACGGGCGATACCACGCCGACGTCAACATCCGCGACACGGTCTCGGTGGACCTCAACGTCCTGGGCGAGGTCGGGCCGACAATCCCCGAGGCATTCCGCGACAGCAGGTACGTCTTCCTGGCCAACACCCACCCTGCCCTGCAACTGGAGTTGCTCGGCCAACTCACAGAGCCGTCGCTCGTCGTGGCCGACACGATGGACCTGTGGATCACCACCGAACTCGACGCGCTTAACGCCCTGCTGGATCACATCGACGCTCTGGTGCTGAACGATTCCGAGGCCAAGCTGATGACCGGCAAGGCCAACGTGGTCGCGGCCGGGCTGGAGATCGCGCGCAGAGTGCGGCGATTCGTGGTGGTCAAGAAGGGCGAGCACGGCAGCCTGCTTTTCGCGGGCGATAAGGTCTCCGCCCTGCCGAGCTACCCGGCGCGGAAGGTGGTGGACCCCACCGGCGCCGGCGACAGCTTCGCGGGCGCCATGATGGGCTACCTGGCCGCGGTGGACAGCTTCGACGCCCCGGCGCTGCGAATGGCCATCGCCTTCGGCACCGTCACCGCCAGCATCGAACTGGAAGACTTCTCGCTCAACCGGTTCCTGACGACCACCCGGGCCGACATCGACGCACGCCTGGCCCAGTACAAGGAATTGACAACGTTCTGACCGCGACAAATTCGAAATCCGAAGCACGAAATCCTAAACAAATTCAAAGCACCGAATTCCAAACAAGATACAGTTGATGGAACTATTGCCTTCCGGTATCAGTTTTGGACCTTGGAACATTCGGATTTATCTGTTTGTTTAGGATTTAGGTATTCGAGATTCGGATTTCTGCTTCGGAGTTGAAGATGGCGATTCGCACCTTTTTGGCACTGGACCTGGACGCGCCGATTCGCCGGGCCATAGCCGACGCGGCCGCGGGACTGCCCGCCGACGGCGCGAAGGTCCGCTGGGTTGAGCCGCAAAACCTGCACCTCACGATGAAGTTCCTGGGCGATGTGCCGGATGCGGACGTGGTGAACATTTGCCGGACCGTCGAGGCCGTGGCCGGCCGGCTTGACCCGCCGGCGTTCGACGTGGCCGGCCTGGAGTGCAACCCGGACCGCGGGCCGGTGAAGATGATCTGGGCGGGCGTCCGCGACCCAAGCGGCAAGCTGGCTGAGGCCTTCGGCGAACTGGAAGCGGCCTTGGAAGTGCTGGGCTTCGACGTCGAGCGGCGGGCGTTTCGCCCGCACATAACCGTCGGGCGCATCCGCTACTGCCCGAACCCCGCCGCTCTGAGGCAGGCGACGGCCCGGCTGGGCGATGAGGAGTTCGGCGAGCAGAACGCAGGTGAGATAGTGGTTTACAGCAGCCAACTCGCCAGGGACGGGCCGATTTACGCCGCCATGGCGCACTGCCGGCTTGGTCAGTAGCATGGGCATCTTGCCCATGAGTCGCAGGGCCATCTTGGCCCTGCTCCGTGTTACGCCATGGGCAGGATGCCCGTGGGACTCACGGGCAAGATGCCCGTGCTATGCCAAAATGCCCGCCGTCGCGGCTGAGGTTTTTTAACTGTTTTTCACGGTTTTTTATTTTTCCATATTGCGGCGCCCAAACACAGTCCGTACGTTATTCAACAAGCGGCCCGAGTCCTGAAAGAAGTTGAAAGTATTTGGAAAAAGTTCCGGCCGCGGGGATGCCGGCGGATATCCTGGCGGCCTGGCCGCACCCGCACGGCGTACCATGCAGGTGGGTTCTTTCAAGGAGATGGACAGATGGCCAAGGCCACCAAGTCGGCAGTGAAGAAGGCTGGTTCGGACGGTTCGGACGGCGCCGCGGCGCCGGCGTCATCGGTGTCGGCGGCGTGCGAGGCGCCGGCGGTCAACGAGCGGCGCGACAAGGCCCTCGACGCGGCACTCAAGCAGATCGAGAAGAACTACGGCGTCGGCAGCATCATGCGGCTGGCCGAGGACCAGGTCGTCCGCGTCAAGGGCATCTCCACGGGGGCGCTAAGCCTGGATATCGCCCTTGGCGGCCAGGGGATTCCGTGCGGGCGGGTATGCGAGCTGTTCGGGCCGGAAGGCTCGGGCAAGACGACGGTTGCCCTGCACGTGATCGCAAGCGCTCAAAAGGCCGGCGGCGTCGGGGCCTTCATCGACGCCGAGCACGCCATGGACCCCACCTGGGCCCGTAAGCTCGGCGTGGACCTTCAGAACCTGCTGGTAAGCCAGCCGGACACCGGCGAGCAGGCTCTGGAAATCTGCGAGATGCTCGTCCGCTCCAACGCGGTGGACGTGGTGGTGGTGGACTCGGTGGCCGCGCTGATACCGCGGGCGGAGATCGAGGGCGAGATGGGCGATTCGCACATGGGCCTCCAGGCCAGGCTGATGAGCCAGGCAATGCGGAAGCTCGTCGGGGCGATATGCAAGAGCCGCACGAGCGTGATCTTCATCAACCAGATACGCATGAAGATCGGCGTCATGTTCGGCAACCCGGAGACCACGCCCGGCGGCAACGCCCTGAAGTTCTACAGCTCCGTCCGCATCGACGTGCGGCGCGTCAGCACGCTCAAGGAAGGCGAGGAGGCCGTCGGCAACCGCATCCGCGCGCGCGTCGTGAAAAACAAGATCGCGCCCCCGTACAAGAAGGCCGAGTTCGACATCACCTTCGACGGCGGCATCAACACCCTCGGCGACCTGGTGGACCTTGCGGCCGAGTCCGACATTATCGTCAAACAGGGCGCCTGGTACAGCTTTGGCGACACACGCCTGGGCCAGGGCCGCAACAACGCCGTGGCGTTCCTCAAGGACAACGCCGACCTCCAGGAACAAGTCCGCAAAGCCGTGATTGCCAAGCTCGCCCCGCACATGCTGCCTGCGCCGAAGAAGGAGTAGCGGCGGGGCCGCTAGGCGGCCCTTATTGCGGATTGTTGATTGCGGATTGCGGATTGCGGATTGCGGATTGCGGATTGCGGATTGCGGATTGCATTGCGGATTGCGGATTGCATTGCGGATTGCGGATTGCGGATTGCGGATTCGGGACACGACACAGCCCCGAAGGGGCTGGCGGCACATAGCCGGAGGTGAGCGTACTCGCGAACCTCCGGTACATCGCTCTCATAATCCGGAGCCCCGGAGGGGCGATGGCGAGTCCGGGATTTCCATCGCCCTTCCGGGGCTCATTGTTCATGGGGTCAGCTTTCCGGGGGTTCGCTGCGCTCACCGCCCGGCTATGCGCCATCGGCCCATCCGGGCCTCGAAAATCGAGGATTGGCGTCGCACGGGATTATCGGACACCCGCGGCTACGGGCTACGGGCTACCGGCTACCTTTCTCCCGCCGGGCTTGAAAGAACGCCCGCGGGCGCGTACGATGCGGAGTCCATTACGGAGTTGGACATGGACCTTGCCGTACAGAAATCGCCGCACATGCACGGGACGGTGCGGATTCCGCCCAATAAGAGTCATTCGTTCCGCGCGCTTATCATGGCCGGCCTGGCCGAGGGCGTCAGCCGGATCATCGGCCCGGCGGTTTCCAACGACTGGATGCGCGGCATCGAGGCCCTGGAGATGCTCGGGGCCAAGGTGGACCCCAAGGCCAACCATCACTGGGAGATCACGGGCACGGCCGGTCAACTCAAGACGCCCGACGACGTCATCGACTGCGGCAACAGCGGGATCATCCTGCGGTTTTTCATGGGCCTGGCGGCGTGCTGCGAGGGCTACACCGTGCTCAGCGGTGATGAGTCCATCCGGCGCCTTCGGGTATGCCAGCCGCTGATCGACGCGATCAACGGCCTGGGCGGCTGGGCGGTCAGCACCAAGGGCGACGGCCACGCCCCGGTCGTCGTCCGCGGGCGGCTCAAGGGCGGACGGACGGAGCTTGACGGCAAGGACTCCCAGCCCGTCTCGGCCCTGCTGATAGCCGCGGCCCTGGCCGAGGCGCCGACCGACCTGATCGTCCGAAACCCCGGCGAGAAGCCCTGGGTCGGCGTGACGCTCCACTGGCTGAGCCGCTGCGGCGTGGAATTCAGCAACGAGGACTACGCCCACTACCGCATTCGCGGCAAGAGCCGTTGGAAGGGCTTCGAGGTCAACGTGCCGCTTGACTGGTCGGCCGCCATGTACCCGATAGTTGCGGCCGTGATGAGCGAGGACAGCGAGGTCCGCGTGCCGGGCATGGATTTCCAGGACTGTCAGGGCGACAAGCAGGTGATAAACGTCCTTCGCGAGATGGGCGCGGACATCCGGATCGAGGGCGACACGGTGATCGCCCGCTCCAGCAAGCTCAAGGGCCGGCATATCGATTGCAACGATTTCATCGACCAGTTCATGCTGCTGGCCGTGGTGGGCGCTCGGGCCGAGGGCGAGACTCTGCTGACCAACGCCGAAATCTGCCGGCACAAGGAGTGCGACCGCGTCACGGAGATCTGCCAGGCCCTGAAGGCGATGGGCGCCGGCGTGGCCGAACGCCCCGACGGCCTGGTCGTGCGCGGCGGGCGGCTGCGAGGCGTCCATCTCAACAGCAAGGCCGACCACCGGATGGTAATGACCCTCGCCGTCGCCGGCCTGGTCGCCGAAGGCACGACGGTGATCTCCGACGTCGAGTGCGTCAAGAAGACATTCCCCTCGTTCGTCGCGGAGATGCAGTCGATCGGCTGCGACATGAACAAGATCGGGTGAAGCTGGTAGCCGGTAGCCAGTAGCCGGGAAAAGAAAACGGCGGAACCTGGAACCTGGAACCGGGAAAAGAAAAGACGGGACCTGAAGCCTGTAGCCTGAAGCCTGTCTTGTCACGTCCTGCTCGCTTCAGCGAGCAGGGCGGCGTCGGCGCAACATCAAGCCGGCGGGCGTCGTGCCGGGCACGGCGGCCGCGACAGCTCGGGCCAGGGCAACGGCGTTGGCCGTCGCCCGGGCCGTGGGCCGCGGTTCATCGCTATCCGGCTATGCTTCCCGCCAGCATCAGCATGAAGACCATCGTAAAGATACCGACGGTCTCGATGATGCCGATGGCGATGAGCAGGAACGCCAGGCCCTTGCCTTCACCTTCGGAAAGGCATCGGCAGGCCGCGGCGCCGATCATGCCCTGGCCCCAGGCGGAGATCATCTCGCCGATGCCCGTGGCCAGGCCGATGCTGAACATGAGGCCGGCGCTGGATGACGAGTGGGAAAGAAGCCCGGCCATCTTGTTCATGACGATCATCGCGTAGAACGTCTGGCTGATCGGGGCGCCCACGAAGATGATGTAGTTGAAGCGAAGCGCCATGCCGGCCTTGGCTTCCTTCGCCCATGCCCCGGCCGCCGCCTTGCCTGCCGCCGCGATTCCCAAGGCGCTGCCCATGGCCGCCATGCCGAACGCCAGCGCCAAACCGAATTGTCCGAGGAAAGCCCATTCCATTGCTCAATTCTCCTGAAGCTGTTCTCTGCCAAAAGGATGGTACGGATACCCGCTCCATTCCAGGCCGAAATTGTTGGAAAACTCCAGCACGTTCAATCGCACGCCGTGCGCGAAAAGCGCGATAAGGCACAGGCCGAAGTTCAGCCCGTGGCCGAAGATCATGATCGGGACCATAAGGACGAGTCCGGCGCCGACTGCCAACTCGTTAAAGCTGCTGGCCAGGACAGACCCGGCCAGGCCTACCGCCATCAGTCGGACATAGCTCATGATGTCGCTGAAGGTTCCCAAAGCCGACAGGGGGAAGTTTGCCAGCCCCATAGCGACCGCCTTGAGAACGTTCCATGAGGGACTCGTGAACAAGAGAATAAGCGATGTCCCCGCGATCAGCAGGTACGGCCAGGGGGTGCTCCAGCCAAACGGTGCCGCCAGGACGAACATGCACACCAGGCCGTACATGCCCGCCAGGAAAACCGCCCAGCCCACTTTCGCCAAAGCCCGCAGGTCCGGCAGCATCGTCGCCGCCCGCCAGAGTTGGGCAATTATCAGGTGGATCAGGCCTATCGTGAAGCTGATCCGCATCAGCAGCCGCATGGGAGCCTCATCCAGCGAAACCACTATCAGCGGCTTGCCGTGGAACATCCCCGGTACGTCCACGCCGAAGAACGAGCCGGTCAGGCCGCCCCAGACTATGCTGGCTGCGCCGATGACGATCATCAGGTTGGCAACGTTGGCGCCCATCTTGGCCACCACCTTGCGGCGGAGCACGATCGGAAGCAGGGCCATTATCAGCCCGTAGCCGGCGTCGCTGAACAGCATGGCCGCGAAAATGGGCAGGGCGATCATGAAGCCGATAGACACATCCTGCTCGTTATAGCCCGGGCTGATGCCCAGGATTTTCATCAGGCCCTGGATAGGCCGGGCCCAGCGCGGAAGCCTTATCAGGGTTGGCGGCTGATCGCCCTCTTGCGGCTCGAAGACCTCCACGCCGGCGTCGATGGCTTCGGCGGCCAGGCCCTTGCGCAAGTGCTCGGCCTTGTCGGCGGGGATCCAGCCCTGGACGGCGTAAAGCTCGCCCTCGGCCAGGCCGCCGCGATCGGCGATGGTGAACTGGGCCGTGGCGGTCAGGCGGTTGATCTCCTCCTGCATGTCCTTGGCGAAGTGCGCCAGCCCGGCCAGGCGCTTCTCATCGTCGGCGAGTTCCTTGTCCACCTTGGCCGCCTCGCCGCGAAGGCTGTGGCGGTCGCGCGGCGGCAGCTCGACCGGCTCGGCTGAGTCGGGAATCTTCGCCTCGCCGTCGCGCTGCACGACGGCCACGAGGACGCCCCGGCCGAAGCGGTCGGCGACGACCTGAACTAGGTCGGCCTGGATCGCGCCGGCGTCCCGCGCCGGCAGGCTGTAGAATCCGATCCGCACTCCGGCCTCGCGCAAGGCGGCGAACTGCTCGAGCCGCACATCGCCCCAGACGGCGAGATGGTTGATCTGCCGGTGCAGGTTGCCCAGGCGGTTTCGTCGCTCGGCCGCGGCGCGGTGGATCGCAAGGGCCTCCTCGGCGGCCTGGACCGTCGTCACGTCGTGGGGTTTTGTCCCGGCCGGCTTGACGGCGCCGAGCAACTGCTGGGCGCGTCGCAGGCGGTCGATTGCGGCGACGGTCTCCTCGTGCGCGACGGCCTGGCCGCGATCCACCGGGGCAAGGTGCATCACGCCGAGGGTTCGCAGGGCCTCCAGGAGGTCCTCTCGCTGCTGGCGTCTGCTCACCACGTATGTCTTGAGCATCTTGGCGATCATTAGCCTTCGGCTCCCTGGGCCGCCGCCGGCTG
>Ga0315285_10006249_pt1 | contig 12271 bp, 14 predicted proteins | sample YL17G09_36_MG_FD_203698 | JGI IMG/M metagenome (GOLD analysis project Ga0315285, IMG submission 203698) | Sediment microbial communities from Yellowstone Lake, YNP, Wyoming, USA - YL17G09_36 | ecosystem: Environmental > Aquatic > Freshwater > Lake > Sediment | place: USA: Wyoming | collected... | reverse complement strand
TGAGTATAGCTGATCTGATAGCTTACCGCCGTCGCCATGAGAAGTTGATAGAAAGGGTAGCTGAAGCCAAACTGCCCACCAGGTACGGTGAATTCGTCGTTATTGCCTACAGGAGCAAGGTTGACCCAGATCAGCACGTGGCTTTAGTTAAAGGCGATATAACAGGTGCCGAACCGGTATTGGTACGGGTTCACAGTGAATGCCTTACCGGTGATGTTTTTGGCAGCCTGCGCTGCGATTGTGGCGGACAAATCGCACTGGCAATGGAGAAGATTGCTGCCGAGGGGCGTGGGGTCTTTCTTTACATGCGGCAGGAAGGCAGGGGGATTGGTTTCCATAACAAACTACGGGCTTATGCTCTCCAGGACCAGGGCTTAGATACCGTGGAAGCTAATATTGCACTTGGCTTTGATGCCGACTTGAGAGACTATGGCATAGGGGCCCAGATTCTAGCCGACTTAGGTTTACATAAGATTCGCTTGCTAACTAATAATCCGAAGAAGGTAATCGGGCTGGAGAGCTATGGGCTTCAAATAGTAGAGATTGTGGATTTGAGAACGCCGCCGACTCCGTACAACCTGGAGTATTTGAAAACGAAACAGAAGAAGCTCGGGCATCTGTTAGATGTTGATGAAGACGATAAAGCGTAATTTGCGAGTTAAGGAGGATAAGGTAAATGGCTAAAAATTACGAAGGTATGTTACTAGGTAAAGGGCTAAAATTCGGTGTGGTTGTATCCCGTTTTAATGAAGTCATAACTGCGAGGTTGCTTGATGGAGCCAAAGACGCTTTTCTGCGTCATGGCGTTAGTGAGCCAGATATAGATGTTGCCTGGACGCCAGGCTCACTGGAAATTCCTCTGGTGGCCAAAAGGCTGGCAGAAAGCGGCAAATACAATGCTGTTGTTTGTCTTGGAGCAGTGATTAGAGGTGGCACATCACATTTTGAGTATGTAGCTGCCGAAGTGAACCGCGGCATCTCCCGGGTAAGCCTGGATACCGGTGTGCCCGTAATTCAAGGCATAATAACTGCGGATACTTTGGAACAAGCCATTGAGCGATCTGGAGCTAAAGTAGGTAATCGTGGCTTTATGGCAGCATCAAACGCCATAGAAATGGCTAATTTGCTTAAAGCCATCGTTTAAGACATTAAGTAACCTTGTAAACTTTGTCGCCGGCTCTGACGCGGTCGGTTACTTTAACGCCGATAGCATCTGCGGCCTTACCCTCGGTTACGTTTAAATTGTTGATTTGCATGGAATCAACCGTCATTTCAAGGTCTGTAGTATGGCCTTTGATGTGAACCTTATCGCCTACTTTTAAGGTGCCGGTTAGCGTTATGCCGGCAACCACAGGCCGGGCAAAGAAATCGCTTACGTGCCCGATTTCAACTTCTGGCATCCGAGGTCACCTCCTTCCTTATATATTATCTCTAAGTATATGTTGCTGCCTTCAATAAATCAATAGGTATCATTAGACTTAAAGTACGTTGACAGCTACAGTTATAGGTGTTAACATTTCTTTGTTGTGTTAGTGCAAAAGTATCCAAATAATTCCTGAGCTGAAAGGAGGCTATGTAGTACTGAGTTTAATAGCACAATCGTGACAAAGCACAAGAATTTCAAAGAAGGAGGATATTATGGCTTATGAGACTTTGATTGTTGAACGAGAAGAGAACATCGCGATAATAATGTTAAACCGTCCGCCGGCTAATCCCATAAATCTCACTGTCCTAGATGAGCTTGAAGCGACTCTGAATGAGTTTGAAAAAGATAAGGCAATCAGAGCCTTAATCATCACCGGTGCCGGGGAAAAGAGTTTTTCAGCGGGCTTCGACGTAAAGACGGCTGGGACACCGGAGGGAACGAAAGCCATGGACAAAGGTCAGGTGGTCTTTAGCAAAATTGAGAAATACCCCAAGCCTGTAATTGCCGCCATAAATGGCTTTGCTCTTGGTGGTGGTTGTGAACTATCGATGGCGTGCCACTTCAGGATAATTGCTGATTCCGAAAAAGTATTTATGGGCCAGCCTGAGATAAACCTGGGCATCATACCTGGCTGGGGTGGTACTCAAAGATTGCCCAGGTTGGTGGGTAAGACCAAGGCACTTGAGATGTTACTGCTGGCAACAAGAGTCGGAGCTGCCGAGGCTCTGCGTATCGGCCTGGTGACTAAGGTATCTAAACCAGAGGAGCTGATGAAGGACGCTAAAGAGCTCGCTAAAACACTGGCTAAGAAGGCGCCGATTGCCATGCAGATAATAATTGATGCGGTGACTCGCGGATTAGAGACAACTACTGATGAAGGAATCAAGATTGAACTGGCGGGGTCTCAATGTGTGGCGAAGACAAAAGACGCCATGGAAGGAATGATAGCCTTTATTCAGAAGCGTGAGCCGGTTTATACAGGTGAATAGCCGCTCTAACGCGGTATATAATAATAGAAAGGAGATTGTTTCATGAAGGTAGAAGACATCAAAAAGATTGCAGTCATGGGTGCGGGTGATATGGGGCACGGTATTGCCGAGGTAGCGCTGCTAGCCGGCTACAAAGTGGCTTTGCGGGATATCGAGCAGAGATTTGTCGATAAAGGACTTTCCAGAATCAAGGAAAGCCTGGAGAAGCTTGTAGAAAAGCAGAGGGTTACCGAAAGCAATAAAAATGCGATGCTGGCTAACGTTGAGACCTTTGTCGATGTAGACAAAGCGGTTAAAGGTGCTGATTTTGTCATCGAAGCCGTACCTGAAATTATGGAACTGAAGAAGCAGGTTTTCGAGGCTCTGGATAAGGCAGCGCCGAAACATGCCATTCTGGCTTCAAATACTTCTAATATGAGCGTCTCGGAGATCGCCGAGCATACCAAGCGACCGCAACAGGTTGTCGGTATGCACTTTTTTAATCCCGCCGTCCTGATGAAGCTCGTTGAAGTCATAAAGGGGAATAAGACCAGCGAAGAGACGATGAAGGTGGCTTATGACCTGGCATTGAAGATGAACAAAGTGCCGGTCAGGGTTGAAAAAGACTCCATAGGTTTTGTTTTCAACAGGGTCAATGCCCCAACTGCAATTCTCCTTGGAGCTTTAATCGATAGGAAGTGGGCTACGCCTGAGGAAATCGACGCCAAAATGAGAAAGATAGGCATGCCTATGGGACCCTATGAGTTGATGGACTATGTCGGGTTGGATGTCGCCTATCATGGCGGGCTTTACTTTGCTGAGCGGTTATCCCCGGATTTCAAGCCGGCCAAATGGCTCAAAGAGAAAATCGATGCCGGTACCCTGGGCAAGAAGTCAGGTAAGGGGATTTTCGATTGGTCTAAAGGTAGGCCGGAGATAGACTTATCCAAGGCTAAAGAAGACTTTGACCCGACTGACTTGATTGCCATACAGGTGAATGAAGCTACCAAGTTGCTCGAAGAAGGTGTAGTAAAGAGTCCGGATGAGATCGATAAGGCCATGGTTAATGGAGGTGGCTCTGCTTTTGGCCCATTCCAGCTGGCCAAGGGTATAGGATATGACAAGCTAGCTAATAGGTTAGAGGAACTATCTAAGAAGTTTGGCGTTAAAACGTTTGAGCCGACCAAGACATTGAAGAGCGGGAAGATATAGGTCCGGGTTACAGGGTTGAGTTAAAAATACAAATCGGGGTCTGCGTTAGTAAATGCAGACCCCGATTAATTATTACGTAGGTTCCGATTTATTTGGTTGACAATACTAATTACAGGTACCAGATACAGGCGGTAATTGCCACGCTCAGCAGGCCGATGCCGGAAAGAACCATACCGCTGAATAGGCTCACGAGCTGTTTGTCACGAGAGATAACGGCGGTGAGTTTGTTTATTCTTTTCATTTCCTTGCCTCCTTATTACCTCTTTACTAATTATAACGATTTAATGCTAAATTGGTTTAGGTTATTGATTTCTACATCTATTATCTGCTTTATATGGCTTGAAGTGAATCAGGCACAGGTATGATTTTGGGTCGTAGAATGGTCTTAAGACTAACGGCTGCGGTTAGTAGCCACTTTTCCTAGTCCTTTCGGCGGATAGACCCTTTAGGGTCGTGCCAACCAGTGTGAAAGCCTTGTGGCTACGTACGTTCAGTATAGCTTTAGCCTAATGAAGCCGGGGGTATTTTCTTTTATGTTTAGTTGGCGTATAATCGTGATAGTAGAGGCCAGTGATTGAAGTGCACAGAGGCTTGTGATGAACTGGTTTGAAAGACATCTTAACTGGAGCTTTTTTTAGGAGTCATTTTCCTTCCATCTTTGGTATGGCTTATTTTATTTTTGATATTTTCCCCACAGTTTTATAGTGGAGCAATTAGTATCATAAATTCCGGTGGTGGAGAACCGGAAATTATGCAATATATATTCAGTACATATATGCAATTCGCGGTTATCTATTTCATTGTTGGAACAACGCTTACTGTGTTTATATTTATTGTGACATGGTGGTATCTTGGTCGAAAGGCAAGAAGCAAGTGGTTATTACTTTTGCTCTTTGTTCCATTTGGATTTATTATCCTATTAATTTTAGAGAATAAAGCAATCGGCTACGGGGGTGATTTTGCGGACGAATCAGCGACCAGCCGATGGCCGGATACGGGACAGTTGAGTGGGCTTGACGACCGGCAACCAAAAGAGCTCGATTACAGTCCGGCAAAGAATGTCATGGATATGGTGGATAGTGGTGATGTAAAAGGTATTAAAGATGTAGGGGATGTTAGTGCTGCCGGCATCGCTGGTGAAGAGGCTACCCAGGCAGAGAAAGTGGTAAAGAGGGCGGTCAGCGCGGAGAGGTTAAAGATGCCAATCTTACTGGACGATGCTGGAGCAGTGATTACGTGTTTCTATCATCCGGGGGCCGATGCGGTTAATTTGTGTTCCAGATGCAAACAGTATGTGTGCAATGAATGCAACTATGTAACCGGGACTAATCCAATATGCCGTAATTGTTGGGAAAAGCGAGCTGAGAGCCCCATAATAGCTGTACCGGCAGAGAAGCAAAAAGGTGTAGAGCCGAGCAAACCAAAGAAGCAGAAAGATGTGGAGTCAGGCAAAGGTGAGCAGCAAAAAACTGTAGCCTCAGGGAAATCGGAGAGGCCGAAATCGAAGAAAAATGAATGGCTAGGCGAATTTATGGCGCTATATGAACAAGCATCCCCTATTATTAACGTTGTTACCAGAAAGAGTGCTGATAGCATGCCGGCTTCACCGTTGGACTTGATGGAGGGATTGAAGCTGCGCCCAATGTTGGAGCTAGCTAAAAAACTATCTAAACCCAAGGAAAAGGAATTACGCGAGGCAAAGAATGAATTTGAGCAAGTACTTTCGAGCTGTATCAAAATAGCCGACGCAGCAGCAGATTTTGTCAGTGGCGGCGGGCAGGCCTTACTGGGCGGGCCAGATTTTGCACGTATAGTCGACGGGATAGAAACAGCCAATGTGCTTATGGGAAAGTTGTCTCAGAGGTTAACCGCCTTCTCTCAATCTCAAGATTAATTCTAAACATGTCACAATCTACAGGGACACATTAAGTCCAAAAATGTAGCCCCGACCCTTTAGAGTCGGGCACCCGAGGCTAAAGCCTCACGCTTACACGTTTTTGGTCAATCACTTTCGAACCAGAAACCGGAATGCCTGAAATCTAAATTATCAAGACGTATATTAGGTAGCCTGACGGGAAGTATCTGCTAATCGTTCCGCTGGTATATAATCTGGGGTGTAGCCTTGACGATAATAACCTCCTCTTGCCGGGATCAGATGAGACCTTGAAGCTGCCGTCGAATAACCTGTCTTGTTGTTCTATTGTATACGTATCACTCGCCTTCGAGTGACCACTACGCACGGTCAGCAGTATTTGTGATAGTAAAGCCATGCCCAAAAAAGCGTTATAATAAAGCAGGTGTATAATGAAGCATTCAATGAGCGAATCTGAGTTATTGAGGCTGGCTGACCTCAACTTTGTAGAATTTTGGTGCGAGAGCGCAGGATGGATTCCCAATTCAGAGATTGTTCAGTGCCAAGACACGGTGTTTATCAACTCTGCCCTGGATTTCCCCCGCCACAGTTTCGCATTTAATCTGGCAGTGGAGCCGGATGAGCGCCCCGCTGCTTTTCTGACGCGAATAAAAGCCTTTTTCGTTAAACGAAAGCCAACGTTTTCACTCTTACTTCGAGGTCATTGTGACCAGGCCATTATCCAGCACTGTAAAGACAATAAGATGTTCTTGATGGCTGAGGCACCGGGAATGGTACTCGATGAACCGACAAAGGGGGGAGCAGTACCGGCCGGAGCAGAGCTGCATTGGGTGGATAATGAGGATGAATTGCAGGGCTTCAAGCAGGTTGTAGCCGAAGCCTACAAGGACCTGGGCGTTCCCAAAGAGGTCAGCGAGAGCTATTTCGCTCAGGCGCAGCGCATAATCAGTCCATACATGGTTCTGGCAGTGGTCTATCTTGAAGGCGAGCCGGCATGCACTGCGCTGGCTATGCTCAGCCATAGCATTGCCGGCATTTACTGGGTGGGTACGGTAAAGAAGGCGCGAGGCATTGGATTGGCCGAGTACTGTACCCGCGAAGTGAGCAATGCTGCTTTTGCTCTGGGTGCACGAAAAGTCGTGCTCCAGGCCAGCAAGTTTGGTGAACCCGTATATCTGAAGCTAGGCTACCGAGAGTTTACCAGATATCCGTGGTTCATCTGTTCCAGCGAGTAAGTGGAAGAGCGCGGTCGCCAGCGGGGTGACATATAATGGGGGAGGGGCACCTGTGGGCAGGTGCCACCTAGAAATAGAAAAGGAGGATGGAGCAATGCTAAAAGATTTCCGTAATTTTATTATGCGGGGCAATGTATTGGACATGGACGGTAGGCCGTACAGGGATCGAACCTGTGACACCCTGATTAAAAGTCAGGTGCTCTACCAACTGAGCTAACGGCCCATTAGATGCCATATTATATAGGCGCTAGTGCGGATATTCAAACAGTAAAGCGGTCTCATGAAGGTACACGTGAATAGGTTCCGAGCGGACCTATTCGGCGGACAGAAGAGTGTGGATGTACTGGGCTAGGGCAGGGTGGATATCGCAGATGTAACCGTCTTTGGCCTCTTCCACGGAAAAGGTCAGTCTTATCGGCCGCCTGGCAGCGCTGTCCAATTTGTTAAGCCCAGCTTCATCCCAGGTGATTTCGTTCCCAAGCACATCCAGCATGCCACGTACGTCTCGCGGTTGCTGCAGCATGACTTCAAAACGGAGCCTTTTGGCCAGTATGTTTAATTGTTCACTCTTGAGTTTTATTCTCATTGGTGCACCGGGCAGGTTTAAAAAGTCTACCATATCACTTGTCCATAATCAATATCAAGAATTCGGGCGGGGGCATCGTTTTATACTTATCTGTATCACTATATAATAGTATAAGTGTTCTACGAACGATTGTAATATAATTAGCATTAAGGATGATAGCAGTAGCTGCGGATGAGGGGTCTACTTTTTACTTGATTATTCGTATAATAGAGTTGCAGGACTTGGGTAAAAGAAGGAGCCAACGCCATGCCAAGTTTGAGGGATTTTATCACTAACATGTCGATGCCTATGCCGTGGTACAGAAAGATTTATCTTTTGTCCCGCAATCTGTTCATCAGGGTATTAAGGAGACGTAGCTGCTGCGGGCATCACGGCGAGCCGGGCTGCTGACAGGTTGCGAAATGACCTCCTGGTTCAGGAGGTGTGGACCGCAGATTGATGTTAGCAGGCGACATAGTATTTTTTGTCTTTTCCCTCTCTAGACATAGCCGGGCATATTGACTTTTTACAGGTTTAACCTGTAATATCGGGATTACAGCGAATATAAATTAGTGAAAGGGGGGCAAAATGGCTAACAGTGTATACAAGGTTATCACACTAGTAGGGACGAGCACTGAATCATGGGAGAAGGCGGCGGCATCTGCCGTGGAGACAGCTGCCAAAAGTCTGCGAGACCTTCGCATTGCCGAAGTCGAAGAGATGGACCTGCAGATCGAAAATGGCAAGGTTACCAACTACCGAGCCAGAGTGAGGGTCTCCTTCAAGTACTTAGGTAAGGAAAAATAATCGCAGCCGGATAGAGATTATCTAATAGTAATATCCAGCAAGGCTTTATCCTGTAGATAAACTTGGAGCGGGTGAGCAGATTCGAACTGCCGACGTCTTGCTTGGGAAGCAAGCATTCTGACCACTGAATTACACCCGCAATGATGTTTATATTACTGCTGCCATAAGCGAGTGTCAATAAGCCGGCGATACTTTACATAATAATGTTATCAATCCGGTTAAGTGTCGTCGGCCTAGTCCTAGCCTGTCATTCTGAGCGCAGCGTAAAATCTCTTGCCACCTGCCCCGCTGAGATTGCCACGGCACTGGCATGCCTGGCAATGACAGTCATTTAGTTAGCCAGCCAGGTATCCTGGCTGGGGTAGGGGAGTCGGAGCCAGGTATGTGGGGCTTTATGTCCAAAACCGGAGTGCCATCTATGGCATCGAGGCCGATGACTTTAAGAATATTATCCCGGCATTCTAGAAGTTTAATGGTGGCTATGCCTATGGGGTTGGGACGTGCCGGGCTGCGGGTGGCGAAGACACCGACCAGTGGCAGGTTCAGGTTGCGTTTAGGATGCACTTTCTTTATGGAGCGCTCTGACGCGGGTGTCTTATGCATCCAGTAAATGACGATGATGTGAGAAAATTCGTCTATTCCGCTTAGAGCTTCGTTCATATCTTCATTTACTATTATCTCAGAGATAATAGTCTGCCAGTCCTCTCCTTGCGGTTCTGTGACGGCGTTTTTAACGAAGCCGATTGGCGTTAGATTTATTTTCATAGGTATCGATGGCCAGGTAGTCGTGTTTTAGGTGGGGGAGACGCTACGCCAGAGGAGTTAGCGTTAGCAGTTTCCTGGCGATGTCAGGGTATTTAGCGATGAAAAGCAGCTCATCCTCGACAAGCGGTTTTTGAGCACAGACATTGGCGTATCTTACCAGTTCCAGGACTTTCTCCGCTTCCTCAGCACTGGCAAACGATATCTCGACCACATCTCCGAGTTCCTCCTCAATCTTACCCCCAATTCTCTGCTCTATTTTCTTCATCAAATGTCTGAAGCCGGATATGCCTCCGTATTCACCGGAGCATATTTCTCTACCCGTCTCTACGGTGACAGGCTCACCTCTGCCCAGCTCAGCATAGTCGTACAGCTCGTAGTTCTGCGGGTCTTTCAATACGCCGTCAGCATGTATACCGGAGGCGTGGGCAAAGGCATTGGCACCGACACCCGGCTGGTTTATAGGAATAGGTACGCCGAAAGCATAGCTGGCGAAATTGGCTATTTCCCACGATTTCGATAAGTCGATAGGCATGCCTAACTGGTGTTTATCGGCGAAACCCTTGGATTTGGTTATTGCCAGAACAGTGGCTACGAGGTCGGCGTTGCCGGCCCGCTCTCCAATACCGTTTACGGTGGTATTGATATAGGCATCCTGACCACCATCGATGGCGCCTTTGGCTCCGGCAATCGATGTAGCTACAGCCATCCCCAGGTCGCCGTGGCAGTGAATCTCAATAGGCAGTGCTACATTTTCAGCCAGCGCTTTCACCGTCTCGTATATGGTGAAGGGGTCGTTGTAGCCAAGGGTATCGCAGTATCTAAACCTGTCAGCGCCGTGCAGCTTAGCTGCTGAACCGAATTTGATTAAGAAGTCCAGGTCTGTTCTGGAGGCATCCTCGGCATTTACGCCTACGGACTCAGCTCCGTGCGCGCGCGCAGCGTCTACAGCATCAACCATCATCTGCACAATGTCATCTTTTGTCTTTCTCCCCTGAAACTTGCCCTGGATCATCTGGTCGGAGGTTGAAACCGAGAGGTTAAGGTGTCTTATCTTTGGGACAAGCTTGAAAGCTATTTTCACATCCTCCACTTGTGCTCTTATCCAACCACCTAGGCGAATCGGCTGCAGCACGCCCATTTCAGCCAATTCCAGATTTGCCTGGAGATAAAGCGATTCATGCTTGGTAGTAGGGAAACCGAACTCGGATTGAAAAACCCCCATCTCATTCAGGTATATATTCAGCATCGTTTTTTCAAGCTTGGATAAGCCGAGCTTGGCTGTTTGAACGCCGTCTCGATTTGTTACATCGACTATGTAAATTTTTTTCATACTATTCTCCACAAGATTGTCTGCTAAATTACGAGAATGTTCGCTCTAGTTAAGGAAAGCCGAGAATGTACCTAATTCTTCTGAAAAAGAATTATATCTTATTAAAAGTATTATATCTCAATCCAGGGGGCTTGACAAAATGCGCAGAATATGTTACCGTACAAAAGTCCCAAGCAATCGAGCTAAGACCGGGGAGGCAGGGTGCTGGTGCAAGGTAGGCGAAGGCCGAAAAGCGCCAGAGGATGTGGAACCGGAAAGGGCGAGGTTACTTGGGGCTTTTTTATTTCTTCTGGTCTTCTTCAATCAGTTTTGGATTAAGTGCACCGATAAAAGATAGATTTCTATATTCCCCGTGGTAATCCAGTCCATAACCCACTACGAACTCGTCAGGAATTTCAAAGCCTATGTAGTCGAGTGGGACATCAATCAGCCGACGAACGCGTTTATCCAGCAGGGTACAGACGCGCAAGCTGGCCGGGTTATGCGATGCCAGGTGATTAAGAACATAGTTTAATGTCATCCCGGTGTCTACGATATCTTCGACCATGAGCACGTCACGCCCGGAGATGCTGGTATCAAGGTCTTTGGTTATCTTTACTGCTGACTCATTGTCAGTGCCATAATAGGATATAGCCATAAAGTCAACGGCGAGGGGCAGGGGAATGCTTTGCATTAAGTCAGCCATAAAGCAGATGACGCCTCTGAGTATGCCGACCAAAATCAATTTTCTACCGGTATAGTCGCGTGTAATGCGTTTCGCCAGGGATTTAATCCGTCGCTGGATTTGGGTGTGACTGAGTAAGACATGGTCAATCCCCTCTATCTTTGTTTCTCCCAGACGTCCATAGCCATACTTAGCTAGCAGCCTGAGATAATCATTCTTGTTGAGCAGCTTTATGTTGACCTCGGGATAAAGCTCTCTAAGGCGACGTAATTTATGATTCTTCTCCGTAATCAGGCTCTGTTTAAGTGTGGTCAGCTCGATATAAATGTCCAGCTCAGGAAGATAAAAATCCGGCGTGAACATCTCTGCCACCTTGTTGTCCTGCCAGGCCAGTGGGAAAGAGCGAGGTTCGTAGAGCCATTCGATGCGGTAGAAATCAAGCAATTTGGCAAATTCCTCTTCGCTAGGGTGGCCGAAACTGGATGGCCTCAGCGAAGACGGAGGTGATTTGGGTGTTCGCGTCAGTTTTCGGCGCGTAGCCACCGTTTCTTCATGTTCTGTTTTTAACAACTGATACAGCTCAGTTTTTTCCAGACTAAGTGCGACTATATTAGCCACGCTAGCCAGGAAGTCCTTATCGGCTTGTGAGAATTGTCTCGGTTCACGAGTGTAGATTCGTACTTCACCAGTTACCTCACCCTTTTGAAGTATGGGAGAAGCCAGTACGGAGCTGATACCCTCCGTTTCGGCGGCTTCCGGATACTGAGTCCGCTTGTCCTGTGTGGCATCAAAGATGGCTACCGTTTCCCCATTGAGTACTTCAGGAAGACTCTCGCTGGCTTTCAACGCGCCCTTTCGAAGGTATAAATCGCTAAGACCGTAGGCAGCTATGATGTCCAGGTGTGCTTTTTGAGGGTTCAGAAGCATTATTGAGCATCCGGCAGATTTTAAGGCCTTTGCGGTGCTCTTGGCGACCGAATTGAGGACTTTCTTCAGAGGCAGAAGTGAGTTACTGGCTCTGGCTATTTGTTTGAAGGCTTGAGAGTAGCTATGCTCGCGGCTATCCACAACTGCTTCCCTTCAGAGTATACTTCTGTCACCTACCCGCACTTAGTATAGCCGCAACTGGGGCAAATATGGCAGCCCTCCTGGTAAATCAGCATGTTGCCACATTCCGGGCATTGTCCCGCCCAGTTCTTAGCTACTCCCAAGTCCTTGGAGGCGTTTGTCTCTTTGTCTGTGATGTATTTTTCGAGGACGCTGGCGATGGCATCGGCGCAGGAGAGAATAGCACGACCTTCTTCCCAGGCAACGGACGGACAGTGGATACCACGAAGCTGCTTGGCTACCGAGCCCAGGTCGCTACCCGACCTTGCAGCCAATGAAATGAGACGGCTGGTAGCTTCCAGCTGCGCTGAGGCACAGC
>Ga0315285_10006247_pt1 | contig 12272 bp, 11 predicted proteins | sample YL17G09_36_MG_FD_203698 | JGI IMG/M metagenome (GOLD analysis project Ga0315285, IMG submission 203698) | Sediment microbial communities from Yellowstone Lake, YNP, Wyoming, USA - YL17G09_36 | ecosystem: Environmental > Aquatic > Freshwater > Lake > Sediment | place: USA: Wyoming | collected... | reverse complement strand
AGAAATGAGCAATTGAGACCTCTGAAAAACTTCGAGATTCTTCGCTTCGCTCAGAATAACAATTATTATTTCCTCTCCCCTTGTGGGAGAGGATTAAGGTGAGGAGTTGAAGCTTTGTAGTGATACAGAACCCTTGATTTGTGAACAATAATTTTTGAAAATTTATAATCACGCTCCTACAATTAATAATTTTTTCAGAGGTTTAAATTTAGGATTTATTTTGTGTAGCTTTTTAGTTGTTTATTTAGGAGACGGAGAACACTTTCAAATTTCACCTCGTTGTTGGTGTCTGTTTCGATGAGCTTTTCATGAGCTTCTATCATATGAATAATCGATTCTATTTTTGAGAGTTCTCTTTTATTAATGGGTTCCATTTCAGAACAGATTTTGGACTCAATTTTATTGCGAGTATCAAGGATATAGAGTAATCCCAGGTTTGTTAATGATTTTTCAATATGGGTATTCATATTTAAGAGGATGAGTTTGTGGAGGTCTTTTTGCATCAGTTTAGAGCTGATTCCGGCAAGTGTGCCCATAAAGGTAGAGTCCATTGTTGAGCATTTGCTTAAGTCTATAACTATTTCCGGGCACTCAGTTTCGAGGAGGTTATAGATGTATTCTTTCAAGAATTGGCTATTGACAAAATCTCCCTTGCCGTAAATTCGGATTACAATGATATTTTGACATCTTCCTGCTAAAATAGATTCTTCTTTTTCCATAATCTAAAGACTCATCTTCTGAACTATCGAACTGTCATGCTGAACCTTGTGCTGAACTTGATTCAGTATTGTTTCAGCATCTCTTAGTTCCGTCAGTAATTAGATTCCGAAATCATAGACCCTGAACTTGTTTTAGGGCAAGATTCGGAATGACAATTACCACAAAAAATTATGAGCCAACAATTTTAATTAAGGCATTTCTATTTCTTGGACCGTCAAATTCACAGAAATAGATTCCTTGCCAGGTTCCAAGTGCCAAATTCCCGTCCTCGATAATCACGGTTTCTGAACAACCCACAAGACTTGATTTGATATGGGCGTCCGAGTTGCCTTCTCTGTGGCTATAGTGTGAGATTTCCGGGGCTAATCTTGTTAGTCCCTCCAGTAAATCAATTCCTACACTCGGATCAGCATTTTCATTGATTGTTACACCTGCTGTTGTATGGGTAACAAATATTGTGCAGATGCCCGATTTTACTTGAGATTCTCGAACGGCTTTTTGAACTTCTTTAGTTATGTCGACAAGCTCTACTCTCTTTTTTGTCCGTATGTCAAGTTTCTTTAACATAGTAATCTCAATAATGAAATAATTTATTGCTAAATTATTTTACATTTTATTATTATGTGTCAAAAGGAATTTTAATAAATATATGATTTTGATTTTTTTGTAGAGACGCAACGCATTGCGTCTCTACTATTGCGATGTAAGAAAATTAAAGCATAATAAAAAGGAGGAATGGAATATGAAACAATTAATGCGAATGATTCCTTTCGTCGGGATTTTGTTGCTTGTTGCTTTTATTTTAACAGGTTGTGCCGCTCTTTATTCGTATCAGAAATACGGTCCTGAAAGGTCAATCGGATTAATCACACCTGGCAAAAGCACGCTATCAGAGGTTATAAAAGGCTATGGTGGCCCTGATGCAGTCTTCCAAAGCGGTGAGGATGAAATTTATGTATTTAAAAACAGAGAAGGAAGATGCTTCTTGGGAATCTATTCAGATGTGAAAATGAATGACCTTGTTATTGTCACACGCCAGGGCTTAGTCAAAGAATTATACGAAACTACTAAGGGAGAAGGAATTACAATCATCGGTGGCTTTATGGTTCCTATATTCTCTGTCGGAAATGCACATTAATTATAATTTCACACACACAATTTTTAAATGATTGTGTTTCGACAATTCAAATAAAATAGCAGAGATAGGATTATCTCTGCTATTTTTACTTTTATCCTTTGTGATTTTTGTATGTTTTCGTAGCTATTTTTTAAAAAAATTAGTGCGTGAGTGGTTATTAACAGAAAATGCCGGCGGTCGGAATCGAACCGACACGGACCGAAGCCCGCTGGATTTTGAGTCCAGTGCGTCTACCAATTTCACCACGCCGGCATAGATTGTAATGCGAGATTTATCTCGCAGAAATCCACGACATTAAATTTGCACTACAATAAAATAGAAGCTTTTTTCTTACAAAAAAGTTTTTATATTAACTGTCGTTTGTAAAAAGAATTGTTTACATATCAAGATTATTGAGTCAAGTTTAAAATAATTGCGCATAGGAATTTATCCGAAAATGTGAGACAGTAATGATGAAATTTCAGAGAGAAACACAAATAATTCTTGCAAAAAAATCCTGAGGAGTTGATAATTTTCCACAAATTATCTAAATAGAATAATATCTTTTTCTTATACCTCGCGGAATTTTGTTCAGGAGAGCATTAAATATTTATAAAGATTTTTGTTGTCTTACTAAAATGTAAAATGAAAGTTTGATCCTAAAGGCAAAAACTCTCATTTAGTTAATGGTAGCGATATAAAAATGGAATGGAGGAAAAAATATGGATGAGAAATTAACAGCGGTTTTTGAAAAGTCACCTTATGGGTATATTGGATATGTGGAGGAACTTCCAGGTGCTAACACTCAAGGAGCAACACTTGAAGAAACAAAAAATAATTTAATGGAAGCTATTAAGTTGGTGTTAGAGTCAAATCGAGAAATTGCTGAAGAAGAACTTGTAGGGAAGGATGTGATAAAAGAAGATTTTGGAAAGATAATGGTATGAAACGTAAAGATTTAATCCGTCATATAGAAAAGTATGGATGTAAATTCTTACGTGAAGGAAGAAAACATACTGTATATGTAAACTTGAGAGAAAAAAAAGTAAGTACAATTCCTCGGCATCGTGAAATTGATGAAAATATTTCAAGAAAAATATGTAAAGACCTTGCTATTCCAATACCCTAACAATTTTCTAATACTGAATCACCTGTTGCTACCTCGACTTCCCGAAGATGGGGAAGCTATGTTGTAATCTAGTGAAATGTGAAAGTAACCCACAATTTTAATTGTGGATAAAAGAAATAATAAAAAATTGGATAAAACCAAAATAATATTTAAAAAATTACTCATATTTTTAATACCCACAGATAAATCTATGGGATACCATTAATAAAACAATTGCGATACATCCTCAGGAGCTTGGGAACGAGAGATTGTCTTTAGTGTCTTATTCTGACAGGAAAATATATAATGGTTCTTATATGAAAACCTTATAATCATTGTTCTAAAGCTAAATACAAGGTCATATAAATGATTGAAATTCATTTACCACGAAATACATGGTATTATGATCCAGAAAAACAATTAGGACCTGAAGGTGGGTTTGGTGCTGTATTTTATGGTGAAGACGAGGATGGGAATAAAGTAGCAATAAAAAAACTAAAAGTAGACGCAAATGAAGCAGGTCATAGAGAATTAAGATTAGCTGATGATTTAGCCAAAAAGGATTTTAATAATATTATTCCAGTCTATGATTCAGGTCAAGATTCAGAATCGGATAATTATTATATTGTAATGGCTCTGGCAGAAAAATCGTTACAAGATGATTTAAGAAATGGCCTCTCTTTTAACGATTTTGAAGCTAAAGAAATATTATTATCAATAATCAATGGTTTATTGGAGATTCCTGAAATTATTCATAGAGATTTAAAACCAGGAAATATTTTATTTCATAATAATAAATGGAAAATAGCTGATTTTGGAATTGCTCGATTTATTGAAGAATCAACCTCATCAAGAACTCTCAAGAGATGCTTAAGCCCACCATATGCTGCGCCAGAACAATGGGAATTAGAGCATCCTACAAAACAAACTGATATATATGCGACCGGATGTATTGGATATGCATTATTAACAGGTTCACCTCCTTTCAGAGGTCCAGAAATAGAAGATTATCAAAAACAACATCTATATTCTCAACCACCAACTATTGAGAATCATAATAACTTATTATGTGGTTTATTATTAATGATGCTTAGAAAAAATCCAGATGCAAGACCTTCTATTGAAAGAGTTAAAACACAATTAGAGCGAATATTACCTAATAATAAATCAAAAACAAATTTATCAATAATTATTGATCTGCAAAAAATTGGTCAAATTGATGCTGAAATAAAATCAAGAAACGAAGTTGAGGCACAATTAAAAGAAGCACAAAAGAAAAAACGACTCTTATTAGCAGATGAAGCTTGGAATATCTTAAAAAATATCATTGAGAATTTATTTAAAACAATACAAGATAATACACAAACCGTGATTATCGAAAACGGCTCTTCTATTAATCTTCGTACAGTTTCTTCAATACGCCTTGGTAAAGCAAATTTAATTGTACACTATTTAATTGAGTTAGGCTTAGCTGATGAAAATAAATTTACAAAATCGGGATGGGATGTCTTGGCTGGTGCAACAATATCAGTATCACAAGAATTACCCGAAAACAGATGGGGTGCATCATTATGGTACATGAGAAGACATCCTAATAATGATTATAGATGGCACGAAGTGCCATATATGACAACTCCCATTATGAGAGAACATATAAAGTATGAACCATTTGAAATAAAGAATGTCTCTGATGCAGATAAGGCTGTTGCACCTGGTTACGGCCCATATCAATTTGCACACTCGCCAGAACCAATCGATGATGAAAACAAAGATGAATTTATTGAAAGATGGTTAAAGAGATTTATTCAAGCATATCAAGGGCAATTACAACGACCACTTTATTTACCTTATTAAAAACGTTATAACAAAATAATGAACCGGATTTAAAAGCGCATTTTCTTTGCATTGATTTTAGTCTTGTGAAATCCCATCTTTGATTAATATATCTTTTTATTTTTCAACGGTTATTATTGTCGTTAGGCATTTGGGGGGACATATATAAACAATGAAATACTTTATGATAAATGGATATATCCCATCAGCCCACCCACCAAAGATCCATGGACATGGGTATACTGATACCAATTTTGGAAGAAGTCAGGGTAAAACAAGACAAGCAAGAGCGCGTACATATAAAGAATGCGGAATCGAATTACCACAATTAGGTGAAACTATTTTTATGCAACATCCTAAAATTGGGCGCATTTCTCTTTTTGTATATGGAGCTTATGATGCATTTATTATGATAGTCTCGTCTAGTCAACGCAATGCTTACCTGCTAGGCAATAGTCTTCGAGCAGCTATGACCTGCTTTCACGGCAATCCCCCAATGGAACATACAAACAGGTATCTGCTTGAATTAACTAAGATTCCTGATAAGGACATGTCACACCAAGACCTTGTATCGCTGATCGATCCCGGACCCCTATGGCATTCTTGGGATAATTTACTCCTTGATCTGGAACTAGATTCTGGTACGTGCATAAACCATATCCAACTTAAAGCGGGATGCAATATTGTCGCAGGTATATTAGACCACTCTCGGTTACTTGATGCTTTGATGCACTTAGAATATAGTAGAAATCTTATATGGGGATTTATGGTCGGTTCCTACTATGTATGTCACTATAGTCGTGACAGAAAGGATCTATCAAGGTATAAGAAGGAACGACTCTACCTCGAAAACAGATGTCGATATGACTCAGCATTTGTCTCTGCTTTCAGGGGTATTGAGTGTTTACTTGGTAAACCTTATTTCAAGAAGGGAGAAATCTCTTTTTTGTTAGCAGATCTTGATCGTGAATTCCATACAGATTACGGGAATTCCCGTCATAAGTCTTTTTTTGAAGTTTTTTCTAGCCATCATCGTTGGTGGAAGTACGAGGATCTCATAGCCTACTACTTGAAGCTTAGAAATGCAGTATCTGCCCATGGCAATCCTTCGCCACCCCATATTGTCATGGAGGATCAAGTTTTTGAAATACAATATCTTCTTCAAAGTATGTTAGGGGATATTCTTTCTTATACCTGTAAACAAAGAATAAAGAGCAGGAACAGAACAACTTGCTCCACCGGATGAGCAAGTTCACCATTGAGAAACATGTTATCCATCTACAACATTAAACGGAGTATAATAAACCTGCTTCTTAAAAAGATTTTGTCAGATATGAAACTTATAACCGCAAAGTTCGTAGAGAAGGTGCAAAGGTCATAATTCGCTAACCTGAATCAAGTTCAGGGCTAAACTCTAATCAAACTCAAAATCCAAAACGTTATGATAAAAAAACCACGGATAAACACTGGTGAAAACTGTAAAAAAATGATTTTAGAAAATTTTTTTATAAAACCGTGTTAATCCGTGTTCATCTGTGGTTCTATTCTTTTATTTAATGTTTATAATTTAGGATTTGGAGTTTCGTGTTTAGAGTTTCTTTTCCTCTGTGGTTCTTAGTGACTTCTTTGTGTTCTCTGCGATTTAATACTATTTATCCTGTCCATCCTGTCAAAAATAATTTTGTTATTTTAATCAAATACCAATTAGAGACTCCTGAAAAACTTAATTAACACACCCCTAACCCCTCTCAAGAGGGGAATTTCAGGAAAATTTCGTGTGATTTTGTGGAATTTCGTGGCTATCACATTAGTTTTTCAGAGGTCTTGAATTATAATAAATCAAACTGATTTTAATGGGTTCGTGTCATATCTTGAGATTAATAAAAGACTTGACATAATCCCTTTAGGATAAGAATATTTTACACTCCAAAATATTATTAGGTGGTAAAAGTGGATAGGAAAATATTTCGGATATGTGAATTTTTAAGAAACATAGGCAATCATCTACATAAAACATTGGTATTATTTGTGTTACGATTTGGTTTAGACTTAAAGATTAAGAAATTCGCTTTTGTTTTAATAACTCCGAACTTATTGTTGGGATTGATTGTGGTGGGTTGGATTATTAAAACTAATATATATTCGGAAGAAACTTGTCTGAGCGAATCTTCAGTAATTGCAATCCCCTATAAGGTTTATGTTGACGAAGTTGATAACTCCAATAGAACCAATCAATTAAAGCATTATAGTAAAATTGATAAATTAATAGTCAATTATAGTGAAAAATATGAGGTTGAGCCTTCATTAATACGGGCACTTATAAAAGTTGAATCGGATTTCGACCCTAAAGCAATTTCAAAAAAGGGTGCCAGTGGGATTATGCAGTTAAATGAGGTGACACAGAAGGAGTTGGGACTTGAAAATCCACTTGTTATTGAACATAATATCGAGGCAGGCATTAGGTATTTTAAGACGTTATTAGATATGTATGACAATGATTTGGAGTGTGCAATAGCGGCATACAATGCTGGTCCTACTAAAGTTAGACAGTATGGTGGCGTCCCACCTTATAGGGAGACCAAGCGTCATATTCGTAAAGTTCTGCGTTATTATGAACAATATAAGAAGCTTGAAGGGGAAAAGGTTGAGATTGTGCAGAAGATATAACTGAATGCACCATCTTTCATTGCGATTATATAGTATTACAATAAGCACATTATAAATTGCAACGTTACATTTGACCTTGTTCTTGAACAATATTTTTAAAAACTTATTGTGATTGTTTAAAACCCAATAAATAGAAGACTACTTTGTCATCTTTGACTTTCTTACAAGAATACCCCTCACCCTTCCCTCTCCCACAAGGGGAGAGGGTACGAAGCAATCCCATTTTCTTGTTCTTTAGAAAGGTTTTTAAACAGTTACCTGTTCCTTATGAAGATATACCGTTGATGTCATCGCCATTTTTTATTTATAGACCTCAATAGCCACATCAGGGCAGGAAATGGCGCAGAAGGTGCAGGAGGTGCACTGGTCATCTGGGTCAATAAATTCGACAGGATTATGACCGAATTTATTGATTTTCTTAGAAGGTCTCAAGAGACTTTTCGGGCAGGCATTTATACATAAAAGACATCCCTTGCATCTATCTTCATCAATTCTGATTTTTAAATTAATGTTGATTGTCATTGAATTACCTCAAAAAATTTTTTTTCACGCAAAGCTCGTAGAGTTCATACAAGAAAATTTAAAATGTAAAACCTACAACTGACAATTTAAAATTAACTTAAAAAAATAGTCCCCAACCCCCAATTCCTAATCTCCAATCTCTATAATATAATTGGTCGGTTGTCGGTTTTTAATTGTCAGTTTTAAATTATTTATACTGTTTATCCTGTTTGTCCTTGTCAAAATATTTTTTTAATGTCTAAAGTGTCTTTGTCCTGTGAAGACCATAATAAGGTTGTGTTCGTTACAAGCCTCGATTACTTCTTCATCTTTAACAGAACCGCCGGGCTGGATGATTGCCTTGATTCCTGCTTTTGCCGCAACATCTATATTGTCTCTGAATGGGAAAAAGGCATCAGAACCTAAATAAGTGCCTTCTACAGGATAGATTGTTTTTTTGATTGCGAGTTGTGTGGAATCCACACGACTCATTTGCCCTGCTCCAATACCAACTGTGTAGTCTTTCGTTGTCAGGACTATGGCATTGGATTTGACCCATTTGGCTATTTTAAAGGCAAATGTCAGTCCTTGAATATCATCTTCCGTCGGCTGTTTTTTCGTTACAACTTTCCATTCGGATGGTTCGGTGAATTCAATATCTCTATCTTGAATCAGTAATCCCCCAACGACTTTTTTGAAATCAAAAGAGGGATATCGAGGAGTGAATTTTCCTGTTTCTAACAATCGAATATTTTTCTTTTTCGTTAGAATTTCGAGAGCCTTTTCTGAAAAAGACGGTGCAATCACAGCCTCGAAAAAAGTTTGAGAAATTTCATTTGCAGTTTCCTCATCAATTTCTCTATTCGCTCCGACAATGCCACCGAAAGCAGAGACAGGGTCACAGCCCTTTGCTAATCGGAATGCCTCTGAGAGAAATTCATTTCTTGCAACCCCACAGGGATTTGTGTGTTTGATTATACTAATAGTAGGTTCTTTAAAATCTCTGACAATTTCTAAAGCTGCTTCGAGGTCAATAATGTTATTGAATGAGAGTTCTTTTCCGTGAAGTTTTTTTGCGGATGAAACAGAGGGTTCCTTGATATTTTCCTCCACATAAAACGCAGCGGATTGATGAGGATTCTCACCATATCTTAAATCAAGACTTTTGTTATAATTAAGAATAATCGATTGCGGGAATTTGATTTCTTCTTTGAGTATTTGTGTTGAGAAATATTTCTGAATTTCATAATCATATTTGCTTGTGTGTTGAAAGACCTTCTGAGCAAGTCTTTTTGAGGTCTCTACTGAAATTGAGCCATTGTTATTTTTCAATTCGTCGATAATTGATTTATAGTCATCAGGGTCAACAATCGGAACAACAAATTTGAAATTCTTTGCAGATGAACGGAGCATCGTAGGTCCACCAATATCTATATTTTCAATAGCTTCTTCTTCCGTAACGGATTGCTTACTAATGATTTCAGTAAAAGGATAGAGGTTCACGACGACCATATCGATGGGTTTAATGTTGTGAGTTTTGAGTTCTTTTAAATCCTTTTTATTATCTCTTCTGGCGAGGATTCCACCGTGAATAGCGGGTTGAAGTGTCTTAACTCTTCCGTTTAAAATCTCAGGAAATCCTGCGACATCAGATACTGATTTGATCTTCATTTTGTTTTCTTGAAGAAGTTTGAATGTGCCACCAGTCGATATGATTTCAATGCCGAGATTTGTTAAAGCTTTTGCAAATTCAACAATACCTTTTTTATTGCTCACACTGATTAAGGCACGTTCTACTTTTATTTTCATTTTTAACTCCGTGAATGTTTTGTATGTGGGAGCGTATGGCAATACACCCCTACACACTGCTAAAAAATAAATACCGCTACACAAAATAGAGAAAATTATAACTCTGTCAAACCTTATTTTATGAATATGTAATCAGAGTTGTTTGTAGTTCCTGCTTTAGCAGGTAAAAACAACATTGTAGTGACACGTTGCACGTGCCCAATAATTTCAGGGCATATGCAATATGCCCCTACAAGTAGGAACTACAAGTACAACGCTCACTAAGTTGAAAATTTATTCTTGATTATTTAATGCAACTAAGAATAAAAGAATATTCTTTATTAAGATTAAGGAATGCAGAGAATCGGATTGATATGAAGAAGCAAATCCAATTTATATTAAATGGTAAAAAAGTTTCAATTTCTGCTCAACCTGTGAGGATTCTCCTGGATGTGTTGAGAGAAGACTTCGGTTTAACAGGAACGAAAGAGGGCTGTAAGAAAGGTGAGTGTGGAGCTTGTACTGTATTAATGAACGGAAAGGCTGTTAATAGTTGTTTGATAACAACGAATAAACTCAATGGGAAATCCATTGTTACTATTGAGGGATTATCAAAGGGGGATAAATTAGATAAAATTCAACAGGCATTTATTGATGAAGGTGCTGTTCAGTGTGGATATTGTATTCCGGGAATGATAATGACAGCGAAGGCTTTGCTTAAAGAAAATCCTCAACCAACAAAAGAAGAGATTAAATATGGGATTGCAGGTAATCTGTGCCGATGCACAGGATATAAAAAGATAATTTCAGCGATTGAGAAATGCGGGAAAGAGAAATAAAATTTCATGCAGAGATGCAGAGACGCAGAGAACGCAAAGGAAGAAATTAAGAATTGATATTAGATAATGTAATAACAACAAAGAGTTTGAATGAGGCTTTGAGATTGATTGACAAATATCGCTCCAAAGCGGTTTTGTTGGCTGGCGGAACAAATGTTCTTATTGATGTTCAGGATAGAAATATTAAAGATAAGACTTTTATTGATATTAGTGAAATAAAAAATCTCAAGGGGATAAAAGAGGATAAAGATAAATTAGTAATTCTGCCTTTAACTACTTTTGATGAACTTAATAAATCCAAACCTATCGAGCGATATACATTACCTTTAAAAGACGCTGCTTATTGTATGGGTTCGATGCAAATACGGAATATTGCGACAATCGGCGGGAATATCATCAATGCAAGTCCAACTGCAGAATCTGTTCCACCATTAATGGTTCTCGATGCGGATATCGAGTTATCTTCTATAAATGGCAAACGAAGTCTGAGAATTCAAGACTTCTTTACAGGTTGTAATGAGTGTAAAATTAAAAGGAATGAGATTCTAACAAAAATTACTTTTAAGAAGATGAAAAAAGATGAGATAGGATTTTATCAGAGGTTGGCAATGAGAAAGCACTTATCAATATCAAAAGTAAGTGTCGCCTTTAAGGCAAGGCTTGTTGATAAACACTTTCAAGATGTGAGAATAACATTAGGAGCGGTTGCGGCGACTGTGATAATGGCAAAAAAAGCATCTCAATTTCTTGAAGGAAAACCATTCACAGAAAAAATCATCAAAGAAACCGCAAGAATTGCCTCAACAGAATCCACGCCCATCACAGATATTCGCTCCACAAAAGAATATAGGGGAAAGATGGTGGAATCGCTCCTGCTTAAGGGTTTTTATAGATATATTTGGGAATAAAAATCTAATTAGTTGGTCTTGAAAAATCCTATTTTTCGGTAGTCACAGGCTTTAGCCCGTGTTAAATTAACGTAATCTAAAGATTGTGACTACAAATTCTATAACTATTATGCTCCTGACGGAGCATTGAAAGAAATAATTCTTCTTATCGCTGGATTTGGGTAATTAAATGGAATCGGATTGGGAAAAGATTTTTTCAATAATTTCTTTAGTATCCAAAATCGCTTTATATACTTCTGATGAATTTAGGGTTTTTAAACGATGAATAGCGGCATTTCTCAGGGCTCTGAGCTTATGAGCTATTTTCCTCTCATTTAATCCTATAATTTTATGGTCAAACGCAATATTGATTAATTTTTCTAATTCCCTATTTTTCCACCCAATTACTTGTTTTCCATTTTTTTCAATATCTATAACAAGATTAATGTCAATATCAGATAGTTTTGTCTTTAGTATATCCTCGATTATTGTACAACATAAAATTAATGAAGAATTATTTAGTCCAAACAACCATGCCTGCATCGCTTCATTATAATAAACTTTAAAGTCAGTTTTATTTATATCAACGGATATTAATGTGGGTTTTAACATCTTAGCATTATCGATATAATCTTCTACCATATGTACCATAAAGTCTGTATATTTTCCCCCTGTCATCTCATCGAATAGTGCTTCTGAATAAGTACTTTTCCAAATAATATCGAGAATCGTTTGTACAGCTTTCATCTCAGATTCATCTTGAATGTAAATTAATTGTCCGGGAGACCCTAGTAAATCCCATTCAATTGATC
>Ga0315285_10006245_pt1 | contig 12276 bp, 13 predicted proteins | sample YL17G09_36_MG_FD_203698 | JGI IMG/M metagenome (GOLD analysis project Ga0315285, IMG submission 203698) | Sediment microbial communities from Yellowstone Lake, YNP, Wyoming, USA - YL17G09_36 | ecosystem: Environmental > Aquatic > Freshwater > Lake > Sediment | place: USA: Wyoming | collected... | reverse complement strand
GGTTATTACCTGCCGGTCTTCTGGTTGAACTCGAAGATTCGCACACGCCAGCACGACATTCAAAAAGCCCTGCCCGACGCGCTCGACTTGTTGACGATCAGCGTGGAAGCCGGGTTGGGGTTCGACGCCGCGATGGTCAAAGTGACCGAAAAGGAGGACAATGAACTCAGCCGCGCCTTTGGCCGCGTCAGCGCCGAAATCCGGCTCGGCAAAATCCGCCGCGAAGCATTGCGCGATATGGCAAATCGCTGCGACGTGCCGGACATGACGAACTTTATCGCCGCAGTCATTCAAGCCGATCAACTCGGCGTGAGTCTCTCCAAAATCCTGCGCATCCAGTCCGAGCAGATGCGCGTCAAACGCCGCCAGCGCGCGGAAGAACTCGCCAACCAAGCGCCGGTCAAAATGGTCATCCCGCTCGTCTTCCTGGTTTTTCCATCCATTCTGATTGTGCTGCTGGGTCCCGCAGTCCTCCAATTCACCACCGGCGGCGGCTTTGGCATCAAATAGACTGCGCGCGCTCAATCGCACGCGTAATGCGACTCTGGTGACAGAGGGTACGGTTGCCGAGAGTTGGTGGACGCGCTTGCGCGGCTTGTTGGGACACGCGCCGCTCCAACCCGGCGAAGGCTTGTTGCTGCGCGGCGAAAAAGCGATTCATACCGTCGGAATGTCTTTTGCCATTGACGTGCTGTTTCTCGATAACGCGGGGCGCATCGTTCATTTGATTCCGGCGATGCCCCCTGTGCGCTTCAGCCCCTTGATTCCACGCGCCGCCGCCGTGCTGGAACTGCCCGCCGGAACGATCACACAAACCGGCACACGCATTGACGATCAGATCGAACTGGAAATCACGTAATCTCGTAGGGGCGACCGGCTGGTCGCTCCTACAGGAGGACTATGTTCGCGCGGCTCGCCCGCAGCGTCGCGGCAATGCGAACCGCGCTGCTCGATCTCTTGTTTCCACCCCGTTGCGTCGTCTGTCGACGCACGGGAGAATCGTTCTGCGCGGCATGTCGCGCCAGCATCGAAAAAATTGTGCCGCCCATTTGTCAACACTGCGGTAGACCCTTGTCCTCTTCCACCTGTCCCTATTGCGACAAGTTACCCATACAAATTGACGGCACCCGCGCCGTCGCCTTTTTCGAAGGCACCCTGCGCGAGGCAATTCACGCGTTCAAGTACCAACGCCGCACCGAATTGGCAGGCGACTTTGGCGCCATGTTGCACGACTACCTCTTGACGTTTCCACTCCCTGTGGATACAATAATTGCAGTGCCGCTCCACTCCACTCGCGAGCGAACGCGCGGCTACAACCAAGCCCTGCTCCTCGCCCGCGCGCTCGGCGCGCGCTACAATTTACCGGTGTGGGAAGATGTGCTGACGCGCGTCCGCGCAACGCAATCCCAAACCGAACTCGACGCGGTGGCACGCCGCCAGAATGTGCGCAACGCTTTTGTGGCAACCGATCAGGTGCGCGGATCGCGCGTCCTGTTGATTGACGACGTGTGCACGACCGGCGCGACGATGGATGCGTGCGGCACGGCGCTCTACGCGCGCGGCGCAAAATCCGTCTGGGGTTTAGCCGTCGCGCGCGTGCGCTAACCCCGGCGCAAACCCAGATGCGGGATTTGCCATCCCGCCCGCGCGGAGCGGATTCCGAATCCGCTCTACTCTCACAAGGAGGTGAGATCACTAAAATTCTCCAGTGAAGCAATGGAGTTTCAGTCAAAAAATTCTGAAGCGATGGAGGACCGCCATGCAACTGATCATCAGTGGCAAAAACCTTGAAGTGTCCGATTGGCTCAAAGAGTACGTCGAAAAGAAAATCGGCAAACTGGATCGCTACCTGCCCGCGCTCGCCGAAGCCCGTGTCGAACTCGCGCTCGAAAACACCAAGAACGTCAAGAAAAGCCAAGTCGTCCAGGTAACCCTGCGCACCAATGGGACGATTATGCGCGGTGAGGAACGCTCCTCCGATTTCACCGTCGCCGTAGACACGGTCGCCGAGAAACTCTACAAACAAATCGAGCGTTTCAAAGGCAAGCGCGCGCGCGGACGCACGCAAAGTGAGAAAGCGCCGCTGCCGCAGGAAATCGAGGCGCAAATCCAAGCCGAACCACCGCGCATCGTGCGCGTCAAACGATTCCCGACTCCACCGATGACGGAGGAAGAAGCCATCGAACAAATGGAACTGCTGGGACACAACTTCTTCGTGTTCGCCAACCGGGAGCATGGCAGAATCAACGTGCTGTACCGACGCAACGACGGCAACTACGGGTTGATCGAACCCGCCACTTGATAAAACCGATCGCGCGAAAAAACGCCACGGGGTTGGGGGCAAGTCCCCTAACCCCTTTTCCGTTCAAACCAAGAGACCCGTTTTCTTGGAGAAACCGGGTCTCTCATCTGGAGCCACCGGTGTCTCAAACTGCCACCCTCTTTTTGTTCGTTAAAGGTACCGCCGAATCCCCCGTCGAACAACTCGTCGCCGACGCACAATGCGCCGCCGCGCTCGACACGCTCGAAAAAATTCGGACGCTGCCGGAAATCGGCGAAATCGTCGTCGCGACGCGCAGCGCTGTTTTCGCCGCGCGCGCATACGCCTGGGGCGCGCGCGTCGAAAACGATCCGATTGACGAAGAATTCCACTGGGGCAAATGCCTGCGCGATCTCGTGCGAAAATACCACGCCGCGATTCCGCTGTACATCAGCGGCGGCAGCGGCATCCTCTTGAGCGCAGACGATTGGCGCGCGATCCTCCAGCAGGTCATCGGCGAGCCAAACACCGTCGTCACCAACAATTTCTTCTCGTGCGATCTCGCCGCGTGGTCCCCTGGCGACGCGCTGGAAAAAATCGCACCGCCCGCCGTAGACAACGACCTCGCGTTCCGCCTGGGCGAGCACGCGGGCTTGCGGGTCATTCCTCTCCCCAAAAACGCGGCGACGCAATTGGACATTGACACACCCACGGATTTACTGACCACCGCGCAGCATCCAGCCGTCGGGCAACATTTGCGCGCGTTTCTCAACACGACGCGCCTCGATACCACGCGCATCGAAGAAGTAAAAACAGTCTTGGGTAACCGAAACGCCACCGCGCTCGTCGCCGGGCGCGTCTCCGCGTCGCTGGCACTGTTTCTCGAGCGCGCGACGCGCTGCCAATGGCGCATCTTCAGCGAAGAGCGCGGAATGCGCGCGAGCGGACGCATCGCGCGCGGCGAAGTGCGCTCTCTGCTTGGTTATTATCTCGATAGTGTCGGCGCGCGCGAATTTTTCGCGACCCTCGCGCGTCTCTCCGACGCGGCCGTTATCGACACGCGCGTTCTGTTCGCGCATCGCCGCTTGGATCCGCCCGCGTCGGATCGTTTCAATTCCGATCTACTGCAAGCCGAACAAATCGCCGATCCTTTCATCCGCGAATTAACTATCGCCGCGCGCGAAGCAACAATCCCCATTCTGCTAGGCGGTCATTCCGTCGTGTCCGGGGGGATGTACGCGTTGGCGGAGTGAGAGTTCAACCTTGCGAAGGTTGCTCCCGCTTCCGACTTGCGCTTTGCAAGTGAACCTTCGCAAGGTTCGGGGAAGAAAAGTGTTCGCCCCTACAAAATCCGCTCCGATTGTGGTATAATGTTTGGTGCCAGACGAACCTTACCGAGTTTCCCGCGCGCGTTCCTGGAAAAGGACAAGCCAATGCCTAGATCCAAGTCCCCTGCGAAAAGAAAAAGCCGGTCGTCCAAGCCAGTCCCGGTGAAAAAGAAAACCACCAAGACCCGCGCCCCGTTCACAGCCGAACCGGCTCAAGGGCCGGCGTACTCGGACGAGTACCGCGACTATCTCCAGCGGTACAAAATGGCGGGCGCGGGCCGTCCGCGCCTCAGTCCCAGAGAATTCGATCGCCTCGACGACGAATTGCTCGACTTGCTCGCGCTGGAAACTGAAATCGGTTTGGACGACGAACAGATCATTCGCCTGCAAGAGTTGGAGTATCTCCTGCTCGATTCTGAACAATGAGTCACTGCGTCCTCTTCGTCTGCACCGGCAATGTCTGTCGCTCGCCGATGGCGGCAGGACTGTTCAACGCGCACGCGCGCCGCGCGGGTGAAGATCACATCTACGTCGCGCGCTCGACGGGCACCTGGGCGTTGGAGGATCAGCCCGCGTCGGATCACGCGATCACCACGATGGCGGAGCGCGGCATCGCTCTCACCGCCCATCGCGGTCAAACCATCACCCGTGAACTGACCGACCAGGCCGCCGTCCTGATCGTGATGACGCGCAGTCACCGCGACGCGCTCGCCTCCGAATTTCCCGGAACGCGTTCCAAGATCCGTCTGATGAGCGAACTGATCGATCGCACTTTTGATATTGCCGACCCGTACGGCGGCACGCTCGCCGAGTACCAAGATTGCGCGGCGAGTCTTGAAAAATTGATTGACTCTGGCTACGAAAGAATCAAAATGTGGATCTCCAACAACGCTCGCTGAAACGATTGTTAACCTCAATCCGCGCCCGTTTTTCCCGCCTCCTCCACGACCGACGCGTCTACGTGCGCCTGCAATTTGGCAGCGCGTTGGGCTTGGGGATCGGACTGGTAATCGCCGCGGCGATCATCTCCGACATTCTTGGCGCCGCGCCCGCGCGATGGTCGGATTTCCTGTACCAATCGCCTCCGCCAACCGGTCCGGTCGTCATCGTCGCGATTGACGATGCGGGTTTGAAAGAGATCGGCGCCTGGCCCTGGCCGCGCGCGACGCTTGCCGCGTTGGTCGACGCGCTCATCCCCGCGCAACCGTGCGTCATCGGACTCGATCTCCTCCTCCCTGAATCAGCCAACGACGACGCTGCGTTGGCAGCCGCGCTGCAGCGCGCGCCCAACGTCATTCAACCCGTCGTCGGCGTGGAAGCCACGCGCTACCCGCTGAGTGACAACACGTTTCCGCGATTCGATTTTGTCCTCGCTCCGGCTCCCGCCCTGCAAACTTCGACCACGCGCCTCGCGCATGCGATGATCGCGCCGGACGCGGATGGTGTCGTCCGCCACATTTCGGTCGCCATCGAATCCGTCGGACGGCAGTACGCCGCGTTTGGCATCGCCGCGCTCGCGGCGTCGCAAAACCTCGCGCTGGACGCGCACGTCGAGAACCACACCGTCGCTTTCGGCGCGCAGCGTTTGCCGGTCGACGCGCACGGACAAATGAAAATCGTCTTCGTCAGTCTGGCGGCGCAACGCGTCGTTTCGGCGGCGGAGGTTTTGCGCGGGCGTGCCGATCTGGCATCGCTGCGCGACAAAATCGTCTTGATCGGGATGATGAATGCGGCGACCTCGGAGCATTTCGTCACGCCGCTTTCGCCGAGCCGCCGTGTCTATGCCGTTGAGATTGAGGCGAATGTCATCGAAACGATTTTGGGCAATCACCTTTTGATTCAACAAGATCGCCTGACCGAAATCGTGATGGTGTTTCTGTTGGCGATTCTCGCCGGAGCCACGCTGCCGCACTTTCGTTTGCTCTCCGCGTTCGCGCTCGCGATCATCTATTTTCTCCTCTATTTGGGCTACGCGTTCGCGATGTTCAACAACGGCATTCTCGTCCAGCCACTCTATCCGACGGTCGCGTTGTTCATCGCCTTCGTCGGCTCGAGCACGTTTCGCTACTTTTCGCAGGAACGCCGGCGCGCGTCCATTATGCGATTATTTCGTCGCTACGTCGCGCCCGAAGCGGTCGATCAGGTGACCAGTGATTTCGATGATGCGGCGCTGCCACTCGGCGGAGTGCGGCGCGAAGTGTCTGTGCTGTGCGTTGATCTGCGCGATCTGACCCATCTTGCCGCGTCCCTCACTCCCGGCGGGCTTTTCCATTTGCTCAATCAGTACGTCGCGTTGATCGTCGCGATCATCTTCCAGCACAACGGCACGGTCACCAAGCATACGGGCGAAGAGATTATGGCGGCGTGGAATCTTTTGCTCGATCAAGCCGATCACGCGCGGGAGGCGCTGCACGCGGCGCTGGAGATCAAACGGGAGATCGGCGCGTTCAACCAAAAACAACCGAAGGAATTGGCGATCAAGGTGGGCATCGGCATCACGACGGGTGACGTGATCGCGGGACCGATCGGCTCCGCCGCGCATGCCGATTACACGATCCTCGGCGAAATCGTCAGCATCGCCGAACGACTCGCCGTCAAACCAGAGCGCAATATTTTCATCGACGCGGCAACGTTTGCGTGGATCGGCGACGAGTTTCAAACGCGCCAAGTCAAATCGATCAAGTTGCGGAGAGAAACAGACCCGTGCCAGGTCTGGCACGTCTTTTTGCCGACGGAACTAGAGGAGGCATCCGAAACCGAGGATTTGTCAGCCAGTGAGATTTGAAACGCCACCGCTTGCGGTGGCGTTTTTCATCCAGCGAGGAACGGCTCCCAGTCGTGGTACTCGCTGAGGTAATGCCCGAAGAGCGAACGCGCAGTGGCGCTTGGCTCGCCGGGCTGGTGTCGCAATACCATCCGCGCCTCGGCAAGCGTCTTGCCGCCTTTCTTGCGATTGCACGCGGGGCACGCGCTGACAACATTCTCCCAGAGGTGCGCGCCCCTGCGATGCCGCGGCATCACGTGGTCAATCGTCAGGCGATTCGACTGAGCGCCGCAGTACTGGCAAGTGAAATTGTCGCGGCGAAAAACGGCGCGGCGCGTGAACGCCACGCGCAGTCGCGGGCGGCGCACTTGATTCGCCAAGCGAATCACGGAGGGACGCGGAAATTTCATCGTCGGCGTGTGAATGTAGCCGCGACTGTTGACGACGATTTCCGCCTTGCCGCCGATGAGGAGGACAACCGCGCGTCTGGTTTGACACACGTTCAGCGGTTCGTAGTTTTGGTTGAGAACGAGAACGTCTTGGCTCATCACTAACCCACTTGACAAGAATATCCCAACCACCCCGGCAAATTCGTTTCGCACCACCGGCGGTACTCTTCCATCGTATCGGACGAACGATGCGCGGCATCGTCCAGCACTGGTTTGTACGTGTGAATGAACGCGTACCGCATCCGCAACGCGAGTGGACGCCGCGCCGCCGCATCAAATTCCTCCAGCCACTCGCGCGGAATGTTCGGATCCGCGCGCTCCATTGTTTCAGGATCAGACGAACCGACCGCCACAGCCATTCTACTGTGTCGATAGTATAGCACCACTGTTCCAACGCGTCAAAAAAGATGGGGGAACAAGGAGAGAGACAGACAGGCCAATCATACTGCTCCCTCGCTCCCCCGCTCCCCTGCCCCCGCGCAGTGTTGCATCTCCCGCAACATCCTCCACCGCACGAACGCGTAATACCCCATCAGCGCGCTCAGCAGCAATCCGTGCCCGCCATCGCGCCAACCTTGGAGTGAAACATAGCGGCGGAAAAATTCGCGCACCGGCTGACCGATCGCGCCGCGCCAGCGCGCGCGCTTGCCTTCCGAGTACCACACCTGCGCCTCGTACCGCGTGTACTTGATCTGCTTGGCGCGAAATTGCGCAACCGTCTCGTAGTTGTAGTGAATCAACGGCTCACGCAAGTAACCGACCTCGCCATCCCACAGCACCAATTCGTGCACCTCGCGCACCGGATCGAACTGCGCGAACCCTTTTTTCATCACGCGCGGCTGATAGTCCGGCGACCAACCAGTATAGCGGATTTCTTTGCCAAAGATGATGTTGCGGCGGGGAATCCAAAACCCTACTGCTGGAGATTGGAGATTGGAGACTAGAGATTGGATTTCGCGTCCGACCGCCGGCGTCGCGCGCTCGTCCGCGTCGACGAAGAAGATCCAGTCACCGCGCGCGAGTTCGATGACGGCGTTGCGCTGGTTCGGAAAGTTGTCGAGTTTGCGCGACTCGACGCGCGCGCCCATTTCGCGCGCGATGTCGAGCGTGCGGTCGGTGCTGTAATCGTCGAGGACAAGTAGTTCGTCCGCAAAATCGCGCACGGAGGCAAGACAGTCGCGGAGGTGTTTTTGTTCGTTGTGGGTCAGAATAATAACCGAAAGCCTCGTCGTCATTTGCCCTTACACCCTACGCAAGAAGACGCGCTACCTGCGCGTACGCGCCCAGCCGCTTCTCCAACTCCTCTTGTCTAACCGCTCCCGCCCGCGCCGCTGCTCGCACCTTGCGCGCTTCGTTCCACAATCCGGCGCGGACGATTTGCCACGCGGCGAAGCGAAACGCGCGCGAGTAATGCTTTTCATACAGACGTCTCCGCGCGCGCCACAACTCGACGAACATCGCGTCGCGAAACTGCCGCGTGCTCTGCGCTTCGTGATGCACGATCTCCGCTTGCGGCACGCACCAAACCTGCCAGCCCGCGCGCTTGATCCGCATCGCCCAATCAATCTCTTCGCAATAGATAAAGAATTTGTCGTCGAGCCAGCCGACTTGCTCTGCCACTTTGCGCCGCACGAGAAAATCCGCGCCGAGCGGGTGATCGATCTGAAACGGCGCACCGCGCGCGTACCACTCACGCGGATAGCGACCGTTCAACTGCGAATCCGACAATCGCCAATGGAGTGGAAAGAAATCGAGGAAGATTTGCGCGAGCGATGGAAACGCAAACGCGGAATGTTGCAGCGATCCATCGCCGTATTCGAGTTTGCCGCCGCACGCACCGGCGCGTGGATGCGTGTCCATAAATTCGACGAGCGTTTCGAGTGCGCCCGCACGAACTTCGGTATCGGGATTGAGCATCAGCACGTAGCGCCCGCGCGTTTGAACGAATGCCTGATTGTTTGCCGCCGCAAAGCCGCGATTCTCCGCGTTCTCGATCAAATGCGCTGACGGAAATTTCCCGCGTACCATTGCCGCACTGCCGTCGCACGAGGAGTTATCAACGACGAAGACTTCGGAGGTTTGAGATTGGAGATTAGTGCTTAGAGATTCAAGGCACTGCGCGAGCAAATCGCGGATGTTGTAACTCACGATGACGATAGATAGATCAATTGGGCTCGTCGGCACATTTGGCAGGTTTGGCATCTTGGGCATCTTTGGCTCATTTGTCGTTTGCATTTGTCATTTGTTCATTGACCAGCACTGCCGCGCCAAGCAATCCTGCGTCATCACCCAACTGTGCTGGTACGATCCGCACATCCCGCCGCATCGAAGGCATCGCATATTTGTCGAACGCGCTTTGAATCGGCGGATAAAGCAAATCCCACGCGTGAATCGCGACGCCGCCGCCCAACACGAACAGTTGCGTGTCGAAATTGTGCAGCAAACTGACCAGCCCCAACCCAATATAGAATCCCGCGCGGTCGAGGATTTCTTTCGCCAGCGCGTCGCCTTCGCGCGCGGATTGCGTAACCATCGCGCCAGAGATTCGTCTCAGATCATCGTCGACCTGCATCCGCATTTTGGAAGCGCGACCCGAACGGATCGCCGCGCGCGCCGCGCGCGCAATCGCAGGACCCGCCGCCAGCGCTTCGAGACAACCGATGTTGCCGCAGTTGCAGCGTGGTCCATCGGCTTGAATCGTTTGATGACCGATCTCCCCGGCGAATCCACGCGCGCCCAGAAACAATTTATTGTTGGCGATGATTCCGCCGCCGATGCCCGTACCAATCGTGACGTAAATCATATCCGCGACGCCGCACCCCGCGCCGAGACGATGCTCGCCGAGCGCTGCAAGGTTCGCGTCGTTTCCGACAAACACGGGCACGTCCAATTCCTTTTCCAGCCGCGCCTTCATCGGAAAATTCCGCATCCCGCCGACATTCGGTGCTTCGTACACAATCCCGTGCCACGGATCGAGCGGACCCGGCGCGCCCAAACCGACGCTGCGTACGCGCGACCAATCGCCCACCACGGCGCGGATACTCGCGACGATCCGCGCAAAAACCGCTTCGATCCCTTCGGCCACGTCCGCGGGCTGAGCAATTCGATTCAAAATGCTGCCGCGCGCATCGCACAACGCAACACGAATTTGCGTGCCGCCCAGATCAACCGCAATCACCCAGTCCTGCATCATTCATCCACCCATCGCGCCCATGCGATCACCTTCGGCATACTTGCTCTCATCTTTCATCTTTCATTTCAGCGCCGCGTCCGCCGGCATCCCCGGTTTCAATTCCATCTGCGGATTCGGAATTTGCACTTTGACCGCGAACACCGTGTTCACGCGTTCCGTCTTCGTTTGCACGTTGCGCGGCGTGAACTCGGCTTGTGACGCGATGAAAATCACCTTGCCCTGAAACACCTTGCCGGGGAACGAGTCCACTTGAATCAGGATCGCGTCCCCGATTTTTATGTTGCCGATTTGCGTTTCGGGCACGTAAATCGTCAGTTTCACCGTCTCCAGATTCGCAATCGTCAACAACAACGCGTTCGGCGCGGCGATTTCGCCAGTGTGCGCGACGCGGCGCGTGACGATGCCGCTGGCCGGACTCTTCAGCGTCATCTTAGACGATTGCACTTGCAAAACATTCAGCGCGGCTTCGGCTTGCTTGACCACGGCTTCGGCGACGTTGACCTGCTCTTTCGTCGGTCCCGCTTTCGTCGCGTCGAGACGCGCTTGCGCGATGTCAACGGCAGTCGCCGCCGCATCGTACTGCGCTTTTGCCGCATCCACTTGCGGATTGAGCGCCAGCGGACGCGAATGCATGTCGTTCAAAATTTGCAGGTTTTTTTGCGCGCCCTCGTAAGTCGCTTGCGCGGCTTGCAAGGTCGCTTCCGCTGCCCACCACTGATTCACCAACGCCTTGCCGTTCGGACTCGACTGGTCTACACCGCCTGCCGCGTCGACGCGCGTTTTCGCGGTGATGGCGTTCGCTTGCGCGACTTCGATCTGATACTTCGCCGCTTTGAGTTGCGCTTCCGCCGCCGCGATCCGCAGATCAAGTTCCTGCGGCGTATCGCGCACGGCTGCCGCGTTCTCCCACGCGCGCTTCGCGCCATCGCGATTCGCAATCGCTTGCGCGAGCGCGGCTTCGGCTTGGCGAATGTCTTCCGCGCGCGCCCCCGCTTTGACTTGCGCCAGTTGCGCTTGCGCAGTGGCGCGCGCGGCTTGCGCCTGCGCGATCTGCGCGTCGAGCGTCGCGCGATCCAACCGCACCAACTCCTGTCCCTTGGTCACACTGTCACCCTCGTCAACTGCGACCGCTTCGATGCGTCCGCCCACTTCGGCTGCAACCGTAATTTCGTCGCCTTCGATAAACCCGGACACACTGCTGACAAAAGCGCTCGTGCTGACGAAAGGCAATCGGTTGGTCGAGTACAAATAATACCCGCCCAGCAAAAGCAGGAGGATCATGACAACCGGGATAATCCGTTTACGTTGTTCCATAACGCACCTCGAAATTTTCGATTTTCGATTTTCGATTTCTGATTATTCTCATTTGTTCATTGGTCATTTGTCATTCACATCCACATTCCGCAACCGCGCGATGAACACGTCTTCCAGCGACGGCACAATCACCTCGATGCTTTTGACCGCAACGTTGCACGACTGCAGAAGGTCACGCACGCGCGAAATTTTTTCGCGCGCGTCGGTGCCGATGGCGTGAATCAGCGCGCCGTACAAGGCAACTTCATCAAAGAGTTTCGCGGCGCGCAGCGTTGTCAGCGCGGCATCGCTTTGGTCGCAGTCAATCTCGACGACCTGCGCGAGCATCTGCTTCGTCTTCATCTCGTTCGGCGAACCCTCCGCGACGATCTTGCCGCGATAGATGAAGGCGAGGCGATGGCAGTTTTCCGCCTCGTCCATGTAATGCGTCGTGACGAGAATGCTCGTGCCGCGCTCGGCGAGATCGTACACCAAATCCCACAATTTCCGCCGCGAGATCGGATCAACCCCTGCGGTCGGTTCGTCGAGAAAGAGAAACTCGGGTTCGTGTGCGAGCGCGCACGCGAGCGCGAGCCGTTGCCGCGAGCCGCCCGCCAGATTCGACACGCGTTCGTTGTCTTGCCCATTCAGTCCGACATCCTGTAAAATTGCAGAGCGGCGTTCGGGCACCTTGAGCGGCGGCACGCCGTAGACGCCGCTGTAGAAATTGAAATTCTCCGCGACAGTGAGATCGTGATACAGCGCGAATTTCTGCGACACGTAACCGACGCGTCGCCGCACTTCTTCGGCTTGCTTCACGATGTCGAAACCGAGCACCGCGCCGGCTCCCGACGTCGGCGCGAGCAAGCCAAGCAACATTCGAATCGTCGTCGTCTTGCCCGCACCGTTCGGTCCGAGTAAGCCATAGATTTCGCCGTGTCGCACGGAAAACGAAACATCGTCCACCGCGACGAATTGATCGAAGTGCT
>Ga0315285_10006243_pt1 | contig 12280 bp, 14 predicted proteins | sample YL17G09_36_MG_FD_203698 | JGI IMG/M metagenome (GOLD analysis project Ga0315285, IMG submission 203698) | Sediment microbial communities from Yellowstone Lake, YNP, Wyoming, USA - YL17G09_36 | ecosystem: Environmental > Aquatic > Freshwater > Lake > Sediment | place: USA: Wyoming | collected... | reverse complement strand
CGCTGATGACTCGCTGTCGAGCTTCAACCCCAAACCGCAAGCAATAGTTATGCCTGACCGAGATATTCCCGGAACAATGGCTAATGCCTGCAGCAGCTGCCTCCATTTAAGACATCCGGTGATTTTTTAGGTGCCAGTCCTCATCTTCACATCCTTGCCTGTGATGGTTGCTTTGAAGAGAGTGGTATATTTTATGCATCTAGTACTGATATTAATGTAGATAAGCTTGAACCCCTATTTAGACATAAGCTGCTTTCAATGTTAAAGAGAAAAGGACTTATCACAGAGGCAACCATAGAACTTATAACTTCCTTACGCCATTCAGGCTTTAATGTATATTGTACAGAAAGAATTTATCCCAGAAGTGCTACATCTATGGAAAATATTGCAAGATATATAATAAGGGCATCATTTTCTTAAGGAAAGGATGAACTATATAAGGGAAGAATCAAAAGTTATCTATAAGTCAAAGGGTGGAACAAATACTAAAGAATTTGATGCAGTAGATTTTATTGCAAGTCTTGCCAGTCATATACCTAATATGGGCGAACAGACTGTCCGCTATTAAAGGAAAGGTTAAATGTCCCCAGGTCAATCTGACATATGGTTCTGTTTTTGTACCCCATATTTTATTTGATAAAAATGCTTCGCCGATTATGATAGCACCAATGATAATCGAAGCTATTGTATCTATCCATTTCTTTTCTTTAGCATCTTTTGTGGATAACCATTTTACAGTCTTCAAATAAATATCATCTATCTTTATAATTAGAGAAAATATCCATTCCTGCTATTTTAAAAGATAACTCATTCATGTTTTAATAGTTTACCTTATTTAAAAACAACATATAGACTAGATTTCTTTAATTTCTAACTCAGGGAAGGGATAATGCTTTGTATTTTTTGTAATTAGCGTTAAACCATATACCATAGCTGTAGCTGCAATAATTAAATCGGTAGTAGCCAATGTCTTACCTTTTTTTATATACTTTTGCTTCAGTCCCCCGGCTAATCTGGCAATTTCTTTAGTTACATCATAATAATAAAGGCTTTCAATAAATCTATCTGTCTTCTCTTTTTCTTTTTCTTTTACTCCTGTATAAACTTCAGCAATATTTATACAACAGCAGCCAGCAATGTCACCCTGCATCCCAATTTCTTCCAGATAGGAGCTTACTTTTTTATCACCACGCAAGTGATCAATTATTGTGGTTGTATCCAATAGATATTCAGCCATTACATTATTTCCTTAAGTCTCTTTTCATCTTCCTTCCGCAGGCTCCTTACCCACCTGTCCACTCCTTTCTTAAATTCGGGATGATCTTCATCATTCCAGGTTCCAGCTGTTTCCTTTACCACATTAAGAAAATTTAGTCTTTGTATCTCTTTTTTTACAGCCTGGGTTATGAACCAGCTGCGCTTTCTTTTCCCCGAAAGCCTGTCTATCTCTTCTACTAATTCTTCCGGCACTACAACATGTGTTCTTTTTTTTGTATCCATGTTAATCTTTTTATTAATTAATAATTGTATATTTTATGTTAACATATTATGGGACTTTGTCAATATAACAAAAGATTATTCAATTCATAAACAGCTTTAAGAATTCTTTAAAAGGCTGCAGATAAAGCCTGCTTCACTTCCAAAATAATAAGGCATTATTTCAAAGTAGACTTCTTCTCCTGTACCGGCATCATTTTTTTTAAGGTTTAAAGCTGATATTAATCTGTCAAGGATGTTTGGCTTTTCTACTACGTACTCCCCCTTAAATTCTTTTAAAAACCTGCCTACTACCTGCTGATTTTCTACAGGTGATAGAGTGCAGGTATAAAAAACAAGCTTTCCACCCACTTTTAGATATTTATCACAATTTACCATAATTTTGTAGGACATTTCGGAAAGACGGATTAAATCTTTCATCGTTTTGTTATATTTTGCGTCCGGATTCTTAGAAATGGTTCCAAAAGCACTGCAGGGAGCATCGATTAAAATCTTATCAAAATATCCGGTAATGTTTTTTAAGCCTTTTTTATCCGAAGCTTTGGTATGGCATTCCGAACCTTTACTGATTAAAATATCCATACTTTTATCTAAAAAACCGGGTTTGGCTGCATCTGCATCCACAATCCCTACATTCCTTATATTTAAGCGGCCTAAATTATCCTTTAATATCTCCAGTCTGGTTTTGCTTATATCAACCGATACTACTTCACCCTCATTTTTCACCAGCTCTGCAATATAGGCAGTCTTGCCGCCTGGCGCAGCACATACATCCAGTACTTTCTCACCTTCCAAAGGTTCCAGGAAGTATTTTATTGCTATCTGTGATGAGAGATCCTGAACTGAAATCAGGCCCTCCCGGTAAACATCAGTCTCTGAAATATCCTGGACACTTGAAACCTCTATTGCATCCCCATATACATCTTCCGGTAAGAGCCTCCCGTTAACTTGCTTCATACTTAACTCTTTTACCAGTTCCTCCCTGGTAATTTCATTTTTATTAAACCTCAGATAAATATGTGGATTTTCATTCAGTGACCTGCAGATTAAAATTGTTTTATCCTTCCCATACCAGTCAAACCAGTATTTTACCAGCCAGCCCGGATAAGAATAATCTATGCTGATTTTATCAACCTCGTTTTCCTCTAACCTATCGATCTTATCTTTTGCAAATGAATCTATGTTTGGAACTGAACTGACTTTACGCAGTACTGCATTCACAAATTTAGAAGAAGATAAAGTTACGTTTTTCTTGGCCAATTCCACACTTTCATTTACTATTGAATAAGACGGAACCTTATCCATATACATGAACTGAAAAATTCCCATACGGAGAATATTAAGCACTGCAAAATCGATATCTTTTATTTTTTTATCTGAAAGAAAAGAGAGTAAAAAATCAATTTTTAGATAATACCTTACTGTACCCTTAACTATATTGAAAATAAAGCGCTTATCAAGCCCGGATAGCCTGTAATTTTTAAAATAAAAGTTTATTATGTCTTTTAGAGATTTTTTTTTCTTGAAATATTCATTCAATATAAGAAGGGTAATTCTGCGGGGATTGACACTACTGCTTTTTTCAATCAAAATTCTCACCGGCTTTTAATCTGTATCCATTAACAAAATCCGCTGCAGACATTACTTTTCCATCCTGGGGCTTCAGTCTTTCAATTTTTACCATTTCATTTTTATTACAACTAACTAAAATACCTGTTTTTTTATCAGCTTCCACTACAAGTCCATTTTTCTCATTTTCACCAAACTTAAGTTTATCCAGGTGTGCATTGCTCGCAGCTCCACTTAAGACACCTGCCTTAAGGATTTTAATCCTCAAACCTTTCCAGAGACAATAAGCACCGGGTTTTGAACTGAAAGCTCTAACTTTATTAACTATTTCCATTGCGCTACTATTCCAGCTAATTTTTAAGTCTTCTTTTGCAATCTTATAACTATAGACTACATTTTCCTCATCCTGGGGGTAGGGATTTATATTTTTATCTTCTATAAGGTTAAGTACTGCCATCAGAAGGGGTTTTCCAAATTTTATTGATTTCTGCTCAAGACTATCTTTATTATCATCTTCTTCCACTCCAAACTTTACCTGAGCATATATCTTGCCGGCATCCACTTCATATACTACCTCGATTATACTCACACCACCGACTTTATCGCTATTCAAAAGGGCGCTTATAATAGGTGTAGGACCCCTATACCTGGGCAGCAAAGAAGGGTGCACATTCAGCCACCTGGCAGTAGTAAGTTTAAATATCCTTTCAGGAAGTATCTTTCCGAAAGAAGCTACCACCGCGACATCAAATTCTAATTTTACAAAATTATCAAAAAAATTATCTTCAAATCTTTCAATCTGTATAAAGTCAATCCCCAGTTCAATGGCTCTTTTCTTTACTATATTGGGGGTAGTCCTTCTTCCTCTTCCTGCCGGCTTATCGGTAGTAGTTACAACTGAGGTTATACTATGCCGGGATTTATATATTTCTTCCAGAAAAGGAACTGAAATTTCCGAAGAGCCAAAAAATAATATTTTCAATGGAAGTCTCCTTTTATTCTAAATATTTAATTTTATCTCATTAATCTTAGAGAGCAGTTCTCTCTTTGATTTGCGGTCAAGATGATCTATATACAATATCCCGTTCAGATGGTCAATCTCATGCTGAAATATTCTCGCCAGCAGGTCTTCACCTATGCGTGTGACATCATTGCCTTTTAGATCTTTTGCCTTTACTTTAATCCTGGAAAATCTTTTAACGCAGAAACCCTTTATTGAATATATACTCAGGCAGCTTTCATCACTCTCTATTTTTTTATCATCCAGAACTTCAATCACCGGATTTATGAATGTCTGAATCTTATCATCAAAATTAACAATAATTACTCTTCTAGTTATTCCTATTTGGGGAGCGGCCAGGCCTACTCCACCCTCGTTATTTAATGTATCTATCATATCTTTGACGAGCTCCAGGAGCTTGCTGTCTATTTTTTCCACACTTCTGCTTTTCTCCCTTAAAACCGGATCCCCGATCTTTCTAATTTTTTTAACTGACATCTTATACCTTTCACAAATTTACAATATCCATACCGGATCTACATCAATAATTATCTTATTTTCATCAAATTTTTTAAATCTCTTTAATATTTTAGTCAATATTTTATTTGAATATTCAATATTTTTAGACTTTATTATTATATGCCATCTGTAAAATAAATTTATTTTATAAAAAGGAGCAGGGGCAGGACCCAGTATGCTGCTGCCAGTCCTGATATCTTTGCTTATTTCTGCAAATAATTCTTTTATATCTTTCTTTACTTTATTTTCTTCTTTCCCTGAAATTATAATATTTATCAGATTGGAAAAAGGAGGATAGCAAAGCTCTTTTCTGTTACTAAGCTCCTGGCGGTAAAATGATTCATAATCACTGGCCAGTATATTTTTCATAACACTGCTTTCTGGATTATAGGTCTGGATTATTACCCTGCCCTTCTTTCTCTTCCTGCCAGCTCTTCCCGATACCTGAGTAATAAGCTGATAAACTCTTTCATTCATATGATAATCAGGAAGCCCCAGCATACTATCACAATTAATAACTCCTACAAGTGTTACATCTTCAATATCCAGGCCCTTGGCTACCATCTGAGTGCCGATAAGGATTGACCCGCCAGGGGAAATAAACTTGCTTAGTATTTCCTGGTGTGACTTCTTCTTTACAGTTATATCCGAATCCATTCTAAGTATGGGTGTTTCTTTAAATCTCATCTGGAGCTTGGACTGCACCCTCTGAATTCCAGTACCGTATAAAAAGATATTATCTGCGCCGCAAACAAGGCACCTTCCGGTATAATTTTGCTCCCTGCCGCAATGATGGCATACCAGTTTTTTACGATCACTGTGGTAATTATAGGAAAGGTCACAGGCGGAACATTTAGGCACACTGCCGCATTTATTGCATATAACAAAATTACTGTATCCCCTTCTATTTAAGAAAATGATTACCTTATTATTTTTTTCTAATTCCTCACTGATTGCAGTAAATAATTTACCAGTTATAGCCGTATCTTCTTTCAAGCGGTCTATTTTTTTTAAGTCAACTACTTGTGTTTCCAGTGGACTGCTGCTCTGGGCTTTAACTGGAATCTTTAGAAGTGTAAAATCATTTTCTTTTTCTGCTCTGTACCTGGTAACAATATTGGGAGTCGCACTTCCCATAACCACAGGGATATTCAGTATTTCCCCCAGTTTTATTGCCACATCCTGGGCATTATATCTGACCCTTGTCCCTTCCTTATAGGATGGGTCATGCTCCTCATCCAGTATTATCATGCCCAGGTTACCTATAGGAGTAAAAATTGAAGATCTTGTCCCTATTATTACGTCAAACTCATTTTCCCATATACTAAGCCATCTTTCATATCTTTCCGCTTCATTCATATTAGAATGATACACACAGACTCTGGATCCCAACTCGGATTCAAATCTTGAAAATAACTGGGGAATTAAGGAAATTTCAGGGGTAAGAATGAGTGCTCTTTTTTTCTTCTCTATAACTTTCCTGCACGCAGCTATATAAATAGCGGTCTTTCCACTGCCTGTTACGCCTTCTATCAGAAACTTGTGAAAAATGTTTTTCTGTATGGCATTATCTATACTGCACAGGGCATTTTTTTGATAGGAGTTTAAAATTATCTTTTTTTTCTTTAAATCCTTATCAGACCGGTATTCATATCTAAAATCCCTTTTTTGTCTTTTTTTAACTATGGATATAATATTTTTATCTGCAAGACTGGCCAGGCTCGAGTAGCTTGAGCCGGTATCTTTTACCAGTTTTTCTTTTAAAACTTCACCGCCTGAAATTAAATAATCAATTATTTTTTTTTGTGAAGAATTTCTTTTCCAGTTTATCTTATCTTTTAGCTTATTATATCTGTTCCGGTTTAAAGTTATGAAATCCTTAAATTTTAGTTGAACCCTGTGACTGGTAATCGCATGCTTGTACTTTCCCCCGGGGGGCAGGAAAAACTTAATAACACTTCCCAGCGGCTGTATATAATACTCGCTAATCCAATTAATAAGCTCGAGTCTCTCTGGGTCAAAAACAGGCCTATTTTCTACTATTTTTAAAATATCTTTTATTTCTCTGTCTTTAAGTTCTGACTCATCTTTAATTTTTACAATGTAGCCAACTTCAATTCTATTTTTGAAGGGAACCTGAATAATTCTGCCAATATCAATATCGGAAGATAAATCCGGTGGTATCCTGTAGTCAAAAGCATGATCAATATCAAAGGCTTTTATATCTATATAAACCTCTGCATATTTTTTATTTCTACCCATTTAAAACACAATAATTATTTAAGACCCAGAAAACTTTTAATTTCATCAACTTTATCCAGTTTTTCCCAGGTGAAATCTCTGTCATGCCTCCCGAAATGCCCGTAAGCAGCGGTCTTTCTATAAATTGGCCGGAGTAAATTCAAGTTTTTAATAATCGCTGCCGGTCTTAAGTCAAATATTTCTTTTACTGCCTTTTCAATTTTTTTAACATCTACCTTTTCAGTGCCAAATGTTTCTACCATAATTGATACCGGGTGCGAAACACCTATGGCATAAGCTACTTCTATTTCCAGCTTATCAGCAGCCCCGCTTGCCACCAGATTTTTGGCAACATATCTTACCGCATAGCTAGCAGACCTATCAACTTTAGAAGGATCTTTTCCTGAAAAACACCCTCCGCCATGTCTTGCCATTCCACCATAGGTATCTACAATTATTTTCCTGCCGGTAACCCCTGTATCACCCATAGGACCGCCGATAGTAAATTCCCCGGTTGGATTTACAAATAACTTTAAATCCTTGCTTAAATATTCCTGGGGAACAATTGGTTTTATTACGAATTCTTTGATATCCGGTTTTATTTGTGCTTCTATGTCAATATTTGGAGCATGTTGAGTAGCTATTACAATTGTTTCAACTAAAACCGGCCTGTCATTTTCATATCTTACTGTTACCTGCGTTTTACCGTCAGGCCTCAGGTATGGCAGTATCCCTGCCTTTCTAACCTCAGATAACCGGTGAGCCAGCTTATGGGCAATCTGAATAGGAAGGGGCATAAATTCCTCGGTTTCATTGCATGCATAACCGAACATCATTCCCTGGTCTCCAGCACCCTGAGTATCAAATTCATTTTCATATCCATTTCCTACTCTGGCTTCATAAGCTTTATTCACACCCTGGGCAATATTAGAAGACTGTTTCCCAATAGAAGTAATAACACCGCAGGTTTCATAATCAAAACCATATTTTGCTCTGGTATAGCCAATATTTTTAATAACTTCTCTAACAATATCAGGAATTTCTACATAAGTAGAGGTAGCAACTTCACCTGCCACTACTACAATTCCTGTTTTAAGCAATGTCTCGATGGCGGTCCTGCATTTGGGATCATCAGCTATCATAGCATCAAGAATTGCATCTGAAATTTGATCAGCCATCTTGTCCGGGTGACCTTCGGTTACTGATTCCGAAGTAAATAAGAAATCCCTTTTCTTTGACATTATTCCTCCTATCAAAACTTTTACAGCTCCATTGAACTTTTTACAATTTCATCCCAGATTCCTCTGGCAATAATTCTTTTTTTATCCCTGGCTAATTTCTTTACAGTCCCATCCTGTCTTACTATATCAACTTCATTATAATCGCTTTCCATTCCTATATCCTCTCTGGAAATATCATTGGCAACAATCATATCAATATTTTTATCCTTAATCTTTTCTAAGACATCTCTGGAATTATGACCACTTTCAGCAGCAAAACCAACCAGATACTGATTCTTTTTCTTTTTCTTAGCTAAAGACTTAAGGATATTTTCATTTTCTCCAAACTTTATTTTGGATAATATATCATTTTTTTTCTTTAACTTAAAATTATATTTTTTAAGCGGTATTATATCGCTTACAGCAGCTGCCATTATAGCAATGTCACTGGTGCTAAAATATTTATCCAGCACATTCTTCATCCCGCTTGTATCTTCAACATATTTGACATCTACGCCGTATGGCCGCGGCAGGCTCCTCGCGGTGCTTATAAGGATTACCTTTTCAGCACCTCTGAAATAAGCTTCTTCAGCCAGAGCATAACCCATTTTCCCACTGGACCTGTTGGATATATATCTTACAGTATCAATAAACTCCCTGGTGCCGCCTGCTGTAATTACAACTTTTTTTCCTTTAAGATCAGAACTATAATTAAGAAGCTCTCCCAGTCTTTCAATTATGATATCTTCATCTTCAAGTCTTCCCAGACCTTCCTCACCACAGGCCAGATTGCCACTCTTCGGTCCTATGAAAAAATATTTTCCTGACTTTCCCAGCTGCAGAATATTTTTCTGAATTATTGGGTCAAGATACATACTTTCGTTCATAGCCGGCGCAATAAGCACAGGGCAGGTAGCAGAAACCGCTGAAGTGGTAAGGAAATTATCACAAATTCCATAAGATAATTTTGAAATGGTATCAGCTGAAGCAGGTGCAATCAAAAAAATATCCGCACTATGGGAAAGTGAGATATGGTAAATTTTCTTCTCGTCTGCAAACTGCTCCACAATAGTTTTATTTCCGGAGATTGAGCTGAAAGTAATGGGAGTTATAAAATTTAGAGCATTAGGAGTCATTACAGGAACTACATCAGCACCCATACCAGCCAGCCTGCTGCAAATTGAAGCTGCCTTATAAGCTGCAATAGACGCAGTAATTCCCAGAACTATCTTTTTTTTTAAAAATATTGATTTATTCAAAACCAAAATTATATAGATTCCTTTTTCTTTTTGAAAATTATTTTTCCTTCTTTTATTTCATTAAAGGCAATTTCCAGGGGATCATGTGATTCTACATCAACCAGTGGTTTTACCACATTTATTCTTTCCATATTTTTTTGCGCAGAAAGATACTCTCCCAGTTCTCTGGCTCTTTTAGCCACCAATATACATAGTTTATATTTGCTGTCTGTACTTTCTTTGTATTCATCAACATACTGCACCTTCATTTATGTCATTTCCTCCCTTTTTGAGACTCTAGAACTTTCTTTAAATTAAGCAAAGCCTCATTATAATTATTATTCACAATTATGCAATCATAATATTTCTTATAATTCATTTCACTTTTTGCAATTTCCAACCTTTTATTCATTTCTTCCAGACTGTCCACTCCCCTTTTTTTAATTCTTTCTTCCAGCTCATTGAATGAAGAAGTGGTAATAAAGATTAAATAGGTATCTTTTATTTTTTTTATAACCTGCATGGCGCCCTGGACCTCAATTACCAGAATTAAATTTTTACCTTTACTTAATTTTTCTGTTACAAATTTTTTTGGAGTGCCGTACAGATAACCGGCATAAACTGCCCATTCAAGAAGCATATCTTTTTTTATAAGTTCCTCAAATTCATCATTACTTATAAAATGATACTGTCTGCCGCTAGTTTCATCTTTTCTTTTCGGTCTGGTGGTAACTGAGATGGATCTGACAAAATCGTCCGATTCATTTACTATATCATTAATCAGGCTACTTTTTCCTGAACCTGAGGGTCCTGAGACAATAAATAATTTTCCTCTACCTGCCATAAAATATTGAAAACTTGTCAGCCTAAGCTATGTTAAAAAACTTGTAAAAACTGTTTTTCTGATTCTTACCCAGCCCACCAACTTTTTTATTAGGGCTTATTTTTAAATCCTTTAAGATTTTCAGGGCATTAACTCTTCCATTCCCAGGGAGTGCGCTTACTAGCTTTATAACCTTCATATTTATTACATATTTTTTAAAGAGCTTGCCATCTTTAAAAAGTGACCGTATATCGAGCTTACCTTTTTTTAGCAAATCCTTGATTTCAGCTCTCTTTTTTCTTACCTGCCGGGCTTTCTCCAAACCCTTTTTTCTGTCTTTGTCACTTAAGTTTTTTAAAGCCATAGAGCTCTCTTTATTAAAATAAAATTAGATACATTAGAGTATACAAATATATATACTTAATATCAACATTTTTTAATCAGTTGTCTGCATTTTTCTTCTTACTGCCGGGGTACACGAGAGGTATATTTCCCCTGCAAAGTTTGCATTCGGAAGGCTGATATTTGTCAATACTGAGCTTAATTAAATAATAATATGGACATCCAAAATCCAGACCGACTGAACGGTCGACTATGCTTGTTACTGCTTTTATCTGCGCCCCGTTTTTCTTGCATATTTCTATTACTTCCTTTACCGATCCACCGGTGGTAATAACATCTTCTGCAACAATAATTTCCTGGTCAGATTCTATCTCGAACCCACGTCTTAATTCCATACTTTCAGTTTTTCTTTCAGTAAATATCATCCGGCAGCCTGCCGCGTAGGCGGTCATATAACCCCACAGGATACCTCCTATAGCAGGTGATACTACAGCATTGATATTTTCCATATCAATATCTTTACTGACCATATCTAAAGCTTTCCGGGCAAGACTGTAGGTAATATCCGGATACTGAAGCAGTCTGGCGCACTGAAGATAGTACTTACTGTGATACCCCGAGCTTAATTTAAAATGACCTTCCATTATGGAACCTGTTTCCTTCAATATTTTATATATATCCAATCCTTCAACCTGACTTATTACTTTAAGCATGGCCCAGTGTCCTTTCTATCTTTTCCAGATATAAATCTATAGTGCCACCTACATCTTTCCTGGTAGTTATCGAACGGCCCACAATTATAAAGTCTGCTCCCCTGGACATCGCCTCTTCTGGAGTGTTTATCCTTTTTTGGTCTCCAGCTGCATCTTCTGGAAGTCTGATTCCGGGAGTGGCAATATAAAAACCGGTGCCGAATTTTTTTCTTATTGCATCGACTTCATTCGGTGAGCATATTATTCCATCTGTTCCTGCATCTATGGCAATACCGGCTAAACTTAAAACAGAATACAGGAAATCCCCTTTAAAGCCTAAAGCCTTAAGATCCTTATCATCCAGGCTGGTAAGAATGGTAACCCCAAATAGAAGCGGCCTGAATTTAGCTCTTGATTCTGACTGCTTTTCCAATATTTCCCGTGTCTGCTCGAGCATTTGCCTTCCGCCCAGCGTATGTATGGTCACTGCGCTGACACCAAGACCTCCAATAGCTTCCGCAGCACTCTTTACTGTATTGGGTATATCAAAAAGCTTTGCGTCAAGCATTACCTTATAACCAAAACTCTTTACTGTATCAATTACCTCCAGCCCAACACCATATATCAGTTCCAGACCTAATTTTAAAGTTGATACCTTGCCGGAAATTTTCCTGCACATTCTTACAACGTCACTTTTATTATTTGTATCCAGACTTACAATTAATCTGTCTTTTAAGGATAATTTTTTACCTTTCAAGTTCTAAGCCTTCCTATTACTTCATTAATATCATAAATTTTTTTCTCCTTAAGATAGTTCCTTAAACCTTCTATTATCTTTTTCCCAACATCATACTGTATGAAATTTGCAGTACCAATTCCTACTGCATTGGCACCTACCACCAGAAATTCCAGAGCATCCTGCCAGCTAAAAACGCCGCCCATTCCAATAACAGGGAGGATTTTTTCCCTTGTCAGAGAATAAACCTTTGCCAGAGCAATTGGCTTTACTGCCGGACCTGAAAGACCTCCAAGGATATTGCCTAATCTGGGTCTGAATGTTTCTATATCTACAGCCATACCTGCTACAGTATTTATTACTGATAATGCTTCCGCTCCTCCTTTTTTTGCCGCCATAGCTG
>Ga0315285_10006242_pt1 | contig 12284 bp, 16 predicted proteins | sample YL17G09_36_MG_FD_203698 | JGI IMG/M metagenome (GOLD analysis project Ga0315285, IMG submission 203698) | Sediment microbial communities from Yellowstone Lake, YNP, Wyoming, USA - YL17G09_36 | ecosystem: Environmental > Aquatic > Freshwater > Lake > Sediment | place: USA: Wyoming | collected... | reverse complement strand
GACCAGAAAACATTCGGAAAGCCGCGAGGGCGATTGAAAACGAGGATCGAGCTACAGTAGATTTTTCGAGAAATGCACGAGAAGCTTTATTTCAAGAAGCTTTAGAAAGAGGAGATTTATATGATGAAGCTGTTGAAACAGCAGAGAGGCGAGGGGTCAACTTCGATGATATAAGTGAAGGCAGAGTGGATCCTGAAGCATACCTCAGTGTCTCTGATTTTCGAGATTATCTGCCTTCACCCCAAGGGCTTGATGTAGATCCAGATCGTGAGGTTTACACAGGGTATCGTTTAGCACAACAAAATCCTAAACTAAGAGGTTTTTTATCTAATTCAAACGTTGACCTTTATTCAGGAGATCAAAGAGCAGTAGGTCAAAGGTTCTTAGAGGATTACTCCCAAGGTTTAGTAACTCCAAGAGAATGGACGCCTTTAAGAGACTCATTTAGATCTGAAGTATTAGAGCCTGGTCCTGATAGCTTTCCAACTGACAGACAGTTTGGTACAGCTGATTTTGTTGAAAGAGAAGGAACGAGGAGCTACAGCCGTGGGTTAAACAGGGATATGTATCCTGGTTTTAATGAGCTAAGTAATAAAGTAAGTTACTTAGATAATTTATTAACTTCTCGTCAGCTAATAGAGCAAGAAGAAGCTCCTGGTTCCCCTATACGTCAACGACTAGCAAACGTTCGAGCAACTCCAAATTCTTCTAGTCAGTTAAGTTTTTATGATCCAGAAGTAGAGAATTTAAATGAGCTAGAAAACAGACTTACACCTAGTACGCCAGAACGATTAAACGACCCAGTTTATCTTGACGCACGAAGTAGGGACATTAGGGAAATATCGAGTGCTATAGAGCAAGCATATTATGGGGCATCAAGTTCTAGAGGGGGAAACACTGATGCTATTCTAGATCAAATGCTTCCTAGTGTTAGAGAAGCTTTAGGCGAACAGGGGGCTTTTGAAGCAGCGCAACGACAACAATCAACAATAAGGGGGAATCGAAATTTAGCAGCACAAAACCAAAGGTTTGCAGCAGACACCTCGGCTTTACAAAATCTTAGAAACTACCAACGAATGCCTCCGCGTGAGCGTGAAAGTTTTAGGGGTGCTAATTTAACTTCTCTTCAAGAAAAACCTATAGGGGCTTTAGCTCGGTTTGAACAAGTTCTAGATAAATATCCGGAAGTCCGAGATTTACTAGGTCAAGAAGTAAAATCAGATCGAGCTATGCCTATTAAAGAAGAAGAATTCAAGCCCTATTTAAAATATGCGGACCAAGAGCAGATGTTTTCTACTCCTGAAATAAGAAAACAACTATATGAAAATGTTTTATTAGATGTAGAACCTGAGCTTCGCCCTTCTTTGTCACAAAGCCTTGTGGACATAGAGAAGAAATACACAAGTGGAAATCCTTTGTTGCAACAAGAAGCTCGTCAGAAAGTAAACGAATTTTCAGGTAAACAGAATGTATTAGCTTTGAATGAAAAACTTGCTTTTAGACCTAACAGACCAGTAATTGGAGGAGGAGGTTATGTAGATTTATCGGAGCCAGAAGTAAAAGAAAAGCTTGCGTTTATTGATACTAGAGCTAAAGAGGTTAACCGTGCATTATCAGAACTCTATACCGAAATGAATTTGAAGGCTATGGACCTTGGTTTTATTTATCCTGGTCTTAAAAAAACGTTAAGCATTGCTGAAGCCCCTATTGGGTTTCTTCTTGATGATGAAACAGGACAAGTTACGCGTACATCGCCTTCAAATAATACTTATAACATAAAAATATCTAAATCAGGAAGGGATCAATTTTTTCTTGCTAATTCATATGATGTTACTAATGACGACAACATTTCTTCTAACTTTTTAAACTTTTTGGTTGCAAACCCTGCTACAAGTCCAAGAGGAATTATGTTCACTTCTTCTAAACCAGGAGAGGATATGAGTTTCGAGGCTAAAACAGATATTCCTGCTCCAATCACTCAAGCTTGGGAAGAAGAAATTAAACAACAATCTTTTGCAAATCTAAGACCAAACACACTTGTTTACAACAATCCAGCTTCTTCAAGAGATCTCTATGACTCTCGTATTAGAGAGGGACTTACAGAAGAACAGAGTAGCACTATACGAAAATTAAAACCTTTTGTAGAGTCAAATCAAAACTTACCTAATCTTCGAGCTGTTAGTTATTCCAGAGGGGGTTTTGGCCCAGCTACGGTACCTGAGTTTGGAACATCAACAACTCAACTTGCCTTTGTTACCCCACAAGGAAAGGTTGTTGCTTTACAAGCAAATCCCCCAGAATCCGGTCTAAAAGGAAAAGTAGATATATCGCCTGATAAAGTTAGGGTAACTCAAAGTGCATTACCTTTCTCCTCTACGCCGCGATATTTTTCTATTGATCCAGTAACTGGAGCTGTTATAGGAGCCCTTCAAATGGGACAAGACCTCAATAGTAAGTCAAAAGACCTCACAGAGTGGTGGAATAAAGGAAGAGATACAAGAGTTCCTGATGAAAGTAATGCATCTTGGAAAGAGTTGCTACGCGACGATAGACGTCAACTTACCCGAACTGATGAGGCATATAAAGCAGGGGAAACCGGTCTTAAAGGGTTTAGACCGCTTAAAGCGTTTACTCCCCGCATGATAAAAACGGGACCAACACCCGCAGTAAGACAGGCATTTGAACGTCCAGTGCGAGCTGTCTCAAGAACCCCAGCGTCATTATTGCCTGGGCTAGCTGATTTAATCCCAAGTCCGGAAGCAATTCGAACAGGGTACCAGCGAGGACCTACTGCGATGGTTAAACAAATGGGTAGTGAATTTGTTCAAAGTTTACCCACTGGGGCAGCTTTTGCCGCAGCTTTATCTACTCCTGCTTTAGCTCCTTTTGCACCCGGTGTGGGGTTAGGTTTTGTTGGATCAGCTGCAGTTAGAGCTGCAAATGAAGTTGTTCGACAACAAACAGGAGAAGGTATATTACCTAAAGTACGTCAGTTTATTGGAACAGCACCCAGAACTGGCGTTGCGAATAAACCACGCATGGCTAATGCACCCTTAGTAGCTGAAATAAAACCATTATCTGCTCAAGGTAAAGCTGAGATGAATCGTAGACAAAACCGTAACGAACTTCAAAAAAGGCTAGATCTATTTAAAGAAAGAATTAATATAGGTAAAGTTGAACTCGGCTTATCAGAATTTATTCGCGGTAAGTAAATTACGCCAATACAACAAAAGCTAATAAATGTAAAGTACGTACTAGACTTGTAAAAAGAATCTTTGGCGAACGCCCATGTACCCTGCAGCTGACGAGTTAGCTCAAAATTTTCTTGAGGAGTACCTTGCTGGGCTTAGTTTTAAAATAAATCCTACCAACCCTTTTAAGGGTATGTCCCAAGACGAGTTAAATAAACGAAAAGAATTTGATTACCGCCCCGACGACTTACAAAAATATCATGAAAGATTAAATCGCCCAGGGCCAAGCCTTCCTTTGGCGTACGAGAATAATCGTTACGGTATAGATTACAATACTCCACGTACAGAGAGTGAGTATATGGAACAAAAGTTTTATAGAGATTTAAATAATCCTAGCCCAAGAGGAATTCGTTTAGATCCCACACAACTTGATCTTCAAGAGCACAGACGCCCCGGCCCAGCAGATATGTACGAAGATATTAACAGAGACAGATTTTTACTCAGTCCTTATGGACCCATTGCTTAATAGTCGGTTTATTTTTTAACGCACCAGAATTGCCAATCTGAGCAAAAAACAATCTCTAAATCACCAAAGGCATCCAAGCTTGCGTCTATGCCCTTTCGGACATCGGGGTGTCCATAGTCGTCAAAAATTAAAACCCCTCCGGATTTTAATAAAGGGTAGTAAAGCGACGTGTCTCTACACAGAGCATTTGGTGTATGCTCGCCATCAATATATAAAATGTCTATTTGGTTGTCTAATTCAGCCGCAATAAAAGGAAAAATGTTCCAAGAGCAAGCTTTTTGTACACTAACTTTTCCTGCGTTTTTACTTTTAGCAATATTAGTGCGAGCAATCAGCTCAATTTGGCTCAGCGTGGGGAATTTATCCTCATTTTCGATGTATTCCTTATTTCCTGTAAAAGGATCAATAGAAATAAGCCTACTTTCAGGGTGATTAAGAAAATTATCGGACCACCAGCAACTAGAGGCTCCTTCATAAACACCAATTTCAACTATTAAACGTTTTTTGTCTGGGTCGAGATGTAGCTTTTGAGCTTTGGGTTCTTTTGAGAGTAGGTCGTAAGCTTCAAGAAGCTTTTTATACCATTCGTGTTTGATATCGTACTTTGTATCTAGAGCCAAGTACATGAGGAGGGGCTAACAAGCGCCATTATACTAGCAGAACGGAATCCCTTCTTAAGCTTTTTTTCCTAGTTTGGAAGGCACAAAGCTCACTGTATGCTACCATTGTCATGTGTTTCACCCCCTTTTGTGACTAACAACAACGTAGTCGACCTCAAGACTCAGGACATGATCAAATTGGCTTTTGCTTGGCAAGCCTGGAAACTTCTGGATACTTGCGCTTCTATTTTTTTTAAGGGAGCCTTAGTTGCTGGGATTTTTTCGTTTGGTGCCGTTGTGGTAGCAGAAGGACCTTTATTAAACAAAAAGGTCAGGATTCAAGAAGAAGCTCAGCAAGAGTGTATTGCTAAAGGGCTCCAAAATATAAATAATGAAAGGTATGCCGTTTACCGTTTTTGCCAAGGGTATGCTGTTGATTACGCAAAAACGTATGCTAACCAGAATAAAAGTTAAAACCAAGTAAAAATAAGTAACTAAGTGTTACTTCAGGTACGTTGCGCACCTAGGTTTTTTCTGCTTTACTAGGCTATGAATTTTTTTTCTTGTGAGCAAGCAATTTTTGGTTTTTGTTTGTCCTGTTTGTCAAACGCACTTCCCCCTTAAAGGCTCCAAGCTAAGGCTTTGGTTTGCTCAGAAAGTACGTAAGCCTTTATCAACAGGACCTTATTGTTGTTATAAATGTTCTTCAAGAGAAAATGTCAAAAAAGCTATCGCAACAAAGCTAGCCAAAAACAAAGCAAAAGCTGAATGTCCTTTATTGAAGCAAACTAATGACTAAGAGCGAATTTTTGTTTAAGGAAGGAGATCGCGTTTTAGAAAGACCGCGAAACACCAGCGTGGTAGAAGCCCCACGGACAATTGCTATAGAAATAAGAGCAAAGTCTTTTCAACGAAAGGGTGTAGTTGTTGAGTGCCTTATTAAAAGGAACGAAAGAAATCAAGCCACGAAATACTGTAAGGTTTTATGGGATGGGGCTAAATCGCCTTCACTTCATGCGCAGCATCGGTTAACCGCTATTAATGGAGAAAGTTAACTTATTTAGTTTTTTGTGTTTTTAGTATGTGGGTTGCTTCTTTCTCGGATCTTTCTCTCTCTACCCGCCAAGTTTTAAAAATGGAAAGAGTCAACTCTTGGCGTAGTTTGGGTAAGCTCGAGAAAGGTTTACATTATTTAACCCTTGAAGAGGCTAAAGAAGCCTGCATCGAGGTGGGGGGTTTTAACACCAGGGGAGCTCACCAGCGGTATGCGTATAACGTTGAGAGTTTATTTGAATTATTTAAAGATAAGCACTACGTGACAAGAAAACCAAGATAATTTTATTTTGTTTTGAGTTCCGCTTTCACTTTCTACTGTTAAATTAGAGCTGAATTTTTTTTGATCATGACCTCTCTCCACTTTATTAAAGACAAAACCTTAAAGGAACGTCTAGAGCAAGCCTTTGTTTGTTGTAAGTCCTGCGGGGAAAAGTACGGCGAGTACAGTACTGGGTACAGTTCTACTTGGATAGGGTTATGCCACGTTTGTGGGGAAGAAAATGTAGTAACAGAAACAAGAGACTGGGGGTATCTGATTCAGGGTATCCTGCTGGAGGCAAAAGAAGAAGAAAAGAGAGCCGAGGAGGAAGAAGAATTAAGTTTGGATAATCTTTTTGAAGACCCGGACGGTCTTTGGGCGCAGGAAGAGAGTGATGATTATTTAGACTAGTTATAATATACAAATTTATTCTGTGATTTTTAATTAAACGTCGCTACGTACATATTATTGAAAGGCCGGATTTCTTTAATCTCATAGCTGATCGCGTGTAGGTAGTTAAAAAGCTCATTCTTTTGCTCTGCAAACCAGTCGTCGTTGTTGGCTTCAAAAATAATCGGAGGTTTGTTGCACCTGTTAAGGGTGTGTAAGGCACCCTGCAAAGCTTTTAGCTCGTTGCCTTCGATGTCCAGTTTTATAAGTCCAACATCTTCAAGGCGGTAGTTGTCAATTGTTTTTGTTTTTACTCTTTCTTGCCTTAAAACTGGAGCGTGAGGTTTGCAGATCGTGGATCCTCCTCCATCTTCAGAGACAATTGAGAGCGTTGTTGTGTCGTTGGCGCATGAAAGGCTTGTTAGTGCCACGTTGTAAGCATGGATATTATCTTTTTCATTGATGAATATGTTTCCGCAAAGCTGGTTGTACGTCCTTCTTTGCGCTTCAAAGCTGTGGACTTCCCTAAAGCTGTCAGAAAGTAAAATTGAGTATGCGCCCATGTGCGCCCCACCGTCAATAAATGTTTTATTCTTATCCCCGAAAGTTTTTGCGGCCCATTGGATGATCGGTAGTTCTGGGACACCAACCTGGTGCATTTGACAACGACCGGAATCATCATCGTGCATTAGGAAAGCTAAGTCGGGGGTGGGTACTATTAAACTTTTTTCCGGACCCCAAAAATATGTTGGCACTTAAACCTCGTTTGACTGCTAGCATAATACCAGCTTCTGACGAAAATGACGATACCTGTAATCGGCACTGCTGTCGTAAACACGCCTTATTGGGCTTACCGCTTACTATATAGTATAGATTATCCTGTAGATAACTTTGTTATCTTTAATAACAATGGTCGCGGCGAAATAACGGAAGAGCTAGATCTGATGGTTAAAGTCCCTCATAAGCATGTTAAAAATATTGTCGTTTGTCACATGCCCGCGAACGTAGGGTGCTCAGGAGCGTGGAATTTAATTATTAAATCTTACATGAATGCTCCCTACTGGGTAATTGTTAACCACGACATTATGTTTACGCCCGGTTTACTTCGTTCGATGGTCGAGCGGGCTCAAGATCCAGATACCGGTATTGTGCATGGGGAGAATGGAAGTTGGGATTTGTTCCTTTTAAAGGACTGGGTTGTCCAGCAGTTTGGTCTATTTGATGAAAATTTATATCCTGCATACTGCGAAGACATGGATTACGGGATGAGGTTTAAACACTCTGATCTAAAGAGAGAGATGTCCGTAGGTAAACCTTATTTCCACGGAGAAACTTCAGGGGATTATGCCGACGGAAGTCAGACCTGGCGAAGCGACCCTTCTCTAGCTATGGGTATTCATAAAGCCCACGAAATGAATAAGCACTATTTACACGCCAAATGGAGCCCAGCGTGGCAAGGCCATATTGAAGGAGAGGTTTACCCTTACCCCTTTAATAACTCAGCTTTACCCTTGGACTTTACTTCCTATGATTTAAACTTTGTTCGGTCTAAAAATCTAGGTTTTTAAAATGTACAAAGATGGGTTCCCTTGTACGGGCTGTTCGGGGTGTTGTCGTTTAATTGGAGGAATTTTAGATAAGGGACAAAACCATCCGGACCCTGTTTTAAGACAGGTCATAAACAGTTTTCCTTACGTAACAGATGAGAGTGGGGTTTGTGAAAAACTTATTGACAATCGTTGTTCGGTTTATGACAACAGACCCCTGTTGTGCAACGTCACTTTATTAGGGGAATTATTGTCGCTGGATCTAGATGAGTGGTATTCTAAAAATATAAAACATTGTAATTTAATCATTGATTTTTTAGGCTTGGATAAATCATACAAAATCCCTGAAGTAAGCTAAAGTAAGAAGTCAGTATGTTGTCAGTAGGGTGCCCTTTTATTCTTCCTACACAATGCAAAAAGCACTTATTAACACTTTAAAAAAAGTGTTGGACGACCGTGGGGTTACTTCGTTTAAGTTGAGTAAATTTTCGAATTTATCTCCTACAACTACGCGCAAGATCTATAACGATCAGTATTACATACCTTCTCCGGATGTAATTGAACGGATTTGTTTAAGTTTAAACGTTCAACCTGGCGATATTCTACAAATCGGGACTAAACTAGAAGCATCAGTAGGAGTGTGTTCTGGTGTTTTCGCCTCAGGATTATGAATTAGCGGCAAGGATCTTAGGCCTTCCAGTTCCGCAGACTGACGCCGAACGTGCTATAGCGGCCCCTACCGTTCATGCAGTTTTACGTAACTTTGGTAAAGCCGAAGCTCCCATGCCTGGGATGGAACCTGAAGGGATGTATACGGGAGCTACTCGCTCTCTAAATAAGTACCCAAGCAACAACACTCCAGAAGCAAGTAGTCAACTTAGGCGTCGTATTACCGCAGGTGTTGTTACTCCTGAGGACAGCAGCGAGCTTGAAGACTTACTAGAAATTCTTCTAGAGGACCCCCAAATGATGCAGATGTTTATAGGTTTTATTGAAGATCAACAAAAACAGTCTTTGGAAAGCGGAGAGTATTTAAGCAGACAGCGCCCGCTTGAGTATGACATGCCTAGCTATGGAGGTCAGTACTCTGTACTTAACGCTCCCGGCTCAAACTCTATCCCTCCCTCTGTGGAATATCAGGCATTAAGCTGACATGACCGAAAGAGAACTTTATTTAAAAGAAAGGGATGTTCGTAAAATAGCACCTGCTTTAGATCCGGCTGGTTTTCTGCAAGCTTACATCCGTTCTAATTTCATGCAGACTGCTACTATGCCTTCTCCTGAACAGAAAGAAAGAGGCATATTTGCCCCTTCCACTGATAATTTACTACAATTAAGCAAGAAGCCTAAATCGGGCACTTCTTACGATAACCCAGGTAAAAGCTGATGTCCCTCAGAGCACTTGACAATATAGGAGGTACTTCCGGAGACCTGAGCAAAGTTATAAAACAACTTATTGATCAATTTGGTCCAGATGAAGCTGCAAAAATTGCTCGAAGTTCTCAGTTTGCAAACATACTTAAGTACTCGTCACCTGCTCCTGCCGCTGCTGCCGCTGTTGTTCCTCCTGTTGGTATAGGTGTTGGAGGTTTACTTGGAGCTCAACTTTTAGGTGAGGGAATTTCAGGAGGTATAGGTGCTGCTCTAACTGCACTTAAACCCGAGTCCACGGCCTCCATGCCTGCTGGAACATCTAGTAAGTTTTTCTTCCAGCCCGAAACACAGGCAAACTATACACAGTGGTATCAAAAAGAAGTATATAATGTTCGACGGTGGAATAGTACAGTCGGTAAATTAACAGGGCAGTTACTCACAGAGCCCCCTACTCCAGAGGAGTTTGCCCGAGAATCAGTAACACGTTCTGAGTATCAAGGAGAGACATTTAACCAACGACTGATCGAACAGCAAAGAGCAAAAGATGAAGCTGCTTATGCTACAGAAGCTATGCAAGCAGGCTTTGGGTTAGAGGAGGAAAAAGTTAAAACGTTAGGAGATATTCAGAGACAAAGAATTTCTTCTGGGTATACCACCGCTGGAAGTGCTTTGAACTCAGCTATACAAAATATTCTTGCTACCAGTAAACTAGAAAATAGCCCAGTCCTTGCTGAAGTAGCGAGGGCGTTTTAAAGGAATTATGACAAACCCTGCAAATTTTGGTTCCTTAGATTCCGTTGGTTTCAACGCTGCTCTTGCGTTCGGTTTACCTGGACTTGGTGCTTTTGGTGCATCTAAACTTGCTTCAGCTGCGATGGGGCAAGAAGCACAAAAAACTCGTATGGCGGGTGAGAAATTTTTAAAACCAGGTACTCCTTATATTGATTCAGAAGGGAAAATGAAAATCTGGGGAGGAGATGATTATGGGCCGCAGTCTGTTGAATCTTGGACCAAACTTACAGGAGGGAAACCGAACGTAAATATAGAAATGGGTCGAGCCCGTGGAGCATTACCATTACCTACACCAAAAAAAGCTCCTCCTTTAAACTTACCTAAAGAACCTCCCATACCGGGAGGAGGTACTGATTTCCCAACGGAAGTTGATAAAGGGCAGAGCATAGAAGACCCTAATTTTGTTGAAATATTAAAAATTCTAAAAGCTACGACAGATCCTTCTACAGTTTCTCGACTAGAAGATGAAAGATTAAAACGTATACTCACAGCTAATGAGGCTCTTAGCAGAGAGTCCCGTTTAAAAGGCGAAGAAATATCTAGGCGTCAAGAGTCTCTTAAACGAATAGAGCAGTGGGGGGCTATTGAACAAACACGTCTTACCGCGAACGCTGTGGGCATGGCTAACTTTGCTCAGGTTGCGTATCTTGCTGGGGTACCAAATGTGAATGTTATAGATGCTATGACAAGAGGAACACAAGCAGCACTAGCACCTCTTCAATTTAAACTTGGGGTGAGGACTTAAACATGGCCGTACCTATTCTTGCTGCAATTGGAGGAGGGTTAGCCTCCGGAGCTGCGGGGGGTCTTCTTAATAATTTATTTGGAGGAGGAGGGAGCAAAAAAAGTAGTAGTAGTGATCCTTTATTAGGTTACGGTTCACCTACGGTAATGAGCCCGGATTATGCAGGGCAAGCACAACTTTATTTAGCGCAAATGGCGCCTTATAACACTCGCTTGAGTATAGAAGCTAGTGATTTGGCTGCTAATAGAGCTCCTTACCTAGCAGCTAAAGGGGCTCAGCAACAAGTTTTAGGGCAGGGACAATATGATATTTTTGATGCGTCTAAACAAAAAGATTTAAGTGAGTCTAATTTACGTCTTGGTCTAGCCGGTCAATACGGCAAACTGGCTGCTGACGTACTAGGCCAAGATGCCTCAACAAAACAACAGATAGAAGCACTGGCTCCTTATACTGTTGCAAGTATGTCTCAGGACTACCTAAACAATATTGCTAGAACCGAAGCAGGTATTTTAAATAAAGAAGGAGACTTATTTAATAGTACAGCTACAGGACTGGCTTCAGCTGGTTTAGGTGCCTTACAAAATAAAAATCAGGCAGCGCAAGCTTACCTAACAGCAAACCTTAACCTAAGAACAATGCAAGCTCAAACAGAAAACGATCTTGCAAAAATTCAATCAAACTTCTTGGGACAAATGGCGTTAAAGAATCAAGATTCTTCGAGAGCATTTGCAGCTTTTAATGCGTTGGCATGATTAAAGCAACAATAGGAGATTCGACAACAGTTGCTTCCTGGCTTACCTCCCTTGAAAAATCTCAAAAAGAAGCTTTTATTTATTATGCGAAGAATTCTACCAGTGAAGTAGAAGCTTACATGTACGCTAGGTTTTTAACCCCTGGCTATACCGGTAGTATTTCGGATCTTACCGCGTGGGTACAAGAAAAATACCCTAAAGAAGACCTGCGTAAAGTATTACTTCGAGAAATTGAAGACTTACAAATAGACATTAAAAATGTAAGGGATATGGTTGTGGCGAATATGTTAGACCACGCTACTGCTGCAACTAAAATTTCTGTTCTTCAAAAAGAACTGCGGGCACACATTCAAGTTGTTCGCCAGATAAGTGACGGGTTAGATCGAAGAGGTCTATTACTAGCAGGCGCAGATCGTTGTCTTCGCGAATTAATTAATACGTTTGACGGGCAACCTACAATTCAATCTTTATTGGAGGACTCCTCCTTATTAGTCTGGTCTACACTGGAGCGTGAAGAAAGGTCTTAATTTACTTTCACTAATTTATCTGTTATAGATTTTAAAGGGCATCTAAAAATACCATTAAAAGCGTCATTAACACCCAAAGCCATTACTAATTGTTGCTCCTCTACATACCCCCCAAAAGGCAGAATGCATGCGGGCTGGAAAGATACTGGATGACCATGCACATTAGTCCATGTAATCAGATGGTCCTCTAGAGAACCAGAAAACAAAGGTTCTTTAATAACATGTGTAATTTTAGAAAATGTTTCATCAAGAACGTAAGCACTTAAGTGGTATAAAAGGTACATCTTATTGCTGCTTCTCTCTTGCATATGCTTCCAGTGGTAAAACACAAGATGTCCCCCATCAATAGGAATAGGAGGCAGAGAGTTAAAAGTAGGAGATTTTTTGGTTACCTCATCTAAAACATCGCTATTAAGCTCAATAGCTTTATCTTTTTCACATTCAATTTTTATAGGCCGTGTGGAGTAAAGGCAACGAAGTTCTTCCTCATAAGGAAAAAAGCACCAGTTTTTTTCTGTTTTACCTT